>Ga0255751_10003658_pt1 | contig 14061 bp, 16 predicted proteins | sample 071ome_20_FD_179951 | JGI IMG/M metagenome (GOLD analysis project Ga0255751, IMG submission 179951) | Coastal salt marsh microbial communities from the Groves Creek Marsh, Skidaway Island, Georgia - 071412BT metaG (version 2) | ecosystem: Environmental > Aquatic > Marine > Intertidal zone >...
TGAGATTGCATTGTAGTATCTACGGATGTAGGACAAACGAACGTCTTTATCATAGTTAGCAAAGATCGTCACTGCAATCATCATGTACATAAACTGAGGAGTTTCGTACAGAGTGCGAGTCATTCGATCTTGAACAAGGTACTTATCAACTACCTGTTGAAGACCTGCATAGGTAAACAAGAAGTCCCGATCATGATCAATAAATTCACCAATTGCTTCCAGTTCCTCTTTCGTATATTGATTCAGAACTTCAGAGTCATAAACACCCCATTCAATGCAACGAATAATTTGTGCATAGAAATCTGGATGGTCATAACAAAGACCAAAGATCTGCTTACGAATAGCAAACAGAAGTAACCTTGCGGCAACGTATTGGTAGTTTGGGTGGTCTAGATCAATCAAATCAGAAGCAGAGCGAATAAGAATATCTTGAATCTCTGCAGTAGTAATGCCATCATAAAATTGAATACCAGATTGTATCTCTACCTGACTAGCAGAGACCCCAGAAAGACCCTCACAAGCGGCATCAACCATCTTGTGCATCTTTTCTAGATCAATAGATTCAATACGTCCGTCTCTTTTTTTAACTTTAATACCGTTGCTCATACCTTTTTCCATTCAGTGAATTTGAGTTTTGCTTCTAGACCGTGGTAAGTGTGTGATTCTACCATACTTTGAACATCTCGTCCAGCGAGGACCATATCGTTAATGTCCTTTTCAATAACATCAGAACCCCAGATAACTACTGGGTGTCCGAGTTCTATTGTCTTCGATATTCTTTCAACAATCTGTCGGTTTCTCGGTTCGTTGTCGTAGACGAATACATATCGATTATTAGAACTGCTGAGGTTAACATCGCTACCGCACATAGCAATAGCGTTGGAAAGGAAAGTGGAGTCAAATGGTCCTTCCGTGACGTAGATGGTTTCATTTTCATTTGTGGAATCTAATCCATATAATTTTGGTTTGTTTTCGTCAAGCATCACAGTGATGTAACGAAGTTGTGAATTTGGATACAAAGATCTACCCTGGTATCCAAACGTACCATCTTTATCTTTTAGAGGTATAATTATCCTTGATTCGTCGTACCGTGTGTCTTTAAATACTTGCTTATGTTTGTTTGTCCATTCTTTAAATTTAGGACAGAAGTAGAATTTATTAGATGGTAACTTCCTAGAATCAAGGAACCTCCGAGCGGGATGTGTTTTATTTAGATCTGAGATCAAAGTCAGATCTGCAAATATGTTCTTTTTAAAACTTGGTCTATCAAATTTAAAGGTTGCTGTGGGGACTGCTGTTCCCTTTCCGAACGTTCCCTCTTTGTATGACTCAAGAATATACTGATCATAAAGAGTTGAATCAGTATCTTTTAAAAAGTTAGCAAGAGATCTACCAGAACCACAATTGTGGCACTTGAAAACAAAGTTAGATTTCTTGACAAAAAAATACCCCCTTGCTCGATTCTTGTTCTTTTTAGAATCGCCGCAATATGGGCAACGAAAGTTGTAAAGGTTGTTTGATTTCTTTTCAAACTTTTCTAATCTAGTTGAAACCAGAGAAATGTATTTTGCATCAACGTGGAGCATAAGCGACGAGTGAACTGGTTTGTCCACTCATCATAGCAGACGAGTCCTGTGGTGTCAACACCCTGATGATAGGAGGAACCACTTGAAGAAGTGTTACTATTGTCGCAATAACAGCAGCAGCACCAATGACAAACCTTGAGTTTCTATCAACTTTCTTTTCAAGATCATTCATCTTGTCTTCAATAGTTTTAAACATACGATCATCATACTTCTGATGGTCCTTAATCATCTGAATGATGGCAGCATTTGCTTTATCACCTTCATCTAAACGATTGTCATGGCGTTCTAAGATGATCGCAGTTTTATTTGTATTGTCCTGAATAGAAGAAACAGCACTCTCTAATTTAGAGAGCATCTCTTTTGACAGGTCTTCATAAATATCAAGTTTACTTTCAAGTACTGCTAATTTCTGAAGACCAAATGCCATTAGAGTGACTCCGCAAACTCCGATGCTCTCTCAAAGTTTTCCGAGATCATATCAGTGAATTTATCCTGATTCTCCTCAGACATTTCTAACCAGATATACAAGAACTTTTCTTTTTGTTCTTGCGAAAGCGTTGCAAACTGCTCATTAAGAGAGGTAAAAGCACCTTCCCAATCAAATTCGTTCTTTTCAAATTTTCTATCTGCTGACTTAGCAACGTCCTGAGCAACCTTCTTCTGGCGCTCACCTGCTTTCTTCTGATAGTCCTTCGCCTTTGCCTTAGAAAGGGTTTGGATCTCCTGTTTCCTTTGTTGTGCTCTCTTCTCACGTTCCTGCTTTTTTGCAAGTTTGCGTTTCTGCTGAATGAAGCGCATAGCGGCACTTACTTCAGTAGAACTGTTATCTTCTTTTTCTTGGATGAGTTGTTGGTCTTCCATAGTATGCTCTTTTAACTTTTTAATTCTCTGGAAAAGATCGGTTTTAAATTTCTTTTTCTTCCTCACTGGTGGTTCATCAGGAGGAAGACCTGCTAATGGACCAGAGGTATTGTTTGTAGGGATCTCCTCAGTATACAGTATCCCATTGTTTTTAATGGTATATACTTTCATATCTTTTGAAGCTCCTTAAAACAATGCTGATCAATATCTACTTTATCTAGGTCTGCAGGAACTTCAGGATATCTATTCAAATAGATCATGAAACTTTTCAAGATCGGCCAATAACTTTGAGATATTTTATAAAACAAAAGAGGAGTTGCTGCATCACCAAAAACATTATATATCACAATCATATGATTTAGAATTAAATGCAGTTTCAGAATACCCTCTTTTGTATATGTTTTCAGTAACCTTTTAAGATATTTAAATCTTTTCAGATCTTCATAGAAATCCTCTTTGGTTACTGCCTGAGGGTTATCATAATATTTGATAGCAAAGAATAGATAATTGTCTTCATTCAATTCATCAAATTTCATTTATCATGCAATAGTGAGAGTAAGGTCATCGCCAGAACCACCTGCACCAAGGATTGTGGTGTAAGTAAGTTCGGATGCAACTGAAGTGCCCTTATCAAAGATTGTACCACCGTTCAGATCAATTGGCAATCCAGGCAGTGAAAGATCTTCTGCTTGTGCAGGAACAGTGAAGTCAAATTCAAGACGGTTTGATCCAGTTCCACGCGCATATGCTGCATTGATGTTACCAGTTACACTACCAACAAGGGTAAATTGTGGCGTTCCAGTAACGTCAACTTGCTCGTTGTAGATAACAACAACAGTTCCAGTTTCGCCTTGTGCCAGTGCTTCCTGCTCAAAGAATACAGCAGTGATGTCTGCCTCTCCAAGTGCAGCAGCAGGATCAGTACCGCCAGCAAGACCACCGATTGCTACCAGGACTTCATCCCAGTAACGTGCAGTATTCTTGTCATATCCTTTATAGTGACGAAGAACCCACCCACGCTCATCAGCGAAGCAATCTTCAGCAAGACCATTCTTGTTTACATTATCCAACCACTTTGGTTTGGATTCATCCGTTTCGGTTTTTCCCCAGAGAGGCATCGTTATACTCCTGTAATTATACTATTGGGTTTCGGTATAGAAATATTTATAAAAAAAGGAGGGTTACCCCTCCTTGGGATCAACCTTCAGCAGGGGGAAACAATGCTGCTTCCAGTGCTTCAACAAGTTGATCGTCTACTTTATTGTCTGTTCTTGATACTGCTTTCTTAGCAAGTTCAATCATAAATCTCTTGATAATTTCATCAAGATTGTCAGGGATTGCATCTACTGCTGCGTTAACTACTTTAATTGCAAGTGGTACTAAAAATTTTGCCATGATAAGAATCATTGGAGGACAAGTTATATATCACTTTTTAGCATTTTTGGTAGCAGTAGCATACATCACTTGCTTTGCTTTATCGCCATAACGTGCTTTAAGGTCACCCATATTCTTCTTCATACCCTTAACAATATCTTCTTTCTTTTTCTTGTCAACTTCTTCGTTGACACCATCTTGATACTTACGACGCTTGACTTTAGATGCTTTCTTTGCAAGGCACTTTTCACATCCACAATCTTCACCTGAACATGTATCACACTCTTCCTTTACATTAGAAGCAGCACCTTTCAGTTTCTTGTTTTTATCAAAAGCACCTTCTGGATCAGTATTATCTTCAATTGTAGGATTTACTTCTACATACTTGCTTGCCTTCTCAGACAGTTCATCTCTCCATGAAGAGAACTCTTCTTTCTTTGCTTTGATTGCTGCACTAACTGCAGCACGCTTCTTCAGAAGGTAAGAATCCGATGCGTCTTTATCACCATCGTTATCTACATCACCATCTTCTTTACCAACTGGATCGAGTTTCTTTTTCTTTTCTTCGATCATTTCACCTTCAGGTTCAAACCCTGCTTTAACACAATTGTCTACGGTTTTACCACCTTTTTGTTTAGTGCCAGCAAGTTTGTAACCCTTCCAACATGCTTTGCCATCAAGACCCTTTGCTTTACCTTCACTGATAATCTCAATATATTCAACTGCAAGATCTTTCATACGCTCAGTACCAAACTGAGTATCAATTGCTTCAATAAGTTCTTCGTCTGTAATATTATCTAGAATAATATCATCGACTTTAGATGCAATTTCTTTCTGCTCAGCAATACTCAAACCAAGCATCCACGCTGATAATTTAACAGTGGTATTCATTGTCTCTTCTTTGACGGGCTTTGTTTTATTTATACGCTTCCTTACTTCTGAGGCACTCTTCCACATATCATAATCACATCCAGGTGCCATGTCTGTTGTAAGTTTTCTAAATGCATCAGTTCCAACCAACCTTTGATCAGAACTTTTTACAGATCCAGAAACGTTCCACTGCTTATACTCTTTAATGTCAGTAACCCATGCTCTAAACATGTCACCCTCCTCAGTAATAGCAATCACATAATTAGGACCACGACGATGCACTTTACCAATAGCACCTTCAGTGTTCTGTACATACGAACCAACCTCGTACAGGTTTCCATGCCTGTACGAGGTCTGCATTGCCTTAGATTTAAATTTGGAAAACTCCATTAAATTTCTTCACTAGTTCTGTCCTTAATGTATTTAGATGTCCAAATACCCCCACGAACTCCAGAGTGCTTTCCAACCTTTCTGCTGGTTTCACCCTTTCTAGTGCCTAAAGTTGGTTCATAATCTCCTTGACCCAGTTTGTAAAGATCGTTTCTTGCAATTAGTGCTGTAGAAAAATTAACTTTAACTCTTCGGTTTCTAGTATCTGAAGTTAGAATAATATTTCCTTGGGCAAAGAAATCTACATTATCAACTCCTGGTCTTGATGGTCCTGCATCAGAATACTTTCCAAACACTGCATATTTTTTCAATTTGTTGTCTTTGATTTTTCTCCAGTATGCAGTTTCTAAAACTTCATTTCTAGTTTTACTATCAATTGATTCTACAAAATCTCTAACTTCTGGGTGACTTGATATTTTATACCCTGCTCCCCTTTGAGTAATTCCAGAGTACTGTTGGAAGTCCGTTGAGTTAGATCCTTCTTTGTGAGAAATATAAAACTTGGGGTAACCATTTTTATCTACTCCAACAAAATCTGCTTTAGCACCAGCAGGTCCAGGAATCATTCCAGCAATGGAATTAAATCGTTTTCCACCAATAGTAACATCAACACATAACTCATCTACAAGTTGATTGAACTTCCTAATGATTTCATATTCAGTGTAGTTATCTGGATTGGTTCTTGCCATATCTAATGGCAATTTATTATAGCGTTTTAAATCATAAATCAAAGGGTTTTCCCATCCAGATTTGAGATAGGTTCTACCAGATTTAGGTAGAACCTTAATTTCAATTTGTCTGTTCCTTTTAAACTTAAGTGTACTCTTGGGAATCTTAAACTCGGGTTTACTCTCTCGTAATGGTTGAGTAGTAAACCCAAGATATTTCACATGACCAATAACTGATTCGTAAAGATCCTGTCTACTTGCATCAGTTTTAAAAAGGATCTGATCAGATCCTTTGTAATTATACTCGACAGTGAAATTTTTTTCATAGATGCTTTTTTGAATTTCAGCACCAAGTTCTTCAAGAGAAAATTCTTTATTCTTGTCGAATTTCATATAGTTACTGTTTAAAACTATTTAGAACTAGCGGTCACCTGCTGCTCGATTCTCAGAATAATGAACATCAAAGGAACCACCAGGATAACGCTTCTCAAGTTTGGTGACATTGCGTTCGATTACTTCATCAAAGGAAACACCCAGTGCCATGGTTGCTTGTGCAACATACCAGAGAAGATCACCCAACTCAATAATAAGATGCTCTCGATTATCTGCGTTCCAAGGTTTACCTTGGAATACCATCTTCTTAATGATCTCAAGGAACTCACCACCTTCAGCATTAATGCCAACGCCAGCAGTAAGCAGTCGTTCAATATTGGCACCTTCACGATCCAACTCGCCAATACGATCAGCGAAGTCAACAAAGTTTGTTGAACAGTCAGAAGTAACTGCTGCAACGAACTCTTCATAGCGATCAAAATTAACCTTACTCATACCTTTAAATCAGAAAATTTGCTAAATTTGGAAAGAATGTTTTCTTTGTGATCCGAGTAGTCGAACTCTTCATCCTTGGTATCAAGGATGTCGTTTTGTGCCGACTGCTCACAATCATACAGCTTCATCTTGGATCTGTCAATACCCACGACAAAGCGTTTGTGGACGGTCAAATCATTGTATCGATTCTTCAACTGTTTAACCATAATCTGACCAAGTTGCTCGGTCTCTTCAGTAGAGATAAGGGCAAACATAAGATCAGCAGTAGCAGGAAGACCAAAGGATTCACTAGTATCAGTAATGTCAACATCAGAGCTACCGTAACCAGAGCGAGTAGTTTGTGTCGCAGAAACGATCGGAACATTGAACTCAACAGCAAGACCACGAAGTTCTTCTGCAATACCCTTAACCAGGGTATACGAGTTGACAAAACTTGCCTTGAATCGCTGGGAAGTACAAATATTAAGGTAATCCACAAATATAATATCAGGTCTAAAACTGGTCTTAAGAGAAAGATCGTTAAGCAAAGACCTAAAATGCCCCACATGTGCGGAGGCAGTTGGATACTCTTTAATAATAAGTTTCCCATTTGTCTTCTTCATCAGATTATTTACTTTGTTCTCAAAAATCTGACGAGGAAGTTTAGACAGTTCCTGAATAGGAACACCTAAAAGATTAGCATCAATACGTTCTGCAATTCTTTCCTCTGCCATCTCACAGGTAATGTACAAAACGTTCTTACCCTGTAGCAGAGTTGCTGCAGCGACGTGACACATGAACAAAGATTTACCAACGCCAGTTCCAGCAAGTGCAATATTTAGCGTTTTGTTTGGAAGACCACCTTTGGTAATCTTGTTCATCATCTCAATGTCAAAAGGTATCTTAGTTTCTACCTTGTGATAAAAATCAAATCGTTCTGAATAATCCGCCAGGTAATCATGTCCGATTCGATTGTCAAAGGAAACTGCAATAGCATCTTGAAGAATAGATGGAATTGCCCCCATCTCTTTTTCCTGATCCTTGCCATCAGCAATCTTAATACTCTCTAACAAAGAAAGATAGATTGCCCTGTTCCTACACCACTCTTCTGTAGAATCTAGTAACCAAGCATAATCAATATCCTCACACTCTAACTTAGAAATTACATGAGAAACATTCTTGTACTGCTCCTCAGTAATATTCTTAGAGTTCTCAAGATCAACTTGAAGTGATTCTTTGGTTGGGCACTTCTCATACTTAGAGATAAACTCACTGATCAACTCAAAAAGAATCTTATTCTCTACAGATTCATAGTAATCCTTTTTTAGATATGGAAATACTTGGCGACGATAATCGTCATTGAAAACAAGATTCTTTAAGATTGTAAATTCCAGTGAGTTCATAGGTAATGTAAATAAGTGCTCAGAATGTACTTATCGTTAGAATAAGTAGGTCTCCCTTCATGAGGGAATAACCATAGTGGAGGAAAGATAACCATCCTTCCCATCTTAGGTTTAATCCAAGTTTTTGTGTGTAGAAAATGGGTTTCCCCACCCGAAGATACATCATTCAAATATACAAGGAAAGAAAGAACTCTCCTTGCAGATTGATAATCAGTAACATCTACATGGGGACCAAATCTATCTCTACTGTTTTTGTGATACTTTTTTACTCTAGCATATTCATATGTGTAATTGTTTGGAAACCATTTATCTGAATCAACGTCTTCCACATACCTAAGCATTAAAGGATTGACAGTTTCTATACATCTCTTGGTTCCAAACTCATCTAAACCAGATTCATAGAATCGTGGTTTCTCTTCATGGTTTATAAACTTTTGTTCTGAATTTTCAAACCAATTTATAAGTTCTTTACAATATGATTCAGAAAATGCATTGTCATAAACCCTGATGAAATCATCAATTCGTTTCAACGCCATACTTAAATTCCTGCGATGCTGCCCAATCAATCTGTTCCATTATTTCGGGGGTGAAGTATTTTTCGGGATCAGCCATAATAGTAGAAGGATAAACAGAGGATTCCCCAACAATGACACGATTCCCCTTACGGGTGAATACTCCGTACTTCTCACCCAGTTCCAGTAATCCGTAGTACTTGTCAAGACCACGGGCATCGAAGAATAGTCGAGTTGCAACTTGGGAGTTCTCCTTAGTAAAACGAGATTTGTTTGCCTTAACCTTGATGATGTTTCCTACAATGTCAGTACCATCTTTCTCTTTTGATTTAGAAAGATACATGATTGTAGATGCAGCATACTTAAGTCCACTGCCACCACCCATGTCAGATTGATCACCATACATGTTCATCGTTTTGTATGTATGGTTAGTTACGATCATAGGAACTTTAAGTTTGCCCAGTTTGCTTGTGATGATCCTGAACACTGACTTGATAGATTGTGTCTTAGTCATGTCACGAACCTGCTTATCAGCAAGGGCATCCTCCAGTTCCTTGGATGATGCTAACATACCAAGCGAATCTAGAATGATAAGCAATGGTTTTCGATCCTCTTCTTTTGATTTGAGAAGATTATCAAGAATACGAATGATTTGAGTACGAAACTCCTCAATAGTATCTACTGGGAAGTGCCATACTCTGTCCGTATCCAATCCACGGTTCTTGAATAGATCTCCTGTAGCGGCTGCCTCACTATCAAAATAGAATACTGCGCCATCAGGATTATTATCAAGAAAGTTTTTAGCGATCCCAATTGCATAAAATGTCTTTCCTGTTGCTTGTTCTCCAGCAATAGCAGTTACTCGGTTGTCAGGGATGCCACCATAAATGCTACCACTTAGAAGTGCATTAAGAATGTAAGATCCAGTTCCAATAAACTTTTGCTCGTCTCCAGTGGTGATACCATCGGAAACAAGTTTAGCATAATCATTCTTTGCCTCTTTGGCAAGTGTGTCAAAAATACTCATGCAAATAGAAACTCCAGGTTAACTTCTTTTTCGGTTTTCCATCCAATTACATCAAGAATAATCTTGAGTGGATCTAGGAATGATTTTTGGAATTGCAGTTTGTAATCTATGTTCTTACTAATCTTAATCTCCTGTGGAAAATTAGAGATGAATGAAATAACATTCTCTCCCAGGATATTAGGAGTTTGTAGATATACAAACTTAATCTTTTCACCCTCTTGAATGAGAGGATACTTGTAAACAAGTTTGTTTTTATTAAGTTGGAAGTTGTACAAAAGTGCTCCCCTGACATGGATAGGGCAACTTTTCTTGTATAGCGTAACAGGGTCTTTCCATTTTGTCAACCCATTGACGCTCCTGGGGAATGCAATCTCCTCAGGTGGCATTTTAAAAAAGTCACCTTTAAACTGATCGATAAATTCAATAAGATCGGTTTCAGTTTTGGTCATGATAATATTGAGTGCTTCTTTAATCTTAGTCCTACATGGTGCAGGAGTAGACGATTTGACTGCTTCAATACCCATCATTTTCAGTTTTGGTTCTGCATATCGAACCCCTTCGCTGTCCCATACATTTAGAATGTAGCGTTTCTTTGCTGTCCAAATTCCTTTGTCAGCAATGTTCTCACGCTTCATTTGCATCTTTTGGTCATATGCCGAGACATAATCCGCAAGTTCCTGATAACTGGATTCGATGAACGGTTCCAATTTGTCCTGACAGATCTTATCCAATATGGAAACAATTGCTGCTTTATCGCCAGACCTAGCACTAAAGAATTTATCAACAAGAGGTCCAAGATTAAGATAGATTGAGTCGGTATCGCTAGCGATAACATAATCGACTTCCTCCGTTTTTAACAGGTTATTTAGGTAACCATTCATCTTATTCTCAATCCAACGGATTGACACTTGACCAGAGAGCGTAATCGCCTCTGCGTTGGCAAGCTTGTAATACCTGAAATATTGATTGCCAATAGCACCATAAGCACTGTTAAGTTGGATCTTACGTGCCATCTGAATGTTATTGTACTTAGCAATATCCTTTACCAGTTGAGGGTCTTTAGTATTCTCATACTCTTGCTTAGCAGCAAGCATCTTCTTCTTGTAGATAGTACGCTCACTGTAGATCTTCTGCATCAACTTGGGAAGAAATCCCTGCTTCGTAGTGTCATATAATGCACCATTAGCGCAAACAGTTTGACCATTAAGATCAGTAAAATCTAATTCTTTTTTAAGAATCCTATCTACCGTTGCTGACGGGTGCCTATGCGGTAGAATCGTCTCTGGCGAAATGTTGTACTGCATAATGAGGTGAGGGTATAGCGAGTTGAGGTCAAAACTAACCACCCACTCATACATGCCAGGTACAGGTTCTTTAACATACGCACCAGCATACTTTGAATCTTTTTCGTGCCTTTCATTGGGAGGAATAACAATGTTTTGTTTGTTGAGATAGTTGTAGATGATACTATCCCACATGCGTACTTGATAGTAAACATCTTCAAAGTTTACCTTAGCATCATATGCCATGGTAAGAGCAAGTTCAATCAGTTTCATCTTGTCTTCCAAACGGTCAACAAGTTCCACGTCATGAATGTTGTAGTCAACAAACTTCTGCCAGTTCTGAGTATAAAAATCCCTGAAGGTTTCAAACTCAGAGTGGTCTAGTTTTTGTTGACCCAGTTCGACATTTGCGATGTGGTCGAGTCGATATGACTCTTGGTTAGTGTATGTAAACTTTTGATAAAGATCAAGGTAGTCAAGGACGCTAACACCAATGATATCATAATAAATATGAGTCCTTCCTTTGATTTCGACTTCTCTTTCATTGACCCTATTCCAAGGAGAAAGGGATTTCATGTGTTTAGTAGATAACACACGATCAATCCGACGACAGATGTAAGGAACGTCAAATAGTTTTACGTTCCAACCAGTAAGAACGTCAGGAGTATTCTCTGCCCACCAAGCAAGAAAGTCAATAAGCATTTCATGCTCTTTCCAGAAAACTCGATACTCTACATCAGTACGAGTGTTTTCATACTCTCGGGTTCCCCAAACAATAAGTTTCTTACTGCTAAAATCTTTTACAGTAAGACAAAGAATTTCTTCAGAAGTATCAGCGATACTAGGGAATCCATTCTCAGACGTGGTTTCAATGTCAAGGGTGTAGATTTTTACTTTTGAAGTATCGTAAGCAAGTTCCTCTTCAGGAAATTTCGTGCTGATGTACTGATATAAAAATCTATCGTTACCATATACTTTGAAGTTATCAACTTCTTTGTATTTGTCAAGGAATTCCCTCGCATCTTTGACATTCTCAAATTCAATACGCTGTGCGTATTTACCCTCTAGGGTTTTATATTCAGTTGGTTTGTTTGATGCTACAAAAAGAACTGGAGAAAAGACCTCTTGGTATTGAACACGTTCGCCGTTTTCGTAACCAATATAAAAGATCTTATCTCCAGCAAGGAAAACATTACTGTAGAAGTTCTTCATCAGGGGTATCTTTTGGGACGGACGCTTGGTACTTTGCAAGGATCTCGGGATCGGGATCCAACACTGTAGCAAGAATATCCGAATAAAGCAAGACGTTCCTCTGCCCAGAGTAGCGGGGGAACTTATGGAGAGTCCCATCAACGATCTCCATCGGATCGGAAAGGAACACTGATGGTTCCAGTTCCATTTCACTTATGTAAGAAATTACATATTGTCCTGTCTTAAGCAGCAGAAGTTTGATCTCGTTCATCTTGTTCAATTTCAATGTTGTGCTTTTTGCAATAGTCCCTTAGCACGTTGTCATGGGGATCGTAAATGGTAACAACCCAATCTGCAGGAATAATAAATTCCCTGTCCTTAGACAGTGGTGCCCAGTTAGTGTAACGAACAGTGAAAGTAGTTTTGGGAGAATCAATAGTTTCTCCGTCAATACCTGGACCATCATCACCTTCAGTTTTTGTAGTCAACTGCATGATGTAAGGATTAGTCATGTGGTAAGCAATGATGCCATTTTGCTCACGATCAAGAATTTCTCTAGCATCTGAAATTACATCTTCACCAGATTTCAGAAGAATAACTTTAACGGTCATAGTGATAATTTACGATCTTCGATGTCTCTAATGTGTTTTGAAAGTTTATCAAGGTATCCTTGATTGCGTAACTCTTTGAATACAAGATTCTCAAGTGCAAACTCTCCACCTTGTTGTATAGCGGACGCCCTCATGTCTCTGATTTTGTCTTTCAACTTCTTCAGCACTGAGGGATCGTCTGCTTGATTTTCGATCAAGTCGTCAATCTTTTCCATCATATCACGAACCTTCTTTAAAAGCAAGGGGTCTGTCAGGTTTACCTGTTGCTTCTGAGGTTCCTTGATCCACTTGTCATTTAGAATTGAATACACTCCCTGACCAGCAGGAAGAGGATCAGTAATATCCTGAGCATACAATTCTACAGGGTGGGCATAAATTTTAATGTCATGCATCAATGCCCACAGTTGTTTCTTATCTCTTAAATAATCATCCAGGAGTTCTGGGCAGTTTGCAATCTGCGTTTTATCTACTACAAGATGAAGATCCAGATCGGAAAACCTAGTATAGTTAAAGTTAGCATTACCACCAACCAAAATAATATCCTTGATCGATTCATTTGGAATCTTTGCAAACTCTGCCCACTTGTATCCAATCTCAAGAAGTTTTGATTTAACTTCTGATCTAAGGTCAAGTCCTTCCCAGAACTTAATATTAAGTTTGTCGTGATACATCAGGGTCAACCTGAGTTCCTGAAAAGATTTCACGGATGTTAACTGAGATTTATTATTATTTATCGCCGTCAGCAGTTTGCGATTCGGTAATTTCATTTTCCTCTGGTTTTGTCATCTTGACATAACTCTCAACAATACTCATCATAGGATCAGAAATAGAAACCACCCAATCAGGATTGACTGCAATTCTATTGTCAGGGGTAAATGGATTCCAGCGAGACAAAAGAATTTTATATTGACCCTTAATACTTTGCCTTGCTTCAGGATCATCAATATCAAATTCAAGTTCAGATCCCTCAAGAGGTTCAATCTTTACGCAATAAGGATTGTCAAAAACAAATGCCTGTCTACGTTGATTTTCATCGACTGCTTCTTGAAGTTCAGTTACAACATATTCACCAGATTTAAGAGAAACAATTTTGACTGTCATGTTAATACAATAAGAGTTTACATTATAAGGGAGTCCTTGGTCTTTGTCAAGGACTCCCAGCGCCGACGATATTTGGCAGAACTATTTATTTAATTTCATAGACCTTTCGTTTCTGATGATCAGGAACGATTCGATTCAATTCAATAATCAACAAACCATTTTCAAATTTCACTTCTCCAACCTCAACATCATCGGACAAGTTGAAACCTCTAGCGAAGGTGCGATTTGCAACCCCACGGTGCATGTATTCGCCTTCCCCTTTATCCTTCGCTGCCTTGGACGAGATGATTAGAACATTGGTTTCGGTGCTGACTTCAATGTCATCTTTTGACCATCCCGCAAGTGCTAGTTCGATCCTCCACTTTGTCTCTGAATCT
>Ga0255751_10003666_pt1 | contig 14056 bp, 23 predicted proteins | sample 071ome_20_FD_179951 | JGI IMG/M metagenome (GOLD analysis project Ga0255751, IMG submission 179951) | Coastal salt marsh microbial communities from the Groves Creek Marsh, Skidaway Island, Georgia - 071412BT metaG (version 2) | ecosystem: Environmental > Aquatic > Marine > Intertidal zone >...
ATGAAATGACACTTACACTTGAAGATGGAACTTCAGACCCAATAGAATTTACAAATGTTGGTACATCAGCTACAGACATAGACTTAGTTCTTGCTGATGGTACTAGCGACCCAATTGACCTCGTAGGGACTTCAAACTCTGCAACTTCATTTAGAGATAATGATAATGACACAAAGATTAATGTAGAACAATCTGCTGATGAAGACACCATTAGAATGTACACAGCAGGAACAGAAAGAGTTACTATTGACTCTTCTGCAGCAGCTTTTACTTTACCAGTACAATTACCAAGTTATTCAACAACAGATAGAGACTTATTATCTCCTTCTGCTGGTTGGTTGATATTTAATGAGACAACAGGTAAGCTAAACTTTTATACAGGTTCAGGTTGGGAGGCAGTAACAAGTTCATAATGGAAGTATTTATATTATTTGCATCAGGTTTCGCATTAGGTTGGGCTAGTGCTTGGTTTTTAAAATGTATACCATTTTTAAAAGACACACCCAAAAAAGAGTTAGATTATAATATGATTGAAAAGTCCTTGGAGGAGTTTGTAGATAGCAAATACGACCCTGAGAACTATTTAGGTCAAGGAGAAGGTACCAAATAATGGCAACACGACAATACTTATTAAGAGTCCAGACCACAGCAGGTGGAGACAGCAATGGTTTAGCTGAATTTGCTGATGGAACTACTGATGGTGGACCATTAATTCCTAGCTACACAACAACTGAAAGAAATGCTATAACAAGTCCTGCAACAGGTATGGTTATATACAACACAACAGATGACAGACTTCAAGTATATACATCAGGTGCAACTTGGATATCACTAGATATTGGTGATATTGTTGGTGTTACAACAGATGCATTATCAGGTTTATCTGGTGGTGCTGGTTCAGGTACAGTAGATTTAAATATAGACGCAACAAGACTTACAGATGGCACATCAATCGATGTGGATGAAGACAACGACTTAGTAATGTTATACGACAATTCCGCCACAGCAATGGTAAAAGTAAAAGCACAACAGTTGCACACTACCGAAGCTTTGCAGTGGATGGGACTATAGGAGAGATAAATGGCAGTATATACAGCAGCAGAGTTAGCAGAAGTAACTGCACTTACTACATCTGAAACAGAAGTTTTCAGTAATTCTAATAAGTGCATTATCAAGCAAATATTGTTAGCAAACTATACAGCAACTGATAGAACAGTAGAAATAAAAGTTATTCCTTCAGGGGATACAACTGGTGACCAACATATTATTTTTGGTGACATAACTGTTCAAGCAAATACAACCACAACTATTGACTTAGCTATGGTTATACCTGCTAACGCTTCAGTGGCTGCATTATGTTCAGCAGCAAGCTCTGTAAATATACATGTTTCTGGCGTAGAGGTTAGCTAATGTCTGAAATAAATATACCTGAGCCAGTCTTTTTGGACAGGCTTGGTGGTGATGAAATATATGGTTTTGGACAAGATGGTAACGTTACCTTAACAGGTGATGCTACATTGTCTAGAGACATGTACTACAACGATTTAACAATTAATTCAAACGTTACATTAGACACTAATGGTTACCGTGTATTTGTAGCTGGTACTTTAACATTTACTGATTCAACTTCTAGAATAGGTAGGTTTTCTAATAAAACTACTACAGGTACTTTAAAAGGTGGATTTGCTAAAGGTGTTGCTGCTACTGATACATTAGGTGGAAAGTCTGGAGAACAAGACCAAAGTTCACATGACGATAATCAATTTTTTGAAGGTGAAAACGAAATGTTTAACTTATCCGTTGCTATAGCAGGACATGCAATAGATGTAGATACTGGAACTTATAAATTTATCGGTGGAGGCTCTGGTGGTAGTGATGCAACTATTACTGCAGAGCCAACAGAGGGAGAAGATGGAGGAGACACTAACTGGTCAAACTATCAAGTAGTTGGTTCTCCAGGTGGTAAAGGTTCAGACGGAAATGCTGCTACAGCAGGTGCAGGAGCTGTAGGTGGTGGTGTTGTTGTTGTACTAGCTAAAAATGTTAGTGGAGATGGAACTATAAGAGCTGATGCTGATGAATCAGCTGCAAGTGTTCAAGGTGAAGATGGAACACCTGCTCCAGATGCTACTACTCCCGGTACTAACTATTCTTATGGATATTCATATCCAGGAAACAATTATTCATATAACTATTCATATACAACCAATTATTCATATGGATATTCATATAACTATTCATATGGATATTCATACAGCGGTGCTAATCCTCATACACATTACCACTGGCATGGTGTATATATAAATAACTATGGATTTATTGGATACCATTATCATTACAATCACTGGCATCCTTACACTAACTATGGTTCAAACTATGGCACAAGTTTTGGCACTAACTTTGGTTCAAATACTAATTATGGTTCAAACTCTGGTTCAAATAATACTAACTATGGCAATAACAATGCTACTAATCCTACTGTTTATCACCCAGGTGGTGCTGGAGGTACAGGTGGTACTGCTACAGATGGTTATAACGCAGGTGGAGGAACAGTAGTTTTTGTAACAGGTACTAAACCATTACCTTCAGGATTAACACTTGCTGCTGCGCAAGGAACTTCTGGAACAGGAACAGCTGGAGCAGGAACTGTTGTAACAGTATACAACATAAACGCAGACGATACAGACCCAGGAGCTTAATATGGCAATAACAGAAGTAGGAAAGATACCATCAGATTTTGAAACATTTGATGTTATTCCTGATAGTATCTATGGCTCTGGAATGGATGGTAATGTTACCATATCAGCAAACACAACTTTAACTCGCGACATGTTTTACAATAATCTGACCATAGACCCAGGCTATACATTAGATACAGCAGGATACAAAGTATTTGTTAGAAATGTACTAGCTATGGCTGCAACATCAGCAAATCAATCTGACACAATAATTGGGCGAGTTGGTGGCGTTAGTTCCACTGGTACTTTAAAAGGTGGAGGTCTTGCGGCCGTCACTAACTCACTCGGTGGTAATGGTAATGGCTATACAGCTACAGCACCTGATGAAGGAGCAGAATATTTTAACCACCCAGATTTAGCAGTACAAGGTGTTGTAATTCACGCTGGACAGACTACACCAGACCCACTTAATGGCGGTGCAGGAGACTCTGTAAACTATGGTGGTGGAATTGTAGTAGTATGTGCTAGAAAGATACAAGGGTATGGAACAATAGAAGCTAGTGGTGAATCAACTACTGGTGGTGGAGTTATATTTATAGTTTCACAAGACATTCCACTAACAGGAGTATTAACAGACGTAACAGGTTACGCTTCAGGTACAGTCAAGACATTTAAGGTTTAACATGGCTACTGTAAGAATTTATTACAGTCGCTCAGACAATAATCAATCAGATTATAATTTATTTTGGTGGGAAGAAGACCTACAAAAAATAGACCACGATGAATTTGTTGCACCATTTATAAATAGAGAAAAAGTTTCTTTTGGTGACAATGATTATGTAGATATTGATTTAGGTGATAAAAAAATAATTCAATGGTACATAAAAAGAAAAGATAATACTTACGACCACAATGACGAATTATGTATGAGAATACTTAATGGCACAATAGATAGAACATGTGGTCCATTATGTGGTCACTGTTGGGATACTGGGTATTGGTGGAAAATAGATTTAACAATTACACCTCAATATAATTTTTATATAAACAATACATCTCCTTATGTTTACAGAGACAATACTTATTCTGAAATACTTGCTAACTCTTTATCATTTGCAGGGTTTGAAGACTTAGAAGGAGACGGAGACAATGAAATTGCTGTAGACGATTCTAAGTTAAGAATATCATACACTATATATGATTATCATGAGATTGACTTAGATGAAAGTGAAAGGTGGTATAACAAATGGGCAGATTATGGTCCTTACTTTAAAACAACAATAAATAGAAGTCAACTGTTATACTTAAGAAATAAATCTTATATAGTAGGAGAAAATAACATGCAATTATCTATAGACGCAGATGCATTACAAGCTGAAAAAGACGATGCTAAACAAATGCTTGAAAAAGCAGTAGCTAACTGTCTTTATAAACTTGGTGAAGATATCGAGGCCTTTGATGAAGATGCTTTCTTAGCTGATGTTGATGCTTATAAAGCAACAAAAAGCACTTCGCTAGAAGGAACAATAGATTATCTAAAACAAACTTTAGATGCATTAACTGCAATAAGTTAAACATCTTTAGGGAGGATAAATGAGAAAAATATTTTACATTCCTGAAGGGGAAGCTGTAGATGATTATAAAGATGACTGGTATCATGAAACTAATGAAGTTCACACAGGTATTTCAGAAAGCTTAAAAGATTTAATTAAAGACCCTAGTAAACCTCAATTTGTATTTATACCTGAGTTTAAACACATGATGGCTCCTATTAATGAGTCTGATAAATCTTATTTCCAAGTAGCTTATGTAAATGATTATGATTATGTATCTTTTAACAACGGAGAAATGGTTCCAATGTATTTACTAGAAGTTTGGACTAAAAATTTAGACAATCCTAGTGAAGAACAAGAAAAAATTAATACATTTGTTATGCAATTTGATGTTGGTGCTAAATTTTTTCATACTGACCATATTAGATTAGATACAGGATGGTATGATTTAATAGTTGTAAATGACGATACTAAAGAGGAAGTTGATTCACATGAAATCACAATTTATGAAGGAACAACAGAAGAAGAAGAATAATCTTTGGGTTAAAGGAGTATCTAAAGAAATAATAACAGGTGTCGTAGCTTGGGAAAATTGTCTAGAAGTGCCTGATGGAGTTATAGATTTGATGAATGTAGATGTAGATAATTGGGTTCCTACTATTACAGATAAAATGATAGAAGAAAATGATTCATATATAACTGTAAAAAATCAAAATGGTCCAATAAGGTTTAATCCAGAACTTGAATTTACAACACACGAAGCAAAAACCTTTTTTAAACAAGTACAAAAAAATGCATTAGATAAAATTGCTTCATACTGCAAGTTATTTCCAGATGTGGAAAAAGAGATAAACTGGATGGAAAACTGGCAATATATAACTTATAAACCACCAAAAAATATGAACTATCATAGTGACAATCATACAACTAGAAACCCCAAAACAAATCAACACTATGTTAATCCTTACTTTAGAAGAATAACCTGCTTAACTTATCTTAATGATGATTTTCGTGGAGGAGCTTTAGATTTTAGATATTTTGAACATGAACCGTATAAACCTCCAGCAGGAAGTGTAGTTATTATGCCAAGTTCTTATATTTATTCTCATGCTACAACACCATTACTTAATGGAAGAAAAGCAGCTTTTTTAGTTTCTTGTGCAAGTCATTTTGATGTTGATAGTATGGGAGAAGATGGTAATTATTACGAAGCAAAGAGGAGAGAGCTAAGATGATTAAAAAAATGGGAGTTGTAGAAATTTATGATGACTTCTTTACTGGTACACAAGCTGAAGATATTATAAAAGCAGCAGAAGCAATAGACAAAGCCGAAATAGAATTTGGTTTTGAAGATGCAACAATAGGTAAAGGTCATAAAGGCGGAGACGTTCGAAGTAATTTACTAATGCATTTAAATTATATTGCTCAGTATCCAGATGAAGGTAGAGCATATAGAGAAGCTATAAAAAATGAATGTGACAATCTTATAGTAGATATTAAAAATATTGTTCAAATGCTATCTCAAAAATTACAATCTTATGTTAATGAATATACGAAAAAATATGAATTTCCTATATTATTTGACGAAGGTTTTCAATTATTAAAATATGGCAATGGTCAACAATACAAAGGTCATTCCGATTATGCGCCTCATTGTCCGAGATATTTATCTGCTTTAATATTGCTGAACCCACAAGATTATGAAGGTGGAGGTACATATTTTCACAATTTTGAAGAAATGATAAAACCAGATAAACCTGCATTAGCACTTTTTCCTAGTAACTATGCATACACTCATCAAGCTATGCCAGTTATTAAAGGAACTAAATATGCAATTGTAACTTGGCTTGGTCATCCAATGGAATTTACAGAAATGTTACCAATGTACAAGGGAGAAAGGTAATGAATGCAGTAATTATAAATGACTTATTTATAGGTAATCAAGCTAAAGAATTAGAAGCATGGCTTGACTTAGAAACACCTTATGACCAAAGTGCAAAATGGCAATCTAGCCCTGACAATACTCATATGGTAAAAACATGTGAAGAGCTAAATACATTTCATAAATGTATTCTTGATAAAGCAAGAGAAATTTTTAGTGTTCATAATTTATTACCTAGTTTTTGTACTATTAATTGGTATGAACCTGGTGTTGAAAAGTCTTCACATGTAGATATAGGTCCTGTAGAATATACAATATTATATAATTATTTTTCTAATTCACCTTTAGAATTTATTTACAATGATGAAAAATTAAAAATTTCACAAGGTCAAGCTATTGCTTATTGTGGCTCTGAGTTTGAACACATGGTTAAAGAATGTGATGCTGTAAATGTAAGATTAACGTTTAATTTTGCTTCACCAGATAATTATTATTTTATATTAGGCAACCATACAAAAGAAGGATTTGAGTTTCCTTCTGGTAGAATAGAGCAAGAGATAGGTAAAGATTGGCTATAGTAGAAAAAACATTTAGAGTACATAATACAACCTTAAGTTATGATAACTCAGATATTTATGAATCAAGAGTTGAAGAACTAGGTCACATAAATCCATCATTAGAATTTTGGTTATTTCATAACAGAGGATTGTACAACAACGCTTTAGTAGTTGGTGCAGGTTTTGGATTGTCATCTAAACAACTTGATGATTGGGGTACAAATGTAACATCAGTAGAGCCACAATCAGACAGATTTGCATTGCTTGAAAGTAACGTTCCTAATAGTACAAACATTAATAAAATGTGTGGTGCTTCTGCTGGTACAGCTGATTTAGTTTATTTTGAAGATAACAAATCTGGTGGTGCAATAAACAAAACTATGGGTGACTCTAGTGAATCTGTAGAAGTAATTACAGTAGATAGTCTTAATTTGACACTTGATTTAATGCTTATATATGCCAATGGAAAAGAGTTAGATGTTTTAGAAGGTGCTAGTGATACTATTACTAATAACCCTAGTATGAAAATAATACTTAAATGGGTACCTGATTTATTAGATGATGTTGATGCTTCAATTACTGCACTAAATGCTCTAGGGAAAACAATTAAAATTATACACTGGGAAGAAGATGACAGTATTAGTCTACTAGAAACAACTGACCAAAAATTAAAAGCAGTAATATCGGCAGATTTATTATTGGAGTGATATGAAGAAATGGTGGGAGACAAAAAAATATAGCCGACTTCTTGAAGTAAAAAAACATAAAGTAGGCGATGATAAAATATTATTTCTTACTAATAGCCCTGAGTATGTAGATTTAGCTCCACCTAGACCAGCTAGTGAGTTTGTTCCTGCATACTACAAGCAGTTGCAACGTGAATGGTCTGAAATGAGAGATTATGATGAAAGTTGGAACTCAGTTCCTTACAAAGACCACTCAATGAAAAAATGCCCAACAGTAAAAGACATAATGTTTAGTGGGTACATTATTCCTTTATGGATGGACTTAAAAATACACCACGATGATACTGTAGGTTTTAATTGGTACAATAAACATGCTTTTGAAGAAACAATTACTTATCATAAACCTCAAGCAATAGGTAACTTGCCTATACAGCCTGGTTCTTACAATACCGCTATGAAGTTTGCTAATCCATGGGATATAGTTACACCACCTGGTTGGTCTGTTTTGATTACTCAACCTTGGTATCATAGACATTGGGAAATAGAAATGTTTCCTAGTATTGTAGAAACTGATAGCTATCATCAAATGAATTTGCCTTTCTTATATCACGGTACAGGAGAAAGAATTTTTAGACAAGGTATGCCTTTAGTACAAGTAATACCATTTAGAAGAGACGGTTGGGATTTGTCTGAATTTGAATCAAGAAAGATGGATGAAGACGAAAAAGAGTACTATGCTAAGAGTAGAGCTGCAGAACGTACTAGGCAAAATGGTTGGTATCGTTGGCTTACTCAGCAAAACAAGAAACGATGGAGAGATGAAGGAGTATTATGAAATGCCCAGTTCCACATGAAGGATACAACATACCCAAGTTAACTGATATATGGTCTAAAAAATTAAGCACTTTAAGAAAAGAGATGCCCATTGTAGCATTTACTTTACCTAGACCAAATCAACAATGGGGTGGATTAGAAAACAACGAACGAGACATTCATTCTCCAATATTATTTGAAACTCCTAAAAAATTTGTAAAGGCACCTAATGGCTGTGTATCTACACAATTTATGCGTAATAGGATGTATGAAGTTACATTCCCATGGTCTCATGTAAAAGTTACTTTAAGTAAAAATAAATTTGCTGATGAAGTAGACAGATTTGATGGTTGGACTCACAAAGCACACTATTATGGTGCAGTTAAACACTATGGTCCTTTTAATCAAATAATTATGGAAGAAAAAGAAGCATGGGGTTCACCAGAAAGTCCAGTAATGCAAATATCTATGCCCATAATGCTATTTACTGATGACCCAGAAGTTTGGATGGATGTTATACCTAGTGATAGAAACGCTGGTAAAAATATGCCTGTATCTACTATCCCAGGATTTATGCCTATACATGGATGGTCTAGAGGTCTTTCTTGGGCATTTGAGTGGACAGATTTAAATAACTTAGAGCTAAATTTGAACCACGATACTGTAATGTTTAACCTATTGTTTAGCAAACCTGTAAAACTTCAATATGTTGAGTGGAACGAAAAATTTAGTAAACAATGGAATCAAATAACACAATCTTCTGTAAATAGAAGAGACACTAATATGTTATACCCAGAAGCATTAGCTAGAAGACCCAAGAGGATGATAGAAAAATGGATGTTAAAAAAATAAGTAATTTATTACCACTACCTACATTTGAAAAACTACAAAGAACATGCAGAGCTAATGCTAAAAAGTTTCCTTATTCTGAAGAGTTTGGAAGATACTATATAAATGACAAAGAGTTTCCACAATTAACAAGTTATTTAGAACACTTAGTTCCTACTGCTAGAAGTTTTTTTGATAGTAAAACACTAGAAGCATCTTATGCTATATTTGCACATTACGAAGGTAATCAAGCAGCTTTGCCTAAACATAAAGACAACAATGCTTGTACTTATACAATTGATTTATGTTTGTACCAAAAAACACCTTGGGGTTTATGGATAGAGGGCAAAGAGTATATGTTAGAAGAAAATGAAGCTGTTCTGTTCTACGGTGAAGACCAAGAACATTGGCGTGAAAAATTTCCTAATCCTATAAATAATGAAGTAGGTCAAGTATTTTTTCATTTTGTAGAACCTGACCACTGGTTTTTTAATGAAAATAATTAAAGGTAATAATATCACTTTTAAAACGCAGATACCTGCGTTAGTTGATATAGCTCCCCCCGTACCCGCAGCACAAATGATACCTGATTGGTTTCAAAAATTGCGTATGGATTTACCTAGACCAACTAGAAAACCATTTCCTGTAGTAGGTCCTATAGTAAAAAAATGGTCATCTCATACAATAAAAAAATGCCCCGCTGTTGTAGATTATTTTGCAGAAGGTTACATAATACCTTTATGGTCTGATATCTTAGTACAAAGATATGGAGATGATTTTCATTTTGAAACAAATCATGATGGTGGTCAAGGTATAGGTAGTGTTATAGAATTCCACGAAGAAGCACAATTTGCTACTTATCCTTTTAAAAGAAAAGATTTAAGAAGAGCAGTAAAATTTACAAGTCCTTGGTTTTTCTATACACCACCAGGTTGGTCAATGTTGTTTATGCCACCACTATTACATCCAAATGATGATTTTACATTGTTTCCTGGAATTGTAGAAACAGATAGTTTTCATCAAGTTAATTTTCCAGGTGTATGGCACAGTGAAGGTGATAGAATTTTAGAAAAAGGAAGTGCTTTTTTACATGTTATTCCTTTTAAAAGAACAAAGCATAAGCATATTGTAGAAAGTTTTAGAGAAGAAGATTATCAGAATAATGAAAACGAGTCTTTTACTCTGCGAAGTATGATGACTGGTGGATATAGAGACTTAACTAGAAAAAGTAGGAAAAAATGGAAGTAATAAAATTTGCATCTATTAGACATGACTTTGTACCATTTGAGGAAATAATGCCTAAATCTGCTAAAAATTATATCCCAGATTGGTACAAAAATATGTCTACTCACTTAGATATAAATGAACCTAAAACAGAACTATTAAGGCAATTAAACTCTTCTACTGTAAAAAGATGTCCTAGTTTTAGAGATATATTTAAATATGGAATTGTAATACCAGCTCCTTCTGACATTTACCTTAGCTCTGATGGTAATGAGTGGAGATGGGAAACACCTTCTAATTGTATTGAGTTGGAATATCATGACGATTTTCAATTTAAAAATGATTATCCTGACAAAAGTGTAAAAGGTGTTTTTAAAATTAAGTATCCTATGGCTGTTTTTACACCACCAGGATGGAGTGTCATGCAGATACCTTTAATATATCACGCTAACCCAGATTGGCACATTGCTTGGGGAATACTAGATGCTGATGAGTATCACGACATAAATCCTCAATTAATTTATACATCTGAAAATAGAGAACTTGTTATTAGGCAAGGAGAGCCATTATTCTATTTTTACCCATTTAAAAGAGCTGAATGGAAAATTGAAATGTTAGAATATAAAGAAGTAGAAAAAGAAATTGCTGCTTTAAAATGGCGACTTAATACTAGGTTTGCTGGAAGATACATTAAAAACATCAGGAGAAAAAAATGAAAGTATGGATTGACCAGGATTTATGTACTGGCGATGGCTTATGTGCTGAAATAGCTCCAGATGTATTTACTATGAAAAATGATGGTTTAGCATACGTTCAAGAAGTTGTTGGAAACTTTGGAGAACTTAAAATATTTAGTCATATAGACGGAAATAAACAAGGTTCAGAAGGATTAGCACGAGTACCTGAAGGTCAGGAAGATTTAGTGACTGAGGCAGCTGAAGAATGCCCTGGAGAATGCATATTTATAGTACCATAAAGGTATGGTAAATAACTATAACTTAGAATGGGAACTTCTTAGAAGAAGTAGAGTTACTGATAGGTCTCCTAAATCAATAATGGACACACCTAATTATTACAGCACTGAAGAAGATACAGAACCAAAAAAATCTTCATAAACTTTTTTGTCGTAAACATTCATCCAGTAATCTGCATCTTCTTTAGATAAATATGTAGAAATACTTGCTCTTTTACCATGCTCACCGTGTATGTCCTCTGAATACAAGTGACACAATAATGGATATTCAATATTAGGACTCAATATTTTGAAACCTTTACTTCTTAAATTGTAATCTTGTATAGGTTCCTCTGACCAAAAAAAAGAACTGCGATTTAGTCCTGAATACTTACCAAACTCTTTAGTTCCAAAAGCAAAATGTGCTGAAAATTTATTTTCAAAAAACATACATTCAGTCTCTACAACTGTAGGGTTCCAATTAGGCATCCAATCACAATAGGTTTTTTCTTCAACAAATTTTGCTAAATAAACACCTTTACCTGTAGGATATCGTCCTTTTGGTTCATAAGGAGGCAAGAGACCACTTAGTATTGTTTTATCATCATGTAGGTTTAACATTTTTATTAACCTTTCATCCCATTCTGGACAAAACCAAGTATGTGCGTCTATCTGTAGTACATAATCTTCATTATCATATTTAGATTCTGTTATATATCTACCTTTAGAAACACCTAACAGGTCTGGATGAAATGTTTGTATAGTGACTTTAAATTCACATATATTTGAATATTTATCTAAGTATGCCTCAAGCTCTTCCCTAGCTACATTCTGGGTATAGGTAAGACATATACTAAACACCAATCTTTCAGGATACACAGCTGTTTTAATAGCATTTTCTATTGTGTGAGTAAGCTCTGAATCATCAAGAGCAGGTATCTTAACGAAAATCTTTGGGTATGTAGTACTCAATAAACTCTCCATCTAATAATCTTACTTTTGCATACTTTTCAAAATTTTCTATTTTTTCTTTATTAGCAGGGTCATTTAACCAATTGTTAATATTGTCATCTTTTGTTTTTAAAAATGCAGGTAAGTCTTCTACATAAAATTCTATATTGTCTCTAGTTTCTCTTGCATGAAGCCAAGGACTTGCACCGCCCATATATAAATGTCCAATAAGAGGTTCTTCTAAAGAAGGAAACACTAAAGAAAATCCTGCATCATATAATTCTACTGTCCATGGTATTTCTTCATCTTCAAACAAAACCCAATCTGGTAAATAATCTGTTACATTATATTTGCAAAAACTAAAATTTCCGCTGAATTTAACATTTGGATATAATCCAGGTGCAGGTGGATTATCATGAGCAATACTAAATGTAGGTAAATTATCATGCCAAGAAAACCTTGCAACCATTTGTTCTGGGTCTTCATCTCTTTTTTCTACATAATATTGATATCTAATAGTGTTCATAAAATTCGGTAACCATATTCTGTTTCTACCTATTTCTGTTACAACATAATTGCCAGCATATCCATTCAATATAGGTTTTTCACATAATTGTTCTGCTTCCTCATGAAGTTTTATAAGTTTTGTATCCCAGTGATATCCAAATTTAGTATGACCATCAATTAACATCCAGTATTCGTCATCTTCACGTCTCATAGTAGATGCTCTTTTCCTACCTTTTGCTAAACCAATTAATTCTTTAAAATTTTCATTAGTATATTTAGTCAATTTATATGATATGTCATATTCAGGATGTGATTCAACAAAACCTACAAATGCCTCTACAATTTCATCATTAGCATATTGAAAATCAATACCAAAATGTATTCTATGAGGTAATGTAGCAGTTTTGTAAGCATCAATAATTGTTGGTACTACTTCTGAATCGTGGAAACAAGCAAAATACAAGTAAATTTTTTTCATTACAGTAACATTATAGCATGGAAGACAAACTAAATAACTTTCCTGAAGGAACGAAACGAAGCGAAGTAATTGATGAATTAATTGACCATGATGATATTAGGGAGATTGTTTTAAAACAGTTTAATTACATGCGTATAAATGGTATTAATTTAGTACAAGACGCTGACGATTTAGTAAACCTTTACTTAAAGATTGCTAAAAAGTTCCCAGAATAAGTTTAAAAAAACAATTGTAAATACATTACTTTTAATAATTCTCTAGTAGTATTAGAACAAATGTTCTATGGAGGAATATATGGCTAAGGAAGAAAAAGTCGAATTATCTACTGAACAGCTTGTTAATATTGCTAATCAATTACAAGGTCAAGTAAAACAACTTGATGCAATGGTAAAAGATTTAGGCAATAAAGTTGCTCAAAAAGAAGTAGAAAATTCTCAATTGAGAGCAGTGGTGCAACAATTAGTTGGTGCACAACAAACAGGAGCTGGTGTAGAGGAGGAATAGTGACTTCACTAATTGAATACGCTAAATCTGAGAATATTTCAACAGGTTATAAAGCGTGGAGGGACAAAAGTCCTGAAAATCAACAAGCGTGGCAAGAAGCACTAGAAGGATATAGAAGTGGATTAAGTCCTTCAACTGTTGCAAGATGGCTACAAAACGAAAAAGATTGTCCATTAACAGACAACACAATTCGTAACCAATTGAAAGACGCTCTAGAACGTGGCTAGTTTAGACGACTACGCCAAGTCTGAAAGGGCAATTCAAAACGCAAAGAAAGCTAAGAACGAACATCCTAAAGGATGGGAGCCTGGCTTAAATACTGCGAAAAAAGAAATAATATCTAAGCCTCAAAAGAAAGCAGGTAATCCTGCTGACCATAAATGGGATGTATACCTAAGAGATTTAGGTTTTGACCCAGAGCAGTTTGAAATTATAGAACCATT
>Ga0255751_10003675_pt1 | contig 14043 bp, 9 predicted proteins | sample 071ome_20_FD_179951 | JGI IMG/M metagenome (GOLD analysis project Ga0255751, IMG submission 179951) | Coastal salt marsh microbial communities from the Groves Creek Marsh, Skidaway Island, Georgia - 071412BT metaG (version 2) | ecosystem: Environmental > Aquatic > Marine > Intertidal zone > Salt...
TTTTGAATCCATCCATCCAATCAATCAATCCTCAGAGCGATGCGCGGACGATCGATCTCGACGACGATCGCTTCGCACCACCAGACCCATCGACGGAGGGCGACGGGTCGAACCCCCTGCGGCGCGTTCCGATCGTCGTCGTCGGTTTCGTCGACGAGATTCGTCGCGCGCGTCTCTTCGAAGACTCGGAGGGAAGACGGCGACGACGGTCGGTGGTGCGGAGTGAAGATGCGTGGTCGGTGGTGCGGCGCGCGCGGGGTGTCAAAGGCGAAGGATGCGTGGACGACGACGCTGGGATGGCGAAGAGTGAGCGCGCGCGCTGGGGCGAACGGAGACGCCGTGGGTGAGAGCGGCGTCGCGGTGGATGGGGAAAGGATCGTGGTGCGCGCGAAGCGAAGCGACGACGAACGGGAACGGGAATCGAATCGACCGGCGACGCGTTTCGATCGAGCGATCTGAGTGACTGACGCGATGGTGTTTCGACTTGCGTTTTGGTTTTCTCGCGCGCTGCAGACGCGATTACGCGCGGGTTTGGAATACGAGATCGCGAACGGGTGCGCCAACGCGAAGGGTAGAGCGTTTAGCGATTTTCAGAGTTTTCTCACGACGTCGTTGAGAGAGTTGGAAACGTCGTACGCGTCGCCGATGTTGGCGCACATGGTGAGGGATTCCACCATGTACGGATCGTTGGATGTTGGGAAGAGACAGAGATTGTTGCAAAACGTGTCGGCGGCGTTACCGGCGGTGATTCAACAGGCGACGAGCGGGGCGCCGATTCCGCCGGGAACTCCGACGCGAGCGAGCGAAGCGCCGAGTCAAACGGCGGTCGCGCCGCGTGGGTGGACGCCTCCGAGCGCGCCGAGTCGATCGAGCAGTGGGTCCTCGTCGGTGTTGTCGACGCGCGGCGCGGGCGCGGCTAAATCCCCGTCGTCCAAGTCGTCGTCGCCGGTGTCGCAGCTGCAGAAGACTCCGGCGAAGAAGGCTCCAGCGGTGTCGAGAGATTCGTCCGAGTTCCCGACAGTCATCGTTTTCGATTTGGAAACCACTGGTTTGAGCAAGGAGAAGAGTCGAATCATCGAACTCGCGGCGCAGTCGCTCTTCGATCCGTCGTCATCCTTCAGCACGCTCGTCAACCCGGGGAGATTTACCATTCCGTCCGCCGTCACGTCGCTCACGGGCATTACGAACAGCATGGTGAGCGCGTCCAACGTGCCATCGTTCGCCATGGCGGCGGAACAATTGGAAGCTTTTATCGATCGAGCACGCGAGTCCCGTCCCGGTGCTCCGATTTTGCTCGTCGCGCACAACGCTCGTCAGTTTGACGCCGCGTTTATTCAGCACGAGTACAGGCGTCTCGGACGAGAGCTTCCCACTAGTTGGCGATTCTGCGATACTTTGCCGCTCGCGCGTGCGCTACTCAGGCCAGAGGGACTTTCAAAGTTCAACTTGGATCTTCTCAGGGAGCACTACAACATCGAGATTCGGGGCGAGGACACGCAAATGCACCGCGCGTTGACAGATGCCAGAGTGTTGGCTGAGATTTTGAACAAGTTGCTCGAGCACCCACAAGCCAAGGATGACGAGTTGGGGTGCTTGGAGAAGTATTCATTTTCACTCGGAGATCCAGGTGCGGGGAGTTTGAAGCGCGTCACCGCTGAAGCGAAAAATACGTCGGAGAGCGAAAAGTACGCCGGCGGCGCCCCGGGATGGGGTGGCGGCGGTACTGTCAGCTTAAGCGACGGCGAAGAAGCAAGCACTGGTGACGGATGGGCCACGGTCGATGGTTTTGAGGATGAAGAAAAACTCGAAGGCGATTCTAGCTACTCTAGCGCGTCGTCATCGAGCGATGTACCGCTTCGAGGAGTTCAAAAACCGTTCTGGGCCGCTGAGGATCCAATCAACGGTATTCTTCCGGAGACTGTTGATTTTCAGAAGCTCGCCGAGATCGCCGCAAAGACGGACGCGTCAGAGCTTCGCTTGGATGTTGAACGTTGGAAAGAGACGCCGATCGATGTGCTCGCCGATAAAGTTCCAAAGTCAACCATGAAGGCTCTCAAAACGGAAGGCATCACGACCATCGAAGCCATCTTGCGCAATTGTCCGCGCAAGTACCAAGAGTACAGCGCATGGAATAAGTCTCACGCGCCAGGCACTCAAGTCACGTTGACGGGTACCGTTCGTGCGATGCAAATCAGAGATTACACGAGAGGTAGAACCATTCCGAACACCGTGTCTGTTGAGGTTGACGTGCACGACGATGAGCTCGTTCCTACGGAAGATCAACCGTGGGGCGCAGATAAACCCCGTTGTAAAGTCAAAGTCTGGGATTACCTCTCGAAGGATGTCCGAGCAGAGTTAGCCATTGGTGCGCGCGTGCGTGTGCGAGGTACTTTGGGTCACGGAGACAGAAACTGCCAGTTTACCGTCGACGGCGGCAGGATCTTTGCGATTCCTCCAGAGTCTCCCGTCATGTCAGCAGACGATTCAGAAATCGTCGCGACGTACGCGAAACGCGGCGCTATGAATAACATCGAGTGGCACCGCGCAATCGATGCGGCGCTCGCCCTATTTTTGGAACAGTTGCCAGCTGATCCGATGGAGATCGCGATGGGACGAGATAACCCTCTCCTCGCGGAGCTCGGGTTGCTCTCTCACGCCGCCGCGGTGCAAAATATTCATCGCCCGGAAAGCGTCGAGGCGGTTGCTCAAGCGCGTGAGCGGCTGGCTTTTGAAGAATTGGTGTTATTACAAGTTGCTTTGCTTCAGGAAAGAAGCAGACTCCAAGCGTTGCCAGTGTCAGAAACTACTGAAGGCGTGTGCATCGTTGGCACGCAGTTAGTTGATGAACTTCGCAGCGAGCTTCCGTTCGCCCTCACGCGATCCCAAGAGTCCTCGCTCGAAGAGATTTTGAGCGATATGGCTGGACCGGCGCCGATGTTGCGTCTCCTTCAAGGCGATGTCGGCTGTGGTAAGACTGTTGTCGCCGCGCTGGCACTTCTTGCCGCTTGCGGCGCAGGACACCAAGGCGCGTTCATGGCACCGACTGAAGTGCTCGCTACGCAACATCATCGAGTGCTGACGGACCTGCTGTCGCAGATGAGAGACCCGCCAAAGGTTGCTCTGCTCACGGGTTCCACGAAGACGGCTGAGAGAGCTCAAATTTTAGAGGAACTCGATTCGGGTGATATTGGTATTATCGTTGGCACGCATGCGCTCATTCATGACAAGGTGGTCTTCAACTCTCTCGGCATCGCTGTCGTCGACGAACAGCACCGATTCGGTGTCGAACAGAGAGCAGCGTTGTTGGCGAAAGGTAGGCTTCCGCCGCACATGTTAACGATGAGCGCGACACCGATTCCTCGAACGCTCGCCATGACAAAGTTTGGAGAGATGGCGCTCAGCGTCATTGACGAAAAGCCCGCGGGTCGATTACCAATCATTACGAAGGTTTGCAGCGTAGAGGAGCACGACAACGCGTACGAGGCGATGCGCGAAGAGATCAAGGGTGGTGGACAGGCGTACGTCATCCTTCGTCTCGTGAACGAGTCTGGATCGTCCAGAATGTCAGAAGTGAAGGGCGCCGAGGAGGAATACGCTCGCCTAGTCAGCAAATATCCAGAGGTCCGCTTCGGCCTTTTACATGGGCAGCTCGGTGCTGATGAGAAGGCTGACGCGCTCAATAAGTTTAGTCAAGGTGAGACTCAAGCTTTGGTGGCCACCTCTGTGGTTGAAGTCGGTGTTGACGTCCCGAACGCAAGTGTCATCATCATCGAGGACGCCGACGGATTCGGCCTCGCCGCGCTTCACCAGCTTCGTGGACGCGTCGGTCGGGGCGAACGCCAATCCAAGTGTTTCTTGCTTCACTCCCCTGGCGTTGGCGACAACGCCGAACTCAAGGAGGATCGCGCCCGCGATCGCCTCGCCGTCCTCGAGCAATCCAACAACGGCTTCCGCATCGCCGAAAGCGATTTGCAACTGCGCGGCGCCGGTGAACTCTTCGGCACCAAGCAAAGCGGCCAACAGGTGAACCTCTTCCACGCATCCATGAGCACAGATCTCTACCTCCTCGAAGCCGCTCGTAAATCAGCCGCAGAGATGATTTCCCGCGCATCGCTTCAACAAGAACCGTTGCCTGCGCCCATCACCATCGCGCTTGAGACGCGTCCCGCGCTCATCCTCGACAACGCCATCGCAACCGGCACGCAAGCCGCGGCGACCAACTGATTGGCATGTAATTATATTTAGACTTCGTTGCTCACACCACCCTCTCCGAACTATCCCCGGGGCACGCTACATGGCATCGGCTCTACATCGCGTTTCCAAAGTCGCGCACTTTTTAACCTCTTGTCCAGAGAGTCGCCCAAACCCTCAGCCACTGGTCGACATATTCACGCTCGTTCGCGCAGACATCATGCTCTCCATGTCCGCCACGCTCTCCACCGCGTCGACTGTCGCCCTTCGCAAAACTTGGTGCGTGCGCTCGCATCGTCGGTATTCGTAGACGGTCGCGTCGCGCGTTCGATCGCGTTCGGAGTGATCCTTATCCGAGTCCTGACTTTTTGACGTGATGAACCGGCACGACGCGCGAGAAGGACGCGCGCGATGCGATGGAAGACTGACTTGAATATATTATCCTTTGTTCTTTCGAAATGCGCAGCGATCGACGCTCGAACGCGCGCGCGACGCGCTCCGTCGCGGTTCGCGCCGCTGCGGATTACTCGCCGAAGAAGGCGTTCTTCTTCCCTGGTCAAGGCGCGCAGACCGTTGGCATGTCCAAGGAGCTCTGCGAGACTTGCCCGGCGGCCAAGGCGATGTTCGATAAGGCGACCGAGGTTCTCGGGTACGATTTGCTCGACGTGTGCGTCAACGGCCCGGCGGAAAGATTGAACTCGACGGCGGTTTCTCAACCGGCGATTTACGTGTCCTCGCTAGCCGCGCTTGAAAAGATGAAGATGACCCCGGAAGGCCAAGCGCTCATCGATTCCATCGATGTCGCTGCTGGTCTTTCTCTTGGCGAGTACACCGCGCTCACTTTCGCCGGCGCGTTAACCTTTGAAGATGGTCTCAAGCTCGTGAAGATTCGCGGCGAGTCCATGCAAGAAGCCGCCGACGCCACTCCGTCTGGCATGGCGTCCGTCATCGGTTTGTCCGCGGATAAGGCTGAAGAGCTCGCCGCTCGCGCCGCGTCCGAATCCGGCGCCCCAGTCTCCGTCGCCAACTACTTGTGCAACGGCAACTACGCCGTGTCTGGCGCCATCCCGGCTATCGACAAGGTTGAGGAAATCGCCAAGCCGGAATTCAAGGCTCGCATGGTTGTCCGCCTCGCAGTCGCCGGTGCTTTCCACACCGACTTCATGGCACCGGCTGCTGACAAGCTCATGGCTGCCCTCGAAGCGACCCCGATCCAAGAGACACGCATCCCGGTCGTCTCCAACGTTGACGTCAACCCGCACTCCGACGCGGCGAGCATTCGCGCCACCTTGGCCAAGCAGCTCACCAACCCGGTTCAATGGGAGAAGACCATGAACACCATGCTCGACAAGGGCTTGGAATCTGCCACTGAAGTCGGTCCGGGCAAGGTTATCTCTGGCATCATGAAGCGTGTCAACAAGACCTTCCCGTGCGACAACTTTGACGGAGCCGCCTAAGTCGCTCACGAGCGATGGGCGAAGCAACAACAAATCAATAGGCACACAATTTAAAACCAATAGCAAAGAAACCAAAAGAATGTGAATATATATATAACAATCCGTTCAACCGAACATCGAATGCACTCGCACGCCGCGCCGCGCCGCTACTTGACTTGACGAATTTTACACTCGCGCACGAGTGGAAATTTCGTCTTGATCGCTTGCGCGATTGAAAACGCGAGCGCCTGCGGCCCCTTGAACCGCAGCACGCACACGCCTCTCTCCAGCGATTCCACGCTCACCTCACCCCCATAGCTTGTGATTGATTTACGAAGCTTTTCGAGATGCTGCTCGATCGTTTCGACGCTCATCTCTTCCAAATCTCCGCTCACGTTGACCACCTCTTCCACGGCGTCGCCAAACTTTTGCCGCAAAAGCTTTTCGATGCCCCCCTTCATCGTCGCCGATGACGACGCGCACGTCCCACACGCCCCGTTCAACCGCACGACGATGATACCGTCGTCTATGCTCACCAACTCGACGTTCCCTCCGTCGGCCACCAAGTACGGACGAACCTCATCCAAAGCTTTATCCACGTTTTCCTCTGTGAGCTCGAGCGTCTCGCCTTCGTCGGATGTATCGTTCGACTCCTCCGTCGCCTCCTTCGCAAACGGACTCACCACGGGAGTCGGCGTCGCGGCGCCGTCACCATCCCCCACTTCGTCGTCGTCGCCGCCGTCATCATCATCAATCACCGTCGTCGCCGCTAGCGCTTCGTCCTCGGCGTCCCACTCGGCGTTCAACGCCGGCGTCTCGCCCTCCCCCAGCGCCTCCTTCCACCTCCTCGCCTCCCTCGCCAGCGTCTCCTTCGTCGCCATCGCGGCGTTCCTAAACGCTAAGACCCTCGCCGTGGACGCTCTCTTCGCCCCAGCGCGCGCCCGCGTCGCTCGAAGCGCCGTCGCCGCGTTTCGCGCGTAGTCCACGTACGCGCACGCGCCCGCCTCGTCGTACACCGCGAAGACGCACGCCGGGGGTTCCCGCGCCCCGGGGGCGTCGTAGCTCGCCAACCACGCCTCGATCGGCGCGCGGGAGCTTCCATCCTCGACGAGCGCGGTCGTTTCGCTCGTCGCGCGGACGACGACCGGGTTCGCGCGACGACGGCCGGGTCGCAGCCGCCGCGTCCACGCCGATGATGTCATCGACATCGTCATCGACATCGTCATCGACATCGCCATCGTCATCGCGACCGACGCGTCCGACGAACGCGCGCACGAACGACGAACCCGCGCTCTTCACGCCGCCCCGACGCGTCCGTCCGAGTCGTCTCGATACCCCGCGTGACGCCCCGCTCCGATGTGTCGTCCTCCTCGTCGTCGTCGTCGTCTTCGTCGTTCGTTTTCGACGACTGATGGTGTTCATTACAGTGTAGTATGTGTTTTATTGTCACTGACGAGTCATGACTCGAGTTTTTACCACATCCACATCCACACTCTGGGGGTCACGATGACGACGACGAGTTTGACGAGTTTGACGTTCGCGCGCGAGAGGGAGACGCGCGCGGATTCCCGTCGGTGGTCTCGCGGGACGACCTCGGTCTTTCAGTCTTTCGTTCGGTCCGTCGATCCGTCGATCCGTCGATCCGTCGGTTCTCACTCGTTCGTTCGTTCGTTCATTCGTTCGGTCTGCGCAGCCGTTGAGTGCGATTGTTTTCGGATCGCGCGCTGCGTCGACGACGACGACGACGGATCGATCGGTCGCAGGTTTCGGTGAAAACGAAGCGGAGATTCGTGAGAGGAGGGTCGTTCGTTCTCGCGCGCGGCGACGGCGGCGGGTGAACGGATGTCCGCGATGGATTTGCAAGGCGCGGCGAGCGCGGCGACCGACGCGAAGACCAGCCTGAAGAGCCAAGCGGAGGCGAACGCGTCGGGGAGACGGGCGACGGAACCGGCGGGGGCGGACGCCGGTGGTGGAGGAGACGAGGTCGGGAAGGATGAGAGCGAGATTGATGTGTGGAGAGCGGCGGCGTACGGGAACGTGGAGGCGATGAAACGGATGATGGACGAGGATCCGGGGCGCGTCAACGAACCAGACGGCGCCGGGTATCGTCCGTTGCAGTGGGCGGCGTTGAATAACAGAGTGGCCGGGGCGACGCTATTGTTGGAACGAGGAGCGGCGATAGGGGCGGGGGATAACGATGGACAGACGGCGTTGCACTGGGCGTGCGTGCGGGGATCGTTGCCGTGTGCAGAGCTTTTACTTCGAAAAGGAGCGGCTTTGAACGCGGCGGATTCGCGGGGATACACCCCGATGCACGTGGCGGCGCAATATGGACACACGGGTATGATTTATCACTTTAAGATGCGATGGAACGCGGACGTGGAGATCACCGATCTCGACGGGCGGACTGCGCTCCATTGGGCTGCGTATAAGGGGTTCTCCGATCCTGTCAAGCTTCTAGTGTGCATGGACGCCGACGTGTACCGGGCGGACAAGGAAGGATGTACCGCCTTGCACTGGGCCGCAATTAAGGGTAAGAGTGAAGCGGCACATTGCTTGGTTCGAGCTGGTGGGTTAAACGCGCTCACTGCGGTCGATGTGGACGGGAACACGCCCGGCGCGTTGGCGTCAGAGAAGGGACATCGCCACCTGTCGCAATTCCTGAATAGTCAGCAAACGACTCTGCTCGCGCGAGATCGCTTCTGGAATCAAAAGGGCATGGCGATCGCGTGCGTCGGTGTCATTGTTGGCCTGATGCTTCTCTTCATCAACTGCGTGGTGTTCGCTAGAAGCACCGCGACTATGGATGTGTCTCTCGCATTTTGGTCTCTGGTGGTGTGCGTCTGCGCGAGTATCGGGCTGTTGTACATGAGACGCGTTAGCAATGCTGACCCGGGATTCGTCACGTCTACTTTACTCAAGTCTCTGCGTCGCGGTTCGCGCGCCACCTCCGCCGAGACGGACGTCGAGGAGCGTTTGAACCATCCAGAGCTTTGGTCCGGTAATTGGAGTCAGCTTTGCGTCACGTGCAAATTAGTCAAGCCTTTCGGCACCAAGCACTGCTCGATGCGGGACAAGTGCGTTGCGCGATACGATCACTACTGTCCGTGGATGGGCAACACGATCGGTAAGCGAAATCACAGAGACTTTGTGGTATTTTTGATTCTCGAGTCGTTGGCAATGCTCATTGCGTTCGCCGTCGCCGTAGTGAGACTGAACGAGGAGTCGCCGACCGAGCGCTTTATATCTAGCGCCGGGATCGTGCTCTTCGCGTTTTTCGATGTCGTGACACTGATTCCGGTGCTCATGCTCACCGTTTCACAGCTGGTGCAGGTGGGCCAAAACATCACGACGAATGAGCTCTCCAACACGCATAGATACTCGTACCTCAAGTCAGAATCGGGATTCTTTAACCCGTTCGATCGTGGTTCGTACGTGGCCAACTGGCGCGCCTTCTTCATGCAATCGAGAAACGAGCCTCTAGTCGATTCAGTCGCCGCGCCGGAACTCGCCGTTCCTCGCAGTCTCGTGTCGCACGACGACGACGACGACGACGAAGCGGGCGACTCAGATGGCGATAGAACTGCTCTTTTGTCGAGAGCTGTGTAAAACTCTTCAATACAATGGCTAAGCGATACTTCCGTCTCTACTAACACTCTAATTAATTCTCTAGCGCTACTTTTCACTCTGAGGCGAATCCTGCGAAAACTTCGACCTGAGATCGAGGTGGTCGTTTGATTTCCAAGCGCTGGCGTACTCCTCGTTGTAATTCCTCTGCCCAGGTTGCAAATGGAAAATCCCGTGATTACCATGCATGATACCGCCCGAGACATCGCCTTCACAAAATGAGTCTGTTCGTCTGTTGTACTTGCAAGGTAAACGGAACCATTTCTCCGGTCGCGTACTGAGATAGTGGTTGATGATGTCTTGGTCGCCGAGGCGGAAAACCGATTTTGGAGACCGAAACGTGTGCGTGACGTTTCGAAAGTCATCCGTGAGAGCCTGCCCACCTCCGTTGACGAACATGATTCCCGCGTTGAGACCATTCGGCGGCGGATAATGAATCTTCTTCGATGCGTGCTCGTTGTACCATCCAGCCTCGCCCGACTCGTGTTCCTGCGTGAAACCGACGACTTGCTCGGGCCCAAACGTGTCCAGCAAGCCGTACGCAATCTTCGGATCTTCGCGCCAGAGCGTGTCCGTATCCAAGTAAATATACTTGTGCACCCCAACTTTGGCAAGTTTCGCCGGAATCAAAAGCCTATTCGGCGAACACAGACTAAACAGGTGTTGCAAAGGCTCGCGCGAGTCCACGCGGTAGCTCGCGAACTCGACGTTTGGCAACCCCAATCTATTCTTGATACCGATCACCGCGTTCTTCGACCTGTCGTTATCCGTAAAAACGTGAATCTTATACTTGGTATCGCTCGACATCATCGACACGGCGGACTTGACGCTGAGCAACGCCTCGCGGTTTCTCTCTCTCCCGCACACGCTGTACGCCAGGTGCACGACGCCGTCGCTCGACGATCCGTCACCGAGCGCGCTCGCTCCTCGCGCCCGCACGATCCCATCCTTTACGCGCGCGACGTATCCACACGCCCACGCCGCGAAGACAATCACCGCGACGACGATCGCAGCGCCGACCGCCGACCGACGTCTCGAGCGCGACGAACCCGCAACACCCTCGTTAAGTAAAGACTCCGTCTCCCGTCCCGCGTCTCGCGACGACGCCGCCGCCGCCGACGACGACGACGACCCGCCATCGACCATCGCGATTGATGACATTCCAGCGCGTGACGACGTCGACGTGACCGCCACGATCCCACGTGTGACGCGCGTCGTCGTCGTCGTCGTCGTCGTCGTCGTCGTCGTCAATCGAAACGCATCAGACGGTCGGAAACACATGCGCACTGTTTACATATACATGAGAAGAAAACACCCGGGAGTTACGGGACCCGTTTGTACTACATACTCATACAAGGGTGCCGACGAAGCGACGCGGACGCCCCCCCATGCGATCGACACTCGTTCGCGCGCGATCGAACGAACGATCGGACGCTAGGAAGCGCGATCGCCTCGACGAGACGACGATAGAGAGCGTCATCGCCTCGTTTCTTCGCGCGTCGTTCCGTGTATCATATTATCACTGAAGCGGGACGCGAACGAACGAAATCCAAATCTGGAAAATCGCAACGGTCGACGACGACGTTTGAATTCACACGCGCGCGATGACGACGCCGACGACTATGTGCTGCGCGACGACGCCGACGGTGACGGCGATGAGTACGAACGCATCGTCGATGCCGACGGTAACGGCGCGAACGTCGGCGCCGCCGCGACCGAGGATCGGTATGCCCCGCGACGTGAAGATCTCGACGCATGCGCCCGCGCGAGTAAGCGGGGCGACGCGTAGAAAACGCGCCTCATCCAAAGGGTCGGGAGATGCGACGCCGTGGGACGAGCTCGCGTTTGAAGGCGGTGGAGGTGACGGCGATGGTGGGGATTGGTTCGATTCGCGCGGTGGTGGCGGCGGCGGTGGCGGCGGCGACGGCGACGACGAGTCGGCGGACGACGACTCGTTTGACTTTGAAGAAGAGTTGTTGGCGTACGAGCGCAGGCTTTGGCGCGAGATGGAATCGATGGATGCGAACGTGTTATACGCTTGGCAGAGCGTGTGCGCGGTGACGCTCGTCGGGTGCGTTCAGCACGTCATCGATACCGCGTGGGCGCACGCGCGAAGGGGGGCGCTCGAGGTTTCGCTTGCGTAGGCGAACGCTTTGGCTTGGGACCGCTCCACGCGTTGGTTTGTATCATTATTACGTAATACCCGCTCGTCCGGTTAGCACGTATGTTGTACTTGGTGGTAATCACGGAATGCGTACACACTGTATGGATGGATCAATGGAATGTATGAAAGTAGTGACGCGCGAAACGATCGAGCGATCGAGAGACGCCGGTTTGCGCACGAATTTGTACCATAAGAAGCTTTCCGCGTTACGTTTTACTCACGACTTCACAACTCGCCATGTCCCTCGCATCGACGCGTGTCCCGATATCGCTCGCATCGCGCCGCAAATCAATCGCGTCGTCGACTGCGTCGTCATCGTCGTCGTCGCCATCGCCATCGTCCGAGAAACCGCGAGAGTTTAGAGCCAACGGGTACCTCGCGTTTGAAGCGCTCGACACCTCTCCAACTTCCGAACGAATCAAAGTAGAATGCGGACCCGTCGACGCGTACACGGGCGGAAAGTACGACGGAGAAAACGTGCGTTGGAACTCGCTCGCGTCGACGCCGCCGAGCGAGCGCAGGGGTGGGTTTGAGCGCGTCTACGTCTTTGACAGAGTTTTACCCAGCGACGGAGAGCGACCGTCCACCATCTTGAGCGTGACACAAGACCGTCCACTCGGAATCGTCTTCGAACCCGATGCCAATGGTTTGGTGCGCGTCGCAGACTTTGTCGAAGGGAGTACAGCGGCCAAGGCGAACGACGTGGCGTCGTTGGCGCCGTTCGGGGCGCAGTGCGCGAAGAGAGGGGACGTCTTGCGAGGCTTCACGGGCGTCCAGGTGAGTTTTAAGACGACAGCTTCGATTACTGGCGATTTATCCGGTGCAAAGCGGGTGCGAACGCTCTATGGGGCGGATCAACAAGGTTGGGGAGAGGTGTGCGCGGCGTTGACAAATGGGAGAAAGGCGGATGGACCCGTGACGTTGGTTCTGGAGCGAGACGGCGACGCGGAGAGACGCGAAAAATGGCCTCGAGTGCAAACCGAGCTCGAGTTTAGAGGACTTGGTGAAGAAACGACCAAGGATAAGCGGGAGCGGGAGCGGCTAGAGCCGACGGAGGATGAAAAGGCGGCAAATCTAAGCATTCTCGTCGGGGTGGCGTCATTCTTGTTGCTCATCGTGAGCGGGTTTCAATGATTGAGTTTTGGATAGCGTAGCGTTTCGTATTTGTACAACAGTTTCTCCATGAGAAGTTAGTTTCACTTTCGCGATTTCAGCCTTTCCCGTAAGCGTTCGTGCGTCGGATTTCGTGCTTCATCTTCGTCCCGCGGCTTCCCTTCTCTATCGATACCAACCACGGTACCACCCGCGATGTTTTCATCCACGCTCAGCTTGTTGGACGCATCTATGAAGAGCATCAAGTCTCTATTCGTCTCCTCTAGCTCGCGAATTCGCGCATCCTTGAGCGAAAGTTCGATTTCTTTGCGCTTCGCTAACTTTTCATTCTCATTCCTGAACGTGTCCACGTTTTCCTCGAGCGTGTCGCTCAAAATTTTCAGGTGAGAAATTTCCTCCTCGAGCTTGCAAATCGTCTTTGACTGTGACGCGTTGAGTTTTTGTATGCGCTTGAGCTCGTGCTTAGCCTCTTGAGCCTCCTTCATCGCGCGCGCAATGACCGCAGCGTTTCTACTTTCCTCATTTTGCTGCGAAATGACGCCGTCCGCGCGCGCGTGCGCCGTCTGTAGCAAATTTTCAAAGTGTTTTCTTTGTGACTCGAGCTGTGACGTGAGCAACACGTCGTATTCGCTCGCGATGGCGTCTAGTTTGGACGCCACCAACGCCTCCTCCAACTCGGAATCCATGTGTTCCAAGTCTGGCGCTCTTCTCGGAGAGCAGTGCTCGCGCTCGCATCCGTTCGACGACGACGACGCGCGTCTTTGGGGAGGCGTGAGCTCAACCAATCCAGACTTTGACTGAATGATTCTGTGCACGAAGCCATCCGAGACGTAGTCCCACACTCGCTGCGTCCCCACCTCCAACGAGTAACAGTGGTTCGTTTCCTTCCAGTGCTCCATCGCGCAAGCCCCGGCGTACCTCCCACACCGCACCTCGCCGCAGATCAGACAAACCCACAAATCGTGCTCCTTGCCACACGCCGCGCACCGAGGCGCCCGATTCGGCTCGTGCGCGTACCGACACACCGGACACGACGCGTCCGCCCACCCACTCAAACACTCGGCGTGGAAAGAATGGTTACAAATCGTCGTCAATATCCCCGACACTTCCTCGTCTAACCGATCCAGACACACCGGACAGGTCGGCACCTCTGTCGTCGTCGCCGGGTCCAACGCGTCCATGTTCGTCTCGACCGAGTCCACGTACAACGCCACGCACGTCTCGGGTCGTCCGTTCGCGTACCTCCGTCCGTGGTAATCATCCACGAACACATCCGCGCTCGAGACGTCATCAAACGTCAACAAAACGTCGTACGTCGAACGAAACTTCGCGTCGTCGTCGTCGTCGTCATCCGTTGCTCGCGCTCCTTCCTCATCCTTTTCCGTCGCTTCGGACGACGCCACGACGCGCATCGACCGCGTCTTCTCCATCACCCCCGCCGCGAATCGACAAAAATCCGCCACGGAAACCGCGCTCGGCACCCCGAGCACGCACACGTCTCTCCCTCGTCCC
>Ga0255751_10003680_pt1 | contig 14041 bp, 19 predicted proteins | sample 071ome_20_FD_179951 | JGI IMG/M metagenome (GOLD analysis project Ga0255751, IMG submission 179951) | Coastal salt marsh microbial communities from the Groves Creek Marsh, Skidaway Island, Georgia - 071412BT metaG (version 2) | ecosystem: Environmental > Aquatic > Marine > Intertidal zone >...
AGGTGGCGAGATCAAGCGACACATTATGGGTCCAGGCGAAATCTTTCACGTTCGCCCGGGAACCATCCACCGTTTCTGTGCGGAAGAAACAGACGTTCGCTTGGTCGAGGTGAGCACATCAGAGACTTCTGACGTAGTAAGGTTGGAAGATGATTACCGTCGTATTACGGATGTTCCAAGAACTCCGAGAACAAGCGGAAAGTAATATTCAATACTATTTATAGAGTTGATGTATTTACGTCGAACTAATCAATGGAAAGAGTTTCTGCTTCAAGAGGCAATCGAACAAACCGGTTTGCCTCTTGAAGTAGCTGCTATGATCCGAGATCTCAGCAACGAGTTAGGTCCGGTTTCAGAAAAGGTTTTAACTTCAATTGGAACTTTGCTTCGTAGTTACTCGTATGCTACGCCCCTTATCATTGATTGGACGAACCCGTTAGGTGACAGTAAGTTTAGAAGCACCCCCGCAATATCAGATTTACAAGCTATTCTTTATGATCGCAGGAAGCCTCGTTCTGAAAGAACCGCCGAGGATAAAGCTTTTCGTAAGGAAATGGATGAAGAGTTTATTCATCCTTTGGTAGCGGGAACCACAGGAAACAACCCGGATAATCCCCGGCTTGCAAACATTTTAGATACAAATCGTTATAGAAAGAGATACGTCAAGAAACTTAAAAAAGGGGGACTAACAAAACAAGCAGAAGCATCAGATAAGGTTTTTGTTGATGCTATGGTTAAGTGGACAGAAAAATTTGCAATGTCCGATATAGAGACTATCATAAAGGCTGTTGTAGAAGATCCGGATGATTTTCAAACAATATTAAAGTTTGCGGAGTCAAAAAGAGAAAAAACGAAGCTGCCTGCCGCCGCTGTACAGGCTAAAAGGTTATTAGAAAGAGAACCAGAAGATCCGCAGAACGTAGTTCATAAGTTTAATAATGGTTATTACTGGTATGATATCAGATCTGATGCTTGTACTCTTGAAGGGCAAAAGATGGGTCACTGTGGTAAAGGAATGGCTGGCGGCAACCTTTACTCTTTGCGTTCTCCATCGGGAACCAAAAAAGATCCCGATCCTCACGTTACAATAGAATTGACTGCGCCCGGTGTCATCTATCAAATCAAAGGTAAAGGAAACGCTGCGCCTGTAAAGAAATACTGGCCTTATGTTTCTTGGTTCATAAAGAATATTAAATCAACAGAGGGTAAGCCAGTCACAGGTTATATGGAAGATAAAACCCTCCCCGGCTTTAGTGAGATGTATGATTATTTACAAGACCAAAATCCGGATGTGCTTAAGGAGGATATTGATGAGTTCGCGAATAGATACAAGGAACAACTAGCAGATCACGCGCACACGCTCTTCGCGCGTTTTAATATGCTTGCTGATGGGTCTCTGTGGGACGCGTCCCGCCCCGATACAATAAAAAGCAAGAACATAACCTTTGAGAGCCTCCCACCAAAGGTTGAACCCAACACTAACAGAATAAAGTTTTTAATCAACTACAAAATGAAATACAAAGCGAAGTTGCCGGATTATTTTAGTCTTCTCTCGCGCTCGTCGGAAAGAAGGTACGAGGAGTTGGATAAAATTGAAAATCATATTAAAAATGAAATATTCCCAAAGTATTTCGCTACCGGAACATCCAACATACTTCCAGAGCCCAGCCGTCCCAAGGCTAAACATAACGAAGGCTCTCTAAGTTATATTTATGATTTGAATTACGATTTGAATTGGAAATGGGACGTACCGATGAACAAAAGAAGAATTAAGAAAGCCGGTGAAGAAGCAAAGTTAGTCCTTAACTATTTGGTCGGCATTGAAGCAGATTTGATGCTTGGCGACAAACTCGATCCTGAACAAAAGAAGTTCTTACAGAGCACATTTAACTTAGAAGGCGGCGTAGCCAAGATGGATATTACGGGCTTTGAAATGGAAGTAGAGCAGTATTTCGATAGCCTAGGGTTCAAGCCACCAGAGGATGATGAGAGACGTTGGGGCGTAGAAGAAAGCATCACATTTGACCGTTGGTCAAAAATAATAAAATAATTTTCCTCTAATGGTAACAAGCCTCATAGTTACTAGTGGACATAAACGGGTTAGAAAGGACTCAGGTTGTATGCAAAATTTAGCATCCCGTAAGGAGTTTGCAGGTAAATATACAGTGAAGTAGTGATCTATTAACCTATATCACGGAGGGATTTATTCGTGTCTAGGTGGATTAAAAACTTTATAATAATAGCTTCTTTACTCTTGGTAAGTTGCACAGGACCCGTCTTTCCTAACAGTAACTCAAACCAACAAGCAGCCCAAGCACAACATAAAATAGAAGTTCAGAGCTCTCTTGGAGCAGTTCAGGAAATCGTTGATGCTGCCAATCTTTCAATAGTTGAGAAAAGAACAAGACAAGCATCAGTCAAGGTAAAGTCTATCTTGCAGGGTGGTCACGGTTCTGGAACTTACATGGTCGCCTATGGTCGCCGCATCGTTGCGACTGCCGCTCACGTTGTTCGCAATGAGAGCACTATGCTTATAGAAGGTCGCAAAGATGAAGCGGTCATAGGCAAGGTTGTTTATGTAAATCACGACGTTGATCTTGCTTTCTTGGTTGTTCCAGAGATGAAAACAAGAACTGCTGTTCGTTACAGACCACAGTTGAGATATAACGAAACTCTTGTTGGAACAAGCCTTACTTACACAGGCTTTCCATCACACCACGATCTTCTTACTATTCGCGGTTATGTAGCAGCCTTAGAGCACAATATGATTGTCGCCAATATGTTTGGTTGGTTTGGATCTTCTGGATCCGGCGTCTTTGACGATCAAGGAAGATATGTTGGCTGTGTATCAGGCATTGATATGGGCAGATTTGGTGGGGGTTATAGAATACCAATCGAGGAAATTGTTTGGGTTGCTCCAATAACCAGCATCGATCAGGAAGTTCTAAAATCTAAGATCTTATCGTCCGATGTCCCAGAGAAACCATCGTTACTCAAAACCTTCCCAGGTGCTTCTTCACCTAGAAGAGGCGGGCTGAGAGACTGAGATGATGCGTAATCTCCTTCTCTTGCTTCTCTTGGCTATAACCGCGACGGCTTGTGGAGGAGACTACACAATCGTCAGCCTGAACCCAGGCGAAACTGTATACGTCGAAGTTGAAGTTCCAACCGATCCAGAATACATTTATGGTGACGTTTGGGTTGATTCTTTTGAACAACCTTACTCTGTAAACGGTGTCGATATTGTTTGGCTTATAGATAGGTCTTGCTCCATGGTAGATGATGCCACAGCAATCGTATCGGGCATTGAACAAATGATGAACTCTCTTCCGCCGGCTGGTTGGAGATTGGGGATCACATCCACAAGCTATCCTGATTCCATTTCAGCAGCTGACTTTCCTTTGGTTCCTGGCGATGATATACAAGACGCTTGGGATGCTTATGCTGCCATCGGTAATGGTCACCGGGAAGCAGGATTTGATTCAATCTATGCTTACATAGAAGAAAACGAATATAATCAAACTTGGTTGCGTAATGACGCTGCTTTGTTGATAGTTTTTGTAAGCGACGAAGAAGAACAAAGTCAAGAATACTTTACATCCGATCAATCAGGGTTGAACGATTTTATTAACTGGGCTTCAGCCGTTAGACAGTCAGTTTATGTTGCGAGCATTGTAAACGTTCATGAAACAGAAAACGAATGTGGGTATACTGTAAACTCAATAGATGTTGGTCGTCGCTATCTAGATGCAACAAACGCTTTCAATGGTGTTGTTGTTGACATATGTGAAGAAGATTGGGCTCCCGGTGTTGCCGAAGCTTCAACACAGATTGAGCCTCATGAAGAGTGGCCCTTAACTCACACACCTATCGAGGAGACGCTAGCTGTCTTTGAAGATGGAGTGCCGATGGCAGACGCCGACTGGATATACAATGCTGCTACTAACACTGTTGAGTTCCTCGTAATTCCATCAGAGGGAGCACTGGTCGAGATAGGTTATGTGATCGACTATGCAGAAGGCGACGACGACGATTCGGCAGAATAACAACTAATTAACACAATGAAAAATGAACTTGAAACAACAGAGGTGATACCGGGTCAGTTTGAACCAAGCCCGTTCCCGATGGATTTAGAAACACAAAAAAGACTTTTAGAGTTGATTTATAATCGCAAGTCTGGCATAATTACTAGACAGGAGTTAATCAATGTTATCTTTAATACAGAGAATACTCCGAGCGGCAACATCATTCGATACCGTGCTTAGTCGCTTGGATAGAATTGAAAGCGCGATAAATAAAATCGAGATAAAGATCAAAAAGTTTGATAAGATTGCTGATGAGAACGATGCTCTTTGGCAAATGTTCGATGAGCAAAGAGAAATGGAACAGATCTTTGTGAAGAATGCAGAAGATTACAATAAAGAGATCGCAGAGATTCTTTTGAGGAACACGAAAGTCCAGGGCGATGCCTGATAGAGTATATCTTTTTGACGTTGACGGAACGTTAACCGAACCGAGAGAGAAGATTAAAGAACAGATAGAGGATGTATTCATGAGTTGGATTGCATCTAAGAACAAGAGTGTGTATCTTGTTACGGGTTCCGATATCAGCAAAACCAAAGAGCAGCTTGGCGAGGATCTGATGGATGCTTGTCTTGGTGTTTTTACTTGCTCCGGTAATGTATTCAGGCAGGAAGACCAGATTATTTACAGTAACGTTTTCGATCCTGGCGATGAGTTTATTGCGGATCTGGAACTTTATTTGGAAAACTCTCAATGGCGTTCTAAGAAAGGCAACCATATCGAAAAGCGTCCGGGAATGTTAAACTTCTCTACTGTTGGAAGAAACGCAAATCAAAATATGCGCAAGGCTTACGCACGTTGGGATAAGATTTCTCTTGAACGAGAGGATATTGTAGCTTATATAAACGACCTGTACCCCGACCTAGAGGTTTCCATTGGCGGGTCTATCTCTGTAGACATTTATCCTAAAGGAAAGAACAAAGGTCAGGTGGTCGAGAAGTTGAGAGAGCTTCACGGTGATGATGTTGAAATGATTTTTGTTGGAGACAAGAATATCCCCGGCGGAAATGATTGGTCTCTCGCACAACGTTTGGAAACTATTGAGGGTTCTCAATGGTATCAAGTTTTATGTCCAGAAGAAACACGCTCCCTTATTGAGTATGGGGAACTATTTATATAGATGAAACGCCAACTACAAATATTTAAAGAGTTTATTGAGGAAGCAAAAGACCCAGCATACTTCCAAGATACATTCAACTTCACAGTTCTAATCTCAATGGATAAGAACCGTGGTGGTTCTCGCGATGAAACCAAAAATGATATTCGCGCACTACCAGAGGTTCTAACCGTTACTCTTATCGAGAAGGAAAAGGGTGGTGTCCAGAAAGATCTAGGCAACACTTATCTTTCCACGCTCAAGGTTCACGTTCGCAGACCTCGCGATACATCCAAAGAACTAATGATGAAGCGAGTTGTAAAACAGATTGCGAGACTTAAAGGCGTTTCGGTTCTTCGTTACAAGGAGCGTAAGCCAAAGCAAAGAAGAAAAGCTTTCTACGGACCAGGGTCATACACCAAGAGAGTTCAGAATGTTAATGAGGGTGAATACTATCAGTCCTCAAAGCATATGGCTGATCTTAAAAAAGACTTTAAGGATCTTACAACCAAAGGACCACAAAAGAAAGGCGGCTACAAAAACGTAAGTGATTCGCCTGACTTTAAATCGGCACCCCCCGGAGCCCCTGGTGGCTTAGAGGAGGAAATCATTGACGAAGCAATGAAGACTGCCGCCGATCTACCCGAAGGGGTTGTAGTAGCAGTTGATCTTCAACGGATGCCTATGAAATATAAGGTCTATTATGCGATGAGGGACAACCCTAATGCTCCTTTGGTTGCAGACGATTTGGATCGCATGGAGGCAGGCATTGATATATATGGTGTGCTGGAGGCACACAGATCGTCAGGCGACCCGTACAAGGGCACATACAAGGTTGCCACTGTAAAAGCCAGAGATGGCTTTGGTCCATTGCTTTATGATGTAGCGTTGGAAATAGCGTCTGATAAAGCCAGGGGTTTGAAAGCAGACGATAACAGCGTATCCGATGACGCTTCTGCTATTTGGAGATATTATCACGATAAGCGTGACGACGTTGAAAAGCGCGAAGCAGATCCTTACATTGACGACTGGTATGATTCTTATCGTGCTGGCGTAACAGATTTGAATAATCTTGCTCGGCATATGGCTGAGGCTGGATTTATTCCAGTAGCCGATCTTGAGTCAGAAAAGTCAATGAGAGACTTTGTTAAGAACAAGCGTCACCTTACAAAGATTTACAAGAAGGATTCAAAAGACACTACCACATCTTTGAAGGACGCCGGTAAGATTGTTCAGGTTACAAAACAAAAGCCAAAACCAAAATACACGATTAAAGACCTTAGTCGCTTTGACCGTTTGCGCGAGGACATTCTAATTTCTGTTGGTAAGGAAGACGATCTTGCTACGTTTGAAATGCAGCCAGAATTCCAGCAGAAGATTTGGGACGGTGATGAGAGAATCCGCCCGGGTGTTAAGGGTGCTTTGATGGATATAGTTGATGAGTTTGTGGAGCGTTTAGATCTAGACGCGGAGATCAAAGATATAATTGTTACAGGATCTTTGGCCAACTACAACTGGTCAAAGTTCTCTGATATAGATTTGCATATCCTTATTGACTTCAAAGAAGTTAACGACAATGAAGAGTTGGTCAAACGTTTCTTTGATGCTGTTCGTTCCAACTGGAATAAGACCCACGACATAAAAGTCAAGGGACACGAAGTTGAGCTTTACGTTCAGGATGAAAACGAGCCACACGTTTCAACAGGAGTTTACTCTTTAATGAACGACAAGTGGCTCGTGAAACCAAACAAAGTCAAGCCTTTCATTGATAAGAAAACTGCCAAGAAAAAAGCAGCCGATATCGAAAGAGAGGTTGACAAGGTGGCTTCTGTCCTGTATGATGGTAATCATGAAGCTGCACTAGACAAGGCAGCCTACTTGAAAGAGAAGATCAAGACAATGCGCCAAGCAGGCTTAGAAAAGGCAGGAGTATTCTCCCCAGAGAACCTTGCCTTTAAGATGCTCCGAAGGTCGGAAGCACTTAGTAAATTACATGACGTATACATTAAAGCATACGATCAGACTTTAAGTCTTGACCAATGATTAAAATAAGGATTGGTAAGAAAATGAAAGGATCGGCTGTTGCAATACTAGACGACGATAGCAATATGCTATTGTTGCTGCGTTCAGAGAAGTCTCGTTGGATGCCTAAAAAGTGGGGACTCCCAGGTGGCAAGGTTGAGAGCGGTGAAGAGCCAGAAGAAGCAGCCATCCGAGAAACAAAAGAAGAAACAAGTCTGAATATTCGGAACCTAACTTACTTAAAAGATTTTAGTAATAAATGGGTTGACTTGTTTTACACAGCCGATTATGATGGTAATGTTCAAATTGATTTTGAACACGACGATTATGAATGGGTGTCTCGCGCTGACGTAGAGCAATACGACACAACGCCACAAATCGTAGACATATTTGATTGGATTTTGAAAAATGAGCGAACAAACGACTAACGAAGACGAAAACCAAGTTGAAGAGCAATCTCCTGCTGAGGAGCTAATCCCCAAAAAGCCATCTCGTTTGTGCCCGCGCGGCATTCAAACTTTTACAGTTGCGCGCCAAGCAGACGAAACAGGCGTCTCTGGTGAGGGTGTTGTTATTGAAGGCGTTGTGTTGGCGACAGGGCAATGTATCGCTCATTGGCTGTATCCGCGACCAAAGGGTTCCATTGCTATTTTTGATTCAATGAATGATTTTATCACAGTTCATATCAAGCCACACCCAGGCAATCGCACCATTATTACATATGATGATGGCGAACAAGAGCGATACGGACTATTTACAGAAGAGGAAAAGTCAAATGAAAATAACGAAGTCCAGACTTAAGCAAATTATTACAGAAGAGTTGCAGAACATTCTTGCCGAGGAGGATGGTCAAGACGACCCATTCGCTCCGGGCAACACACGGTATTTTGAGCCGGGTGAGAGAGAGGCAGCGCGGAAAGCACGCGCCGGGGCTAAGACTGCAAAGGTGGACATTCGTTCCAAGGCAGCTGCCGACCGTCGCAAAAGAGGGGAGATTCGCCAACGCGCTGAGAAGCTTCTAGACGCGTTATATCCGGATGCCTCTAATCCAGAACTAGTCTTCATCATTCGGCAAGAAGATGATGAGGGCACTCTTGTAGATAGTTTGTTTGGCTTTATGTTCCCCCGTGAGACCAAAATGGACAAGCCAAATCCTTACCTGATGGACAGAGTAGAAGAGTGGATTAAGACGCGCTCTGGAGACGAGGAGATCGCTTTGGAAGTTGGAGGGCGATCAAAGCCTGAGAACCTTGACTCGCTTCTTACTTATATTGAATCTAAGGGAATGGAACTAGGCAAGCAGATGTTTGCCAAGGCCAAAGTGCACGGCGAGAAGTCTAAAGCTAGAAACGTTCCCGTAGGTAGGGCTGCAACCCCTGGAACCCCAGAACGCGCCGCTCTCGACAGATTGATGAGTGCGGAAGTTCCGCCCAAGCGAAGACGATAAGATAATCCTTGACGTGGTGCTCTCAGCCTGCTATGGTGTATGTAGAGGTTGAGCAATGGTGTTCCACGGAGACTACGAAGAAGCACTAAATGATTGGGGATCAAAAAACTCCACTTGTCCCGGCGATATAAGAGTTGGCGATCTTGTGAGATCAAAAACTAAATGGTTAGGTGGTGTGGGTATTGTCACAGACATCTATAAAATGACACACGAACTTCACGATGTCTCTTGGTGGTGTTGCAAAGTTTACATTGACGGCAAAGAACGAGCATTGCCAATCGGAGATTTTGAATTGGTAGAAAGGAGATAAGTTGAGAGATTTAATTTACGGCTTCCTACTTTTCTTTGTAGGGCAAGTGCTGATATGGTTTCAAACCAATGCTCAGTTTCTAAATGAATGGGCAAAGGAGCATCCCTTTTTAATGTCTTGTATATTCAGCATTCCAATATCTTATATGTTTATCAAAGCAACCGGGCTCGTCGTAAGCCACTTTGATGGTTTGCTTTGGCCTGGACGTTTTATTGGCTTCGCATCCGGCGTTGTTAGCTTTGCGTTCCTATCTTATTTCTTTATGGGCGAGGGCATTACAGCCAAGACAGGTTTGAGTTTGCTTCTCGCAGTTATTATTGTTTGTATTCAGGTGTTTTGGAAGTGAAGAAGATTATTATTATTTGTGCTGTGTTGATGACTGGCTGCGCGCATATGCGTATGCCTCTTCTAAACGGGCGTTGCCCAAGCGATTATCCTATCAAGGGAAATGCTGAGTCAAGAATGTATCACACCTCGGAGAGTAGGTTCTACTATCTAACTGTGCCGGAGGTTTGCTTTGCGTCTGAGGATGTTGCTCGCCGCAGAGGGTTCAGGAAAGCTAAAAACTAACATTTGAGCCTTGACTTCGGTTGCCTCCTGTGCTACTATATGAGTGTAGGAGGCTACTATGGATAGTCAAAAGACAAACGAACTTTACGAAAGGTTCCCGCACTTATACAGAGAGAGATTGGCTCCGTTAGAAAGCTCAAAGATGGGCTGGGGTTTTCAATGTGATGATGGTTGGTATAATATTATTCACAAAATGTCTAAGAGGATTGCTGCGTTATCGTCAGACGACGAGTTCGCACCAGCCATTACAGAAGTTTCTCGGAACGAAGACGGGACGCTTTATGTTGAGGCACGCAATCTTACGCCGCCCGTCGCGGATCTCATTGAAGCTGCCAAGGAACAATCAAAGTTAACTTGTGAGAGTTGTGGATATTCACCAGCATTCTTGCGTTCCCAGGACGGTCCTATGAAGGGTCGCATTGCTTGTGGGCGTTGTGTTAGAAATACAGGAGGGAGGACAAAGCAGCAGGCACCAAAACGCAAGAGAAAGCCGCGTAGGGCGCCTGATGTGATGGTTGTAAAGCGTTGATGAAAGAATTTAAGGTAGGCGACTTGGTTCGCGATAAGTTAAATCAAAATAATAATAGTTACGGGCTTGGTGTTGTAGTTGATGATAATCTTGCCCCTTCAAAGGGGGAGTTATGGGATCGTCTCGACGTAGCCCTCGGCAAAAAGTATTCTGTTTATTTTACGAAGTTTGGAAAGACAATAACATTTCACGGAGATTATCTTGAACGAGTATCAGAGGACTGAGAAATATACAAATCGAAGGATCAAGCAACTTAAGGGCGAGTTGTCTAGCGTTGAACCGTTGGATGCTGAGATGGAAAGATATACAAGTCGGCGCCTTTTTGAGCTTCGGTGCGAGGCAAAAGAAAGAGAAAACACTTTTTTGGTTGACAACGTGCTGTTCAGAGGGCATACTATGGCAACGATGGAGGTTTACCGTGGTGATTGAGGATTGGTCAGAGTATAAGACTCGTAGTCTAATAAGCAACTTTTCTTGGACTGATGAAGCCACTAATGATTGGGCTGATATATGGGATGCTCTTTGGCAACTAGGGTTCCAGTGGGAATGGAAGGTTGGCGATGCTTATGTTCGTCGCAATCGTGATTCATCCTTTAACTATTACTTTGTTCATGATTTGTATCTTTCACCCCCACAGGAAGGTGCGATACCAATCCCACAGATTCATGTTTTAAACGAGATTAAGGATGTTTTGCTAGATCATCCCGGTGATGATTCTCGTGTGGGATATGTTATCAAAGCTATCAACGATTGGTTTAGCCACGTTATATTCCGAGAGAGGACATAAAATGAGAAACTTCCTAAACTTTGTTCGCGATACCTTAATATTCATTGGTTTCTTTATTGCTACTGGGGTGTATGTTACAGCCGCAGCAGGTATGGCTACGATTGTTATCAATGACATTCAGTTGGACACTTATGTTACTTTGAGGACTGGCTTTGCAGCAGTGCTATGGATGATCCTTACCATCTGGGTACCGATTATTCTATTCTGCGGGTCAGGAAGAATCGATAGAAATCAAATAATCCTTGACAGCGATGGCGAGGCGTGGTAGACTGTAGTCACGATGAGAGAATGGACCTCTAGCTCAACAGGTAGAGCATCGGACTTTTAATCCGCAGGTTCTGGGTTCGAGTCCCAGGGGGTCCACCATCTAAAAATAAAGGAGAAAGTTAAGAAAAGGGTTGACAAGACAGACAGCGTGTGATAGACTGTAGTCACGATGGGGGATGAGGTGTAGTTCAATTGGCAGAGCCCCGGATTTTGATTCCGGCAGTTGTAGGTTCGAGTCCTACCACCTCAACCATCAACCCTAAAAAGAAAGTTTTATGTGCTCGCATAGTTTAACGGTTAGAACGCTGGGTTTTCATCCCGGTAGTCGGGGTTCGATTCCCCGTGCGAGTACCAAATATTAGCCGAGATGGCGGAATAGGTAGACGCGACAGACTCAAAATCTGTTATCCTTTCGGATGTGTGGGTTCGATTCCCACTCTCGGTACCAATTAACTGGCGTGGTGGTGGAATTGGTATACACAGAAGACTTAAAATCTTCCGCCTTCGGGCTTGCGGGTTCGAGTCCCGCCCACGCTACCAACAAAGGATGAGACAATGAGCAACGAAAACATTGATATGCTACAAGATATGATCCGCGACAAGTTGGCTGACGATAAAGTCGTTTGCGATCTGATTGAGGACGACGAGGACTTTGAGCATTTGATGGAGTTGATCTCAAACGCGATTGTGGAATGTGCGGGAGTTATGCTTCGGCGTTCATTGGAGGAGTGATCTTCAAAAACTAACGGGGGATTTCCTGAGTGGCCAAAAGGAGTGGACTGTAAATCCATTGGCGTTCGCCTTCGGTGGTTCGAATCCATCATCCCCCACCATTCAACAAGGATAAGAAGATGTTAGATTATATTGAAGCAGCAGTATTCGTCGTAGTTCTGTTGGGACCGGCTGGTTGGCTCTACTTGGAGAAGAGATAAATGTACTATATCTTAGGTTTTATTATTTTCCTTTTGCTCGGGATTCTCGCAATCGTAGAAATCCAGAGAGGACTTGACACTTACGATCAAGATTGATATGATTTGGGGTAATAGCTCAGTTGGTAGAGCAAGTGACTGTTAATCACTGGGTCCCAGGTTCGAGCCCTGGTTACCCCGCCAAATCACCAAATATCATTTTGACCTTGACAGCAGCGGCTTCGGCTGCTAAGATGAAAGTATAGTCAGTTAGTTGTCGCTTGTGCATTCACGGCGGCATGGAGAAAGAATGATTACTATTGAGGAAGTGGGAAAGCTTTTTGTTGAGGAGTTGGGAACTTATGAAGTAAGCCTAACCGAAAATGAAGACGGTCGTCTCGAATCTCTAAATTCAGAAGATGACGTAACTGATCGTTTGCGAAAAACATTTGCCAATCATCCGGATTTTACAATCCTCCCTAAAGGGCACAACAGGGCGTTCGGAGATATGGATATCGAGATCGACGGACTTGTATATCCTATTAATGTAAAGATGGTTGCTCCGACGACAGGAACTTATAATGGTGGAGGACCAAAGGTATTTAATTACGTACTCCAGGGAAAGAAGTCTTCCAGCGGTTGGGACCGGATGGTAAAAGAACTGGCAGAAAATCCTCCTGAAAAGATTCACAGTGACTACTATTATTTGGTATACTACAAGAGAAGCCAGAAAAAGCCTCAGTTTGTGTCGCTAACGGAAATTGCATGGGGGTCCATTATTTCTAATCCCTCGAATCCGATTCAGCTTAAGCAAAGTCTGACGACTGTCGTGAGAAATGATGAGGAAAAGGTGGCTTTTATGATGAAACTTATGAAAGATATTTTGTACAAAAAGGCAAAGCCGTACTTAAGGCTTGAGGGAATTATGTAGAATGACAAAACAACAATTATTTCACGGTGATTGCATGGAGATTTTGGCAGAGTTGCCAGACAACTCTGTAGATTTGGTGATCAACGATCCGCCTTATGGAACTACATCCATAAAGTGGGATGAGGTTTTAGATTTTGACGAGGTTTGGAAACACCTTAAGAGGGTTATGAAACCTAAAACCCATGCCATATTCTTTGGATCACAACCATTTACATCAAAATTGATTGTATCTAATGAGAAGTGGTTCAAATATGAGCTTATTTGGAATAAGAACAAGTGTGGAAGTCCCGGGCTTGCAAAGTATCGTCCAATGAAAGTTCATGAAAATATTATTGTATTTGCCAACGGAGGTGCAGCCACCTACAATCCTATTATGGAAACTGGGAATGCCTATATTAGAGAGTGTAAAACTGAAGAGGGGTACGGCACCGGAACGAACACACATGGTTATGGTTTCGGGAATAATAAGGTTATGAAGATGGAGAATTCAGGAACGAGATACCCAAAAAGCATTCTTCACGCTTCCCGTAATTTTTCAGCCCAACAGACTGTGCATCCAACTCAGAAGCCAACCAACGTGCTAAATTGGCTGATTATGACGTACAGCAACCCTGGCGAGACAGTCCTTGACTTCACAATGGGTGCGGGCTCAACGGGTGTCGCAGCTAAGATGACAGGGAGAAATTTTATTGGAATTGAGCGCGACGAAACATACTTTCACACAGCAACCAGACGGATTGAGTTGTGTGACGAGGCTGTTACAAGATCGGATATTCAACTTACTACTCAACTTCACGAAGATATGAAAACTACTCCTGATGTGGTACATGAAGTGAAATTTAGGGAAGAGTTGAAAACCGACAAAGCCACCAAGGCTCTTGACAAGAGCCCATCGACGTGATATGATATAAGAACAGTGAGAGTTAGACCGGCTGACGAACCTAGGTGTATGCTCTTAATGATCAACATTTTCCCACAATGGGATAGTAACTCAGTTGGTCAGAGTAGCGTTCTTATAAAGCGCCGGTCGTGGGTTCAAGTCCCACCTATCCCACCATTTTAAACTGGCTTGGAGCCTTTGACGAATATTG
>Ga0255751_10003685_pt1 | contig 14026 bp, 18 predicted proteins | sample 071ome_20_FD_179951 | JGI IMG/M metagenome (GOLD analysis project Ga0255751, IMG submission 179951) | Coastal salt marsh microbial communities from the Groves Creek Marsh, Skidaway Island, Georgia - 071412BT metaG (version 2) | ecosystem: Environmental > Aquatic > Marine > Intertidal zone >...
TTTACAAGATGGCAATTCAGTAACTCAATTTATTGGTGATTGCCCAGCAGGAGATGTTTTTTCTTTTAACATTCCAGAAGATGGAATTTTATTTGTTAATGGAATGACAGTTTCTGCAATGTCAGGTTTAACAGCAGCGACAATATTGTTAGACAAATAGGAGGTTAGATGGCTAATACTACCTCGGGAACAACAACCTTTGAAAAAGGTTTTTCTATTTCAGATATTATAGAAGAATCTTATGAAAGAATTGGTATTCAAGGCGTATCAGGATATCAATTAAAAGGTGCTAGACGTTCTTTAAACATAATGTTTCAAGAATGGGCTAATAGAGGTTTACATTATTGGGAAGTTGCAAATAACAACATCACATTAGTTAGTGGTCAAGCAACTTATACTATGTACAGATCAACGTCAGATGGAACATCTGATTCAACAGCTGTTTATGGTGTAGATGATATTCTTGAAGCCAGCTACAGAGTTTCTAATGTTGATACTCCTTTAACTAAAATTAGTAGATCTGATTATCAAGCATTATCAAATAAAACTTCTACAGGAACACCTTCACAATATTTTGTTCAAAGATTTATAGATAAAGTAACTATTACTTTATACTTAACTCCAGGTTCAACTGAAGCAGGTAATTATATTAATTACTATTATGCAAAAAGAATTCAAGATGCAGGAGACTATACTAATGATGCAGATGTACCTTATAGATTTGTACCTTGCATGTTAGCAGGTTTATCATATTATCTTGCAGTTAAATTTGCACCTGAAAGAATTCAAACATTAAAATTATTATATGAAGATGAATTAACAAGAGCTTTACAAGAAGATGGTTCTTCTTCAAGTTCTTACATAACACCAAAAACTTATTATCCAAATGTCTAATTTATCAAAAGGAAAATATGCACAATTTATTTCAGACCGTTCTGGTATGGCATTTCCATATAAAGAAATGGTTACAGAATGGAATGGATCAAAAGTTCATATTTCTGAATTTGAACCTAAGCAACCACAATTAGAACCAAAACCACACAATGCTGATCCACAAGGTTTACCTATAGCTAAACCAGATAGAACAGAACCAGCGGTACCAAATTTATTACCCTCTAATCCTTTTAACATTACTTCGGGATCAGGGACCATAACAGTAACAGAACCATCGCATGGTAGATCAACAGATGATGTTGTTGTATTTAGAAATGTAGATGGCAGCCCAGGTGGATTAGCTTATACAGTATTTGAAAATAGTTCAGGATTTAGTATAACAGTTACAGGAACAAATAATTATACTTTTGCTTTAGGTTCAACACCTACAGTAACAGAATTAGCAGGAGGACAAACAGTTACAGCAGGACCTGTAACGTTAACACCATAATGGCATACACACTTACAAATTTACAAGACGATGTTAGAAATTACACAGAAGTAGATAGTTCTGTTTTAAGTGATTCTATTTTAAATACTATGATTAAAAATGCAGAAAACAGAATTTACAGAGATTCTGATTCTGATGATAATAGATTTTATGCAACATCTAATCTTCAAGCTGGAAATAGATATGTAACGATTCCTTCAGATTTAAGATTTATTAGATTCGTTCAATTAACTGATGCTTCAGGAGATCAAATATTTTTAGAAAAGAGAGATACAAGTTTTATGGCTGAATATTATAATACACCTGGAACTCAATCAGGTTTACCTAAATACTATGGAAATTGGGATGCTAATTACTGGGTCGTAGCTCCAACTCCTGATAGTACTTATAAAATTACATTAGCTTATACTAAACAACCAGATTCAATCACAGCTTCGCCTGGAAATACTCAAGGGACTTATACTTCTAATAAATATCAGGATTTACTTTTATATGGAACTCTGGTAGAAGCATATGGATACTTGAAAGGTCCTGCAGATATGTTACAATACTATGAAGGATCTTATCAAAGAGCTTTACAATCGTACTCTATTGAGCAACAAGGTAGAAGACGCAGAGATGAATGGCAAGATGGGGCTATTCGTACTCCTCTCAAATCTGAATCACCATCAAAATACTAAGGAGATAAAAATAAATGGCTAACATAGTACCTGACTCTTTTAAAACAGACTTACTTGGTGGCGTGTTTGATTTTGATTCTGGTGGATCAACTTTCAAATTAGCGCTTTACACATCATTAGGTGGTTTCAGTACTTCTACAACTGCTTATACAACTACTAACGAAGTTTCTTCGTCTGGTACAAACTATACAGCTGGTGGAAATACTTTAACTAATAATGGCGTAGCGATATCAAGTAACATAGCTTATGTTGATTTTGCAGATTTGACTTTCTCATCTGTAACATTATCATCAGTAGGCGCTCTGATTTATAAAGGCACTTCTAATGAAGCAGTATTAGTTTTAGATTTCGGCGGAACAAAGACAGCGACTAACGGAGATTTCGTTATTCAATTCCCAACTGCTGATTCATCTAATGCGATCATTAGACTTGGCGACGCATAAGATTATAGAAGGAAACAGTAATGGCTTTTGTACTTAACGATAGAGTTAAAGAAACTAGCACTACTACTGGAACAGGAACATTTTCACTTGCTGGTGCCGAAACTGGCTTTGAAAGTTTTGTATCTGGTGTAGGTAATACTAATCTAACTTACTACGCAATATCACATGATGGTACTAGCGAATGGGAAGTTGGCATAGGCACAGTTACGTCTGGTTCTCCAGATACGATATCAAGAGACACAATCATTTCTTCTTCTAATTCTGATGCAGCTGTAGATTTTACAGCTGGTACTAAAACAGTATTTTGTACTTTACCTGCAACAAGAACACCTTCTGCAGGCATGACAGCACAAACTTTTGTTAATACACATAGTCAAACTATTTCAGATGATCAAACAGTAGACTCTGGAGTATTAGCAGGACCTGTAACAATTACAGGAACACAAACAGTAACAGGAACATTGGTAATTATATAATGAGTAAAATTGAAGTAGATAATATAGTCCCACAATCAGGCACTAATATAAATCTTGGTGAATCTGGAGATACGGTAACAGTACCTGCAGGTGTAACTTTAGATACATCAAATTCAACTGTAACTTTACCAGATGGTTCAGTTACAAATGCTAAATTAGCAAATTCAGCTATTACAATTAATGGTTCATCTGTATCTTTAGGTGGGTCAACTACTATTGAAACTGGTATATCTTGGCAATCTACAATCGTAACTGGTACAACTTTATCAGCAGTAGCAGGAAATGGTTATTGGATTGATACTACTTCTAATGCATGTACTGTAACATTACCTGCGTCAGCAAGTGCAGGAGATCAAATTATATTTGTCGATTATGCTAGAACTTGGAATACAAACAATGTCACAATAGATCAAAATTCTTTAAACTTTCAAGGTTACAGTTCTCCAAATCCTGTTTATGATACTGATGGTCAAACAGTTAATATAGTATATTCTGGAGCTACACAGGGATGGATTCCTGTATCAGATGATGATGTAACAAATGAAGTTCCACAAGCATATTCAGTAGATTTTTTAGTTATTGCTGGTGGAGGCGGAGGAGGTTTTGATAGAGGTGGTGGAGGAGGTGCTGGTGGATATAGAAATTCATACTCTACTGAAAGTTCAGGTGGTGGAGGTTCTTCTGAAGCTTCTTTAGGCTTTACTGCTGGAACAGTTTATACAGTTACAGTAGGTGCTGGTGGTGCTGGTGCTACTAGTATAAGCCCAGGCACTGGTGCTAATGGTTCAGATTCAATTATATCAGGTTCAGACATAACAACAATTACATCTTTAGGAGGCGGTGGTGCTGCTGGTGCTAGTAGTCCAGCCACTAATAATGGTTTTTCAGGAGGTTCAGGTGGTGGTGGAAGAATCCAAAGTACAACTGGTGGAACTGGTGGTGCTGGAACTGCTAATCAAGGTTTTGCTGGAGGAGATGGTGCTGGGACACCACACCCATCAGATAATTGGTGTGGTGGCGGTGGAGGTGCTGGAGAAGCTGGAAACACAGATGGAATTACACAAGGTGGAGATGGTTTATCATCTTCAATAACTGGTTCTGCTGTTACAAGAGGTGGCGGTGGAGGTGGAGAATTTGATTTTCCTCCTGGCTGGCCAAGTGCTTATTCTAATGGTGGAGACGGTGGCGGAGGTCGAGGAGGCGGAGAGGGTTATGAATCTCTTGCTGGAACAGCTAACACAGGCGGTGGTGGCGGTGGCGGTTCAGGTGGTGGAGGTTCTCCAAACAATTATGGAGATAATGGCGGTTCAGGAGTTGTTATTCTTCGTATGGCAACAGCAGATTATTCAGGAACAACAAGTGGTTCTCCAACAGTAAGTACAGATGGAAGTGATACAATTTTAGTTTTTAATTCATCAGGAAGTTACACAGGATAATTTATGGCTCATTTTGCAAAATTAGGAAAAGGAAACATAGTTGAAAAAGTTGAAGTTGTTGCAAATGATATTGCTACAACAGAACAAGCTGGTATGGATTTTTTAAACAATCTTTACAAATCAAGAGATGTTTGGAAAATGACATCTTATAATACTAGAGGTGGAATTCATAGATTAGGTGGTACACCTTTTAGAAAAAATTATGCTGGTATTGGCTATAGTTATGATCAAACAAGAGATGCTTTTATAGCACCTAGACCTTATGATAGCTGGACATTAAATGAAGATACTTGTCTTTGGGAAGCACCTATTGCATATCCTAATGATAATCAAAGATATAAATGGAACGAAGCAAATCAAACTTGGGATTTAATTTCTAATATTTAATGTCAGAAGTAATAAAACTTCCTAAAAAACAAAAATTTGAAAATTCATCTTGGACTTTTAAATTAGATAAAGTTAATTTTTATTCTTATTGGAATGATCTTTTTACAAAAGAAGAATGTGAAAAAATAATTAAAATTGGAAAGAAAAAAGGTCTTGTTAAAGGCGAAACTAGTGGCAAAGTAGAAAATATAAGAAAAAGCCAAATAACTTGGTTATATCCTTGTGATGATATGGATTGGGTGTTTCGTAGAGTAACTGATGTCATTTTAAACTTAAATGATAGATTTTTTCAATTTGATATTTTTGGAATAGTAGAGGGTTTTCAATTTACTAATTACAAAGCACCATCAGATAAATACGGAAAACATTTAGATAGAGCAATTAATACAGTTGCTAGAAAATTATCTATATCAATACAATTAACTGACCCAAAAGATTATGAGGGTGGAGAACTTAACCTTTATGAACAAGATGAGGGAAAAGTTATGGATAAGAAACAAGGAACTTTAATAATGTTTCCATCTTATGTTTTACACGAAGTAATGCCAGTAACCAAAGGAGAAAGAAACTCTTTAGTAACGTGGGTAACAGGAAATCAATTTAAATAATAGTTTAAAACTATTTATGAAAAAAATTGAAATTAAAAATGTATGCTTAATAAGCAAATTTAAAAAACATACATTTTATAAAGACAAACTTTTAAAACTTTTTTCTAAACATAAAGAAAACATCAAACAAATTGATAATTACTACTCTGACAGTATTTCAAATTATGATTGGCAACATTCAAAAGATGAAAATAGAGAGTGGGTTAAATTAATTATAGATGATTTAATGGAACACTTTAATAATTGTGCTGATTATTTAGGTTATGGCAAAATAACTTTATATGATTTATGGTTTCAGCAATATAAAAAAAATGACACTCACGGGTGGCATATTCACGGATATAATTATACTGGAGTTTATTATGTTGATTACAATAAAGATTCTGCAAATACACAACTTGTTTCTCCATTTAATCAAAATGAAATAATTAATGTAGATTCTTTCAATGTAAAAGAGGGAGATATTATTTTATTTCCAAGTTCAGTAATTCATAGAGCAAACATACAAAAATCAAATAATACAAAAACCATTATATCTTTTAATTTTGATTTTAATTCAATTAATAAAGAAGTGTTAAAAAATATTACTTCTAAACAATAAATTAGCTATTTTAACTAATAATTTAACATAGTTGATATTATGATAAAAATGGTATAAAACATTACGCAAGTGAGTATTACACCACACCACATACTCACTTGCTTATATTATATTTATAAATTAAAATAAGGCGCTATGTCAGAAGTAAAAGTAAATAAAATATCTCCTAGAACAGGAACCACGTTCACTATTGGTGATTCAGGAGACACTATTTCTACTGCAGGAAACATTTCTGCAAATACTGTTGCTGCAACTACATTAACAGTAGGTGGTCAATCCGTTACAGCTTTACAAAATCCTACGATTACTTCTATCAATCCTTCAACGATTGACAACACACAAACAGCGGTCCAAATTTCAGGAACCAATTTTCAATCCGTACCTTTTGTTGATGCAATCAATTCTTCAACGGGTGCAATTACGCAAGCAGATTCAGTTTCATATACAAGTTCATCTTCAATCAGTGCTACGTTTACTTTAACAACTGATGGAACATATTATTTAAGAGTTGAAAACAATGACGGTTTAGCGGTTAGATCTACGACAGCTTTATTAACTGTTTCTGATGCACCGACATGGAATACAGCAGCTGGAAGTTTAGGTTCTTTAGCTGCAGGCGGCACAGCAAGCTTTACAGTATCTGCTACATCTGATAGTACAATAGCATACTCTATTGTATCTGGAGCTTTACCTGGTGGATTAAGTTTAAATAGTTCTACTGGAGCAATCACTGGTACTGAATCAGGAGCTACAGCAGAGACAACGTATAACTTTACAATAAGAGCTACGGACGCTGAAGCACAAACAGCAGATAGAGCTTTTTCAATTACTGTTACAGTAGGTATAACAGAAGGAATGCAATTTAATTAGGAGTAATAATGGCTAGTACATATTTAAGCAAATCGCAATCAAGTTCAAATCAACAAATTTTTACAATAAGTTGTTGGTTTAAAATTGGAAATCCTGTAAGCGGATATAATAATTATTTAAATAATTTTTATTCAGATTCAAATAATAGAGTTGGTATTATATTTGTAGATAATCAAGATTTTTATTTTTACGGAATTAATTCAGGTGTTACAAGTGTAGATTTAGAAACATCTCAAAAATTTAGAGATATTAATGGTTGGTATCACGTTGTTGTAAAAGTAGATACAACACAAGCAACAGCAAGTGATAGAGTTAAAATTTATATTAATGGAGCACAAGTAACATCTTTTAGCGCAGAAACCTATCCAACACAAAATTTAAACTTTCCAACAAACTCAACTCATTATATTGGAACTTATGATGCTTCTACTTTCTTTTGGACAGGATTAATAACACATTATCATTACACAGATGGTTATGCTTATGACGCATCTACCTTTGGCGAATATGACGCACAGAATGTTTGGAAACCTAAAACTGCACCATCAGTAACTTATGGAACTAATGGTTGCTTTTTAAAATTTGCTAACGCTGGTTCTTTAGGCACAGATTCATCAGGCAATGGTAATGATTTTACTGTTAATGGTACAGGCACACAGACTTTAGATACGCCTTCTAATGTTTTTGCTACATTAAATTCTGAATATTCAAATGTTTCAGGTCTAACATTTAGTAATGGAAATAATACAATAACTAATTCTACTTCTTGGCTATCAAGTATTTCAACTTTAGGTATGCAAAAAGGAAAATGGTACTGTGAAGTAAAAGCAGTGACTGGAACTAATCATAGTTTAGGAGTAATAGAATATTCAGGTTCTTCATCTGACTCTTATTACAATGGTGCGAATATTGTTAATCAAGGACTTATTGGTGGCTATGGAAAAAATTGGGGTTGGTATGGGTTATATGGGTCGTTTAGATATGGTGCAAATGTTGAGTTAACAACAGGAAATACATATACTGCTGGGGATATACTTCAAATTGCTTTGGATTATGATAATGGAAAAATATGGTTTGGAAAAAATGGAACTTGGGAAAATAGCGGTGACCCATCTAATGGCACTAATCCTATTTTTAGTGGAATAACTTTTACAGATGCAACATTTTTTGCTTTTGGTCCTGAATCAGCTTCTCAATCAGTTAACTTCGGCAACGGATATTTTGGAACTACAGCAGTATCAACACCCAATGCTGATGGTGCTGGTTACGGAAAATTTGAATATTCTGTACCAACAGGCTATTATGCATTATGTACTAAAAACATAGAAACTTACGGATAAATTATGGCTTATATAAATTTCGACCCAAAAGATTATTTTAATACTAAACTTTATACAGGTAATGGTTCAACTCAATCTATAACAGGAGTAGGATTTCAGCCTGATTTAGTTTGGAATAAAAGAAGAACAGGTGCTAATGAACACGCTCTAACAGATGTTGTAAGAGGAACAACTAAAACACTATTCTCATCTTTAACTAATGCAGAAACTACTCAATCAGGCGGATTAACTTCTTTTGATAGTGATGGATATAGTGTGGGAAGTAGTGGTGAATTTAATGATAACTTAGAAAGTTATGTTGGTTGGAACTGGTTAGCTGGTGGTTCAGGAGTATCAAACACAGATGGAAGTACAACATCAACAGTTTCAGCAAATCAAACTTCAGGTTTTAGTGTTGTTAAATGGGTAGGTGTTGATACCACTGTTGGTCACGGATTAAATGCTGTACCTGAAATGATTATTGTTAAAAATACAGATGATGCAACTAATTGGTTTGTTTATCACAAAACATTAGGCAATAATAAATATGTCAATCTTAATTTAACTAGTGCTGAAACGACAAGTTCAAATCAATGGAATTCTACTTCTCCAACATCAAGTGTTTTTACTGTTGGTTCAGATTTTAATAATGCAAATTATATAGCTTACGTTTTTGCACCAAAAAAAGGTTTCTCAAAATTTGGTAGCTATATTGGTAATGGAAGCACAGATGGAACATTTGTTTATACAGGATTTAAACCAGCTTTTGTAATACATAAAAGAACTGATAGTGCTGGATATAGTTGGTTAATACACGATAATAAAAGACCAGATTATAATTCTGCTGATATAATTTTAGAAGCAGATTTAAATAGTGCTGAAAAAAGTAATTACCATATGGATTTATTATCAAATGGATTTAAACATAGAATTACAGCAGGAAGCACTAATGCAAGTGGCGGAACTTATATCTATATGGCATTTGCAGAAAATCCATTAGTTAACTCACTTGGCAATCCAGCCACTGCGAGGTAAACATGGCAAGTATCTTAAAAAATGATACTTTCCAGAATTCTAGTGGAAGCAACATTATCAACGAATCTGCTGGCACAATCACAATAGGAACTTCAGGAAATACAGTAACCATACCAGCAGGTGCTACGATGACGGCTAGTACTTTATTGGTCAATGGTCAATCGGTTACAGGTAGGGTTTTTCCAAGCGTATCTAGTATTTCACCAACTACGGCTTCTGCTTCTGTGCAAACAACTATTACGGTTACAGGATCTAATTTTATAGCAACTCCAGTTGTAGAAGCTATATCTACTACAGGTGCTATTACACCTGCAGATACAGTAAGCTATAACAGTGGTAGTTCTTTGACATGCAATTTTACATTGATTGCAGGTAGTTATTATATTAGAGTAGAAAATAATACGGGATTTGCAGGCAGGTCCGCAACAACACTATTAACGGTATCATAATGACAGGTATTTTAAAAGTAGACACAATTCAGGATATAGACGGTAATGATATTATCCAAGAATCATCAGGCACAGTAACGGTAGGTCAATCGGGCCAAACCGTAGCAGTTGCATCTGGTGCAACTTTATCAGTACCAGCTTTAACGGTTAATGGTGAATCGGTAACAGCTATTACTTTACCAACGGTATCTTCTATCTCACCAAGTACCATTGAAAATACTCAAACAGCTGTAACGATTACAGGAACTAATTTTGTTAATGGCGCAACGGTTAATGCCATATCTTCAACAGGAGCTATTTATACTGCTGACACGGTTTCTTTTACTAACTCTACGACACTTGCAACTAATTTTACTTTAACAACTGATGGTACTTATTACATTAGAGTTGAGAATCCAGATGGACTTGCAGGTAGATCAGCAACAGCTTTACTTACAGTATCTGATGCACCAACATGGGTTACGGCTGCAGGATCATTAGGTTCAGTTGCAGCGGGAGGTGCTATCAGCTTTACAGTTCAAGCTACGTCTGATAGTACTGTTAGTTATTCTGTTGTGTCAGGAAGTTTACCAGGCGGAGCTAGTTTAAATAGTTCTACAGGTGCGATTACAGGCACAGAGAGTGGAGCTACAGCAGAGACGACTTATAACTTTACGATAAGAGCAACAGATGCTGAATCGCAAACTGCTGACAGAGCTTTCTCAATAACTGTAACGGTTGGACTTAACAATGCGGCACAATTTAATTAGGAGCAATAATGGCATCATATTTACTTAGAAACTCACCAGTACCAACTAGCGAAAAGAAATTTACATTTTCTACTTGGTTCAAAATATGTGAAGCAGACACAGAACGTGGAATTGTTGAATGGTATAAATCAAGTACTGAACGACATCACATATTTCTAGATACTAGTGGTACTTTAAGATGTTATAGTATGGAAGGCGGAGTTGTAAAAATTAATATTATAACTAATGCTTTATTTAGAGATTTTTCAGCTTGGTATCACATAGTCATACAAAGTGATAATACTCTTGCAAGTTCATCAGATAGATATAAACTTTGGGTTAATGGAGTTGCACAAACTTTTTCTACTTATACTTGGACTTTTCCTCAAAATAATAACATAAATGTTTTTGATGGTAGTGGTACAAGATTAAATCTTGGAACTGTAGGTGAAGCTTATGCTACTTGGTTAAATGGTTATTTAGCTGATACTTATTACATTGATGGTTCGATAATTGCATATACTGAATTTGGCGAAACAGATGCAACAACAGGAATATGGAAACCTAAAACCGAACCAACTATAGCATCTTTTGGAAATGCTGGAGTTCATCTTAAATATGAAAATTCAGGTAATATTGGATTAGACAGTAGTGGTAATGGAAATAATTTTTCAACATCAGGAACAATTACACAGACAGTTGATACTCCGTCTAATGTTTTTTGTACTATGAATCCTCTATCAAGACCAAATAGTAATGCTAATACTTTTAGTAATGGTAATAATACTTTAAGTACTACTACTTTAGCTTTTGTACCATCATTTGCAACACTAGGTATGAATAGTGGAAAATGGTATTGGGAAGCTAAAGTTTATGGAACAGATATGAAACACAGTATTGGAATTTCAAAACCACAAGAGGTTTTAAGTTATATAGGTACGACAGCTGGTTCTTATGCTTTTGATTCAGAAAACGCAAGAAAAGTAAATAACAATGTATTTACAGGATATGGAGTTGCTTCATCAACAAACGATATTCTTATGATTGCTTTTGATGCTGATAATGGCTCTATTTGGGTTGGTAAAAATGGAACTTGGTTTAATAGTGCAACTCAAAGTGAAATAGAAAATGGAACTACTACTAATGCTATGTTTTCATCAATAACTATGAATGATTATTTTGTTCCAGCAGTTTCTCAAGACAATTCAAGTATAGATTTTAACTTCGGCAATGGATACTTTGGCACAACTGCTGTATCATCAGCAACATCAGATGAAAGCGGTTTAGGAATTTTCGAATACACAGTACCAAGCGGTTACTATGCTTTATGTACGAAGAACATTAACGAACAGGAGTATGACTAATGGCACAGATAAATAAACCTAGCGAATATTTTAATACTAAACTTTATACAGGTACAGGTGCAGAGAATGCAATAACAGGAGTTGGTTTTCAGCCTGATCTTACTTGGATAAAAAGAAGAGAGCTAAATGGTCATAGATTGTTTGACTCTGTAAGAGGTGCTACTAAATATATTGAAACAGATTCAACAGACGCAGAAGTAACAGATGCACAAGAACTAAAAAGTTTTGATAGTGATGGATTTACTTTAGGAACAGCATTAAAAGTTAATGCAAGTGGCGGAACTTATGCTTCTTGGAATTGGTTAGCCGATAATACATCAGGCTCATCAAACACAGATGGTTCTATTACATCTACTGTTTCAGCTAACACTACATCAGGATTTAGTGTTGTTAAATGGACAGGAACAGGTAGTGGTCAATCTAATGTTACAATAGGTCACGGATTAAACGCAACTCCTAAAGTAATAATTTTTAAACAATTAGATACTGGGGGTTGGATTGTTTATCACGAAGTTTTAGGTTCAAATAATTTTTTAACTTTAAATGCAACTGATGCTTCTACATCAGCAACAGGAATATGTAATCCAAATTCAACAAATATTGTTTTACCAACTTCTTATCTTGGAACTAATTCAACTGCTGGAATGATTGCTTACTGCTTCGCAGAAAAAAAATCATTCTCAAAATTTGGTAGCTATACTGGAAACGGAAGCACAGATGGTGTTTTTTGCTATACTGGAATGAAACCAGCTTGGGTCTTGGTAAAAAAAACAAGTGCCACAGATAATTGGATTTTATTAGATAATAAAAGAGATACTGCACCTAATCCACATAAATTAGCTTTATTTCCAAATACTGCTGATGCAGAGTCTGGTGATTATTTAACAGATTTTCTTTCAAATGGATTTAAAATTAGAAGTGCTACTGGTTCACTAAATACAAGTAGTGCAAGTTACATCTATATGGCATTTGCAGAAGAACCATTAGTAGGAACTAATAATATTCCAGCTACGGCGAGGTAATCGCCCATGTATTTTGGCGCTACACCATATTCATCAGCGGCCTTCTCTGACGTAGGTTTCAATCCTAATGCATTCGTTAATGTTCTAGGGTCCCAGATTAATCAATCTAACAACACGGTTACAACAGTTGGTAAGGCACTAGTATTACCTACAGGTAATAGACTTAACTTTACAATAGGTAATGTTGTAACTAGAATTGATCAAACCGTATCACCAACAGGTCAAGCATTTAGTTTATCTACTGGAATAGTTTCTGTCATTGGTGATGCTAACTTTGCAGTTACAGGTAATAGATTCAACCTTGCAACAGGTGCTGTTAATGTAGCTGATGTAGTTGGTGTATCAGGCAATAGATTTAATTTAACGACAGGTGATGTTACAACGATTGGTAAAGCAAACGTATTGCCTACGGGATCAGGAATAACTGTAGATTCTGGTGTAGTTACTTTTGCATTTAAATACAGTGTCACTGGATCAGGAGTTAATGTAAATACAGGAACGGTAACAACTACAGCTGCAGCAAATGTTTTACCTACGGGATCAAGAGTTAATTTAGATACAGGTGAAGTTACTATTGTTGCAAAAGCTAATGTAAGCGTAATAGGTAATAGAGTTGAAATTGCTGTTGGCAACATAACAACTAAAGCTAATGCTACAGCAATCGTTACAACAAATAGACAAAATTTATCAACTGGCACAGTTACAATTAAAGCAAATGCTACAGCATTAGTTACAGGTCAAGGACTTGAAATAGCTGTACCAACAGGTATTAATATTAAACAATGGGATGGTGTATTACCAGGCGCAAGTCAAGTATGGGTACCTATTCAAACTAATAGAGGATCGTAATGTTTTTTGGAGCAACTTCATTTTCAGCAGCACCTTTTGCAGGAGTAGGAGTAGTAAATATAACTGTTCAACCTACTGGAAATCGTATAAACCTTTCAATTGGCAATACTAATGTTGGTTTAGTTACTACTGTTCCTGTTATAGGCAAAGGATTTACACTTGCAACAGACACTGTAAATGTGATAACATGGACAAGGATTCCCCCAGGGGCATCACAAATATGGATCCCAATAGATCCAGACAATCCGTAGGAGAAAAATGGCAAGTACATATTCAAGTGATCTAAAATTAGAATTAATGACAACAGGTGAAAAATCAGGAACCTGGGGTACTATTACAAATACAAATTTACAACAATTAGAACAAGCAGCATCT
>Ga0255751_10003697_pt1 | contig 14004 bp, 7 predicted proteins | sample 071ome_20_FD_179951 | JGI IMG/M metagenome (GOLD analysis project Ga0255751, IMG submission 179951) | Coastal salt marsh microbial communities from the Groves Creek Marsh, Skidaway Island, Georgia - 071412BT metaG (version 2) | ecosystem: Environmental > Aquatic > Marine > Intertidal zone > Salt...
GTCGCTGTTGCAACTTTTAGACCGAGGTGGGCACCTGTATGGGGAAATGTCTAGGCTCATTCTTAAAGCTATGGGGTATCCTGTGCCGCCAAGGCAGCCGCCGCCAGGGTTCGCCGGAGGACGTCCCGGCGGTTCTCCATTCCGAGGCGCCCCTGGAGCGCCTTCGTTCAATAGCGCATGGGACGCGAACGCCGATTAGAAGAAGACTTGCGAGTAGATGACGTTGTGAAAGAATTCAGAAATCTTAATGATTAAATTGCTATATTAGCGAATGTGGTTTACGTTCGCGCTAAATCAACTTATTAAAGCTCCTCGTGCGAGCCCGTTCCGCTCTGCTTGATGAAGGTGAGAATGGCGGAGACGAAATCACTCTTCTCGTAGCACGACACGCACGGTATGGAATGCGCATGCATCAGCGCCTTGAGCTGCCCAACCTTCATCTTGGCAAAGTTGGCGTTCGGATCGAGCTTCAATCCTTGCTTGGGAGTCTTCTTCACGCCAGCGCATCCCTTGCCAGCGCTAAACTTGTCGAGCCATTTCTCCACCGCGTCGCTCTTCATTCCAGGGTCAATCGACCCAGAGTATGCCACAGTCTTCTCGATATCGCCTTCGCACATCACCAATAACGTGGGCTGTTTCGCAATATCGAAATTCAAAGCGAGTTCGGCGTTGTTACCCTTGACTTCGGCCAGAGGAATCTTTCCTCGAAGCGTGTAAGACGTCACCTTGAACCAAACGGGCGTGTCATGCGCGTCGTTGAAGAACATGGCGCAAGCGCCGTGTTTGGCGCAGTCGCCCGTGACGAACCGCTCCATTTGGTTTTGCTTGCGCAGGTTGGCGAAACTCATAGGTAAGTTGTCGAGCACCCAGTCCTTCATGGCTTGGGTGCTGTGATCTCCGTCGTAAGACGTGCTCACCCCAGCCTTCTTCAGCTTGAGCGTGGGGTAAGACTCGACGCCCTCCATCGCACACAGTCCCTTTTGTTGCTCGCAGTTCACAGCGCCGACGCGAACGAACCCCTTCAGTTCCTTGGCGAGCTTCTCAAACGCGGGCTTCATTTGCTGACAGTGACCGCACCATGGTGCGTAAAACTCGACGAACCAAATATTCTTCGCATCCGTACCCGGAAATTTACCTTGCCTCAGGCTCGTCACCGGCGAGTTCTTCGAATACAAGTTTTCTTTTGGTCTCTCTTGCCGTGGTTGTCGATGCCTTCCACCACCACCACCGCCACCTCTGCCGCGTCCTCCACCGAACATGTCTCCAAACATATCCGCAAACGGATCTCCGCCAAACCCGCCACCGTGCCCACCGTGCCCACCGCCGTTAAACTCGAACCGTATGTTCCGTCCACCGCCACCGAACCCACCGAACCCTCCACCCGGGAACCCTCCACCCCCGGGGAACCCTCCACCGCCCCCGGGGTGTCCACCTTGACTGTGTTGCTTGAGTCCCTCGGCGCCGTACTGATCGTACACCCGCCGCTTCTCCGGATCGCTCAGCGCCTCGTACGCCTCGGAAATCTTTGCAAAGTGATCCGGGGACCCACCTTTATCGGGGTGATGCTTCAACGCCTGAATCCGGTAGTTTTTCTTCAGCGTTCGATCGTCAGCGTTGCGATCGACGCCCAAGATTCGATAGTAATCATCCTCAGCCGAGGCACCGATGATGACGACTCCGAAGAGGAACGCGAGAAGAGACTGCGCGAGTCGCACGAGCGACGGTCGCGTGGACGAACGTCGTTCGACGCGTCCGCGCGCCCTCATGGTTCGTCCGAACGCTCCTCGGCGGCGATGTGTGACGCGCCGGGTGGTTTTTGGATCGATCTTGTGCGCGGTGTGGTGGTTACGACATCGGGGTTGTACCCTATCGTATTTTGACGGTTCACGAACCATAGAAAATCGAGCAAATGACTTTAGGAACCATTTTGGCTCACTGATTGACTGATTGAACGCTCTCCGAAGGCCCGGTCTCGCTCGTCGATGGAATTTAAAACGCGCACAGCGACGCGATTGTGTGTGTGCGCATCGCTTCGCCACCGGGACGACGACGGATGGGGTGAAAAAATCTACTTTTCATGATTAACAACGCCGCTCGCGCGAGCGGCTGTCAGATATTGTCGCAAACGTCGATAACCGTTAATTTTAATCGTCAAACTCCACCGCTCGAAGCGTCTCTCGCGGTTTCTGAAGCTCGAGTCACGTCCAGTTTCTCGCCGTCGTGGTTTATCTCAACCCTGCATCGACATGCGCCGCACTTTATTATAACTCATCCTTTGTCGACGCCGCTTTGTCGACGCTCGTCCGCTCGACCAACTTATCCCTCAAGTACTCCTGAATCGTCTCTGACGTCCAACGCCCGATATCTATCGTCTCCACCTCCTCGTCGTCGTCCCCGAACACCGTCAACGCGGGTTTCGCCCCTTTCACGAGCTCAAACGTCACGTCTCTCGTCTCCGCGAGCGGTTCCAACGCCTCGCGCTTAAACTTGCCCAGTTCAGGAAACCTTCCGAGTTGTCACGAGCACACGCGGACGCGCGCGCGTTGAAACATCGGAGCGCTCACGGTAGTAGACGCGACGTCTTCCCCGGCGCAACACTCGACGCAATCGTCGTACAACGCGGACGTCGATGTCGACGTTTTCGCTCGAAGTGCATCGCAATTCGTTCTAGCGCACTCGGTCGGTTTGAAGCCTCTGTATGCGCAGTCCGCGACGGTGAGCGCGGAGACGGCGCGGGTGAAGACGGAGACGAGGGCGAGCGCCCCGACGCCGACGCTGACGCGCGCCGACGGGTGGGGGCTATGTCGGCGACGCATTGTCGCGCGCAGCGTCGTCAACTTTTTTGGAGACTAAATTAAGATGCAGCGACAGTTGCCACACGCGTCAAATGTTGGCGGACATACGATCGAAGAGCGATCGGGCGAGACGCGTGTGTGACGTGGAGAAGGAGCTGGCACACGCATTGATCGCATCGAAGCGTGGGTTTAGGGATTTGAGACATCGAGATGCGGTGGAAACGTTGCGAAGGGAGCTCGGCGCGATGGCGCTGGAGACAAAGAGACACATGGAACGCGTTCGGGTCGTGATGAAGCGGACGCGTGAGACAGACCGTGAATCTCGCGCGGAGGTTTCGGTGCGATGTCAGACATTGAATGCAAAGATTGAATGTGCGAAGCGCAAGTTGAGGGCGATTCAATCGAAGAATGACTATGCGGCGGAGCGCGTGGAGGCGTTAAGAGTGGCGGAAGCGCGAGAGAGAGAAGAGGAGAGAGCGAACGCGGCGCGGGACAGATTGGCGGCCTACCGTCGGTCGCGAGCAGCGAAATGTATTCAGTGTGCGTTTCGCGCGTGGTGCGCTGGTGGTAAGGGACGCGTGAAAAAGAAAAAGAAGGCGAAGAAGAAGAATTCCAAGGCGACAAAGCCAAAATCGGCAGTGACGCGCAGAAAGAAGACAACCATCGCCAGTCGATCCCAACCGACGCGAAAAAAGTCTAAGAGCTAACGGTAGATGATACAAATAATACAGGGAAGCTACAATGCAATCTTTCCACGCGCCATCAACACGGAGGACACGGATGATTCGTCTCGGTATCGATCACCGTGACGAGCCGAGTCGAATCCGCGCAGTCCGCCCAGACCGCGCGAATCCTCCCGAGATTCAGCGCGACCCTTGGACACGGCCGCGCGCGCGGTTTCGAGTGCTTTGGATCGTATTTTCCTTCTCTGAGCGTCTCCTCTGCCTCTTCGCTCGATATAAAACGACAATCCATCCTACACGCAGCGTGTTCGGACGTCGCGAGCGGCTTTGACCTCAACCTCCTTCGTATCCTTTCATTCTCTCGCTCGTACTCGGCGTTCTGGCGCATCACTATCGCGGCGAGGGCGGCGATTCCGGCGCCGAGAAGCGCGACGAGGGCAAATCCGCCCCGCGGACGACCTCCATCACCATCACCGCGCGCACTTTTGTTTTTGTTTGAGCCGCCGCTGGAAAACTTTTTCACTCGAGCGTTCGCTTTTCGCGTGCCCTTTTGCGGTCGCACGCCTTTCCGCGCGCCTGGAACGTACGGAGGCATCGCGCGCAACAATGTACACGCGTGCGATGACCCGTGGGTCTCCGCTGGGTTGAATACGATCGCGCGCGCGCGTGCGTGGGAGTGAAGAGTTTATCAGAAAGTAAAACTGTATTGAAAAGCGAACGCGTCGTTTTTAATCCATCTTCAAACCGGCGACCGCCATGGCGAGCGCGCCCTCGTACGTGTCGTTGCCGCCGATGAAACCGGCGGCGTGGATGAAGACGCATCCCGGGATGCCAGAGAGCTCACTGAGGGCGGAATCTCTCACTCCGCGCCACGCGGTGGGCAAACCTTTGCGAAACTCAAAGCTCGACGCCGTGAGCGGAATCGTCGAGACGCGGTATCCCTTTGGGTCTTGCCAGAGAACAAACTTTGGAAGCGTCGTCAAACCGCGCTCGGCTTCGATTTCGTAGAGGTGCTCTTTCCACGGGCAAAAGGTTTCCAAGAGCAAGATTTCTCCGCTCTCGTGCACGCTCTTCGCCTTGTCTAGCGCTCTCTCCACGTGCGTTCTCGCCGGAAGCCACTTGCACGCGTAATACTCCAACAACTCGTCAAACTCGCGACCCGTCATCTCGACCGCCTTCATAAACTGCTCCATCTGCTTCTCCGGCGTCGATGGCTCGTCCCAGGCCGGGTTGAGACGCTTGACGCGAGACGACAAACCGGTGTTCTCCTTGTACTTGGCCGGTTCCTTCGTGTCGTACATGTTCACCCCGTTATCGATCCCATCCACCCCTTCGATGAACTCTTCGTACATTTTCAGGTAAATCTTCTCCACCGTCTTCTCGTTCGGCTCCTCCCCACCGGCCGACGCCGCTCGCAGCGCGTCTCGAACCAACTCGAGCCCGTAGTGCTTGTACACCAGTCCCGCGCTCGACAGCTTGGTCGTAAACCCACGCCCGAAAGTCTCCGTAAACTCCCGCTGGTGGTGATCGTACAACTTTTTATCTGCATCGTACACCGCCCCGACATCAATCACGACGTCCGCCGCCGCCCATCGTTCCGCGTCTCTCGACCTATCCACGCTCGCCCCGGCGAATTCGCGCGTCCGTCTCAACAGGTAACACCCCAGCGCCTCATCGCAGTGAAACGCCCCATCGTGCGTCGCGATCGTCATCGGTTTCCCCCGTTTCGTCGCCCCCTCATCCGTCGTCATCGCTCGATTTATCGTCGTCGTCGGCGTCCCCAAACTCGTCCTTCGCCCGGCGCTCGGTGTTCCAAACCTCAGGCTCGTCCTCCTCGCCGTCGTCGTCGCACTCGCGCGCAGCACGCGCGCCGCCCGCGTCGTCGTCGTCGCGATCGTCGCGAGCGTGATGTCACCGATCGTCCGCGTCGGCCGCCGTCGGCGTCTCGCGTCGACCGCCGTCGAACGCTTCGAAATCAAAACCAAAACCCGACTCAACTCAGCCTTTGAGGCGCTCCAAACGTGAAAATTGGCGGGAAAAGTTCGTTGGGAAGAGGGCGACCGACGGTTGCCGAGTCGAGTTTTGGTTTTGATTTCTTGAGTGAAAACGAGCGCGGAAGCGTCAGACCGAGCGGGGCGAACGACGCGCGCGCGAGGGTTTGATCGTCTGTCGCGCCCGTAGCTTCCGTTCGTCCGTCGACCCCGGACGCGTTCGTCGGTCGTTTTGCATCCACGCGCTGGACCGTCGTTGGAATTTGCTCGATTGATTGATTGATCGCGGGCGGACGGGAGATCGCACGGCGAAGCGACGAACGAACGATCGGTCGGTGGTTATTATTCGACGCGATGCCGTTCGCGGATCGATTGGTGGAACTCATGCGCCCGAGCTTGGACTCGGACGCGCACCGGTTGGTGGCGCACGGGACGTCGTTGGGCCCGACGTCGTCGGGACCGGGAACGACGATGAACGGCGCGGCGTTTAGGATTGAGAGCGATACCATGGGTGAAGTGAAGGTTCCGTCGGATAAGCTGTGGGGGGCGCAGACGCAGAGGAGCTTGGAGAACTTTAGGATTGGCGGGGAGAAGATGCCGATCGCGATTGTTCGGTCGCTGGCAATCGTAAAGTACGCGGCGGCTACGGTGAACGAACGGGAAGGGAGGTTGGATCCGAGAATGGCGGATGCGATTCGACGAGGGGCGAGGGAAGTGGTTGAGGGGCGGTTGGATGAGCATTTTCCGCTCGTCATCTGGCAGACTGGGTCGGGGACACAGACGAATATGAACTTGAACGAGGTGATTAGCAACTACGCCAACCAACTCCTCGGGGGCGAGATCGGATCCAAGTCTCCGATTCACCCGAACGATCACGTCAACATGAGTCAGTCGAGTAACGACACGTTCCCAACCGCGATGTCCATCGCGACGGCGCACGAGGTGCAGGAGCGTCTCATACCGGCGCTGAAGATGCTTCAAGAGGCGCTTCACGTCAAGGTTGCGGCTTGGGGGGACATCGTCAAGATTGGAAGGACACACTTGCAAGACGCCGTGCCGATCACGCTCGCGCAAGAGTTTAGTGGGTACGAACAACAGGTGAAAAACTCGCTCGTTCGCGCGAAAGGGGCTCTGATTCACTTGCTGGAGCTCGCTATCGGGGGCACCGCCGTCGGCACAGGGCTAAACTCGCCGCCCATGTTTGGGGAAAACATGGCACAAGAGATTGCTAAACTGACGGGTTTACCCTTCGTCAGCGCGCCAAACAAGTTTGAGGCGCTCGCCGCGCACGACGCGCAATCTGCGCTTTCTGGGCTGTTGAAAACGATATCCATCTCTCTGCTCAAGATTGCAAACGACATTCGCCTTCTCGGCAGCGGCCCGCGCGCCGGGCTCGGCGAGCTTCAACTTCCTGAGAACGAGCCCGGAAGCTCAATCATGCCGGGTAAGGTGAACCCCACGCAGTGCGAGAGTTTGATGCAAGTGTGTGCACAGGTCATTGGGAACGATCTCGCCGTCACCATCGGTGGGTCGGCGAGCTCGCACTTTGAGCTCAACGTCGCCAAACCTCTAATCGCGCACAACAATCTCAACTCTATCGCTCTGCTTTCAGACTCTGTCGTGTCCTTCACGAACAACTGCGTCGTCGGAATCGAACCAAACATCGATCGCATCGACGCGCTCATGCGCAGTAGTCTCATGTTGGTTACGAGTCTGCTTCCGAAGATTGGGTACGACAACGCCGCGAAGATTTCAAAAAAGGCGCATGCCGAGGGACTCACCTTGCGAGAGGCGGGTAAACAGCTCGGGCTGTTGACGGACGAACAGTTTGACGAGTGGATCAAACCGGAAGAGATGACGAGACCCGCGCCGCACGCGCGTTCGAAATTGTAGGAATTCTCGATAGCGTTTGTGATGAGATATCTCATAATCATCTCGGTTACAATTGTAGTTTCAATCCGCGGATCGCGTAGTACGTTTTTCCTCATTCTTCTTCCTCGTCTTCGTCCTTCGGTGAGTACGCCGGAGACGTCGGGGAATACGCCGGGGACGTCGGCGAGTACGCCGGGGACGTCGGCGAGTACGCCGGGGACGTTGGGGAATACGCCGGAGATGTCGGCGAGTACGCCGGGGACGTCGGTGAGTACGCCGGGGACGTCGGCGAATAAGCCGGAGACGTCGGGGAGTAAGCCGGGGACGTCGGGGAGTAAGCCGGAGAGGTCGGGGAGTAAGCCGGAGACGTCGGGGAGTACGCCGGAGACGTCGGGGAGTACGCCGGGGACGTCGGGGAATACGCCGGGGACGTCGGGGAGTAAGCCGGGGACGTCGGGGAGTAAGCTGGAGACGTCGGGGAGTACGCCGGACTGGTAGGACTATATCCAGCACCGGGCGACATGCCCGGGTATGCGGGCGAGAAACCCATTCCATCGCCAGCGTTGTAAGGGCTAAACGCCATGGATGTATCAAAGGGAGACTGCGGGTGAGGAGACAGCAAGAAACTTGGACTCTTCGATCCGTAGTTCGGTGTTCCTTCTCTACCCGGAGTGACCCCACCACCGACGGCACCGGCACCGGAGAACAGATCGAGATCGATCGCATCCTTCAACAAGTCTTCGTTGAGATGAATCTTGAACTCACCGGTACCAATCGGGCAGAATTGTCCTAGCATGATGTTTTCGCTCGGTCCTGTCATGTGGTCACGCTCAGAGAACGCAGCAGCTTCCATCAAAATGTCCACGGTCTCCTCAAACGAGCAGCGCATGAGGGGACCGGTCTCGACACGGTTGATACCGTGACGGGTGATCGACATGAGGTGACCTCTGTAGGTCATGACCTCGACTAGGATCGCCAAGTGACGGTAGTTGACGTACGAGCCGTCGAACTCAATGACACCCCGAAGCTCGCGCAGCAACGTATTGCGGCAAGCCTCGATACCAAGCACCTGGATGACTTCTATGAGGTGGTTGGATGTCGTACGAGTGAAATCGACGTCTGGATGAGCCATGACACTAAGCAAGTTGACACCTTCCGTGTCGAGCATCCATTCCGTCTTCTTCTCAAACGTTTCCGTCTTCGGGTTGATGGCATTTTGCTTCGCCTCGCGGATGAACACCTTCTTGATGTCTGGGATACCTCTAAGCGCCAAGTTGGATAACATTTGGGTCTCCAGTCGCTTCAGGAAGACTTCGTCTTCAGTGTCAACGTCCATGTCGCTCGCCTTGGTGCCTTCTGGGTTGATGATGCGGATGCGCAAGACCAACTTCTCGCTGTTATCATCATTGAAGATGCAACTCAAGTCACCGGCAAAGTCTTCGTTAATGCGTTCCGCAACGTCTGCCATGAGAAGTTTCTTGTCAACCATCATTTCACGGTTCAGCTCGATACGCAACAACCACGGAGACATTCTCGACGGGTCGACATCTTCATCTGGCATCTCGTAGTAAGCGCGAACGAATTCACGGTCTTCCTCAATGACAGTATCCGTCGGATCCGGGTCGTAGTGTACCTCGGTGACCGCCGCCACGGAGTGCAGCGTAGTGTACTCGAGCGACGCTTGAACGTTCTTGGCTTGGGTTCTATCTGAAGCAAGTTCTGGCTTGAGCGCAACCGTGAGTGAAGGAGTCTTAATTTGCTTCGCGATGTTGATGATTTCTTTTAATCTCGGCACACCGAGAGTCACGTTCTTCGCGGAAACACCTGCGAAGTGGAACGTGTTCAGTGTCATCTGCGTCGCCGGTTCTCCAATGGACTGCGCTGCAACCGTACCGATACCATCACCTGGAGGAGCCAGTGCCATCTTGAAGCGCGATTCAACCTCACCAATGACCCAGTCGAAACCCGCCTTGGTGAGCTTGTGCTCCTTGAGCACACGCTTTGCAGCGAGGCTGGAGCGGACGTGAGCAAAGAACAACATGGTACCGTTGCGCTGTGCTTCGATCGACAACGGATCACTGCCAGGGACGACGACGAGCTTCGGCAAAAGTTCCGCCACGGACTCAATCACATGGGTTATCTTGAGCTCCTCTGTGTCTCTACCAGGTCGGTGCATACCGTACTGCTTTTGGGCGTTCCACAAGATACGCTTGATGTTCACCGGCAAGTGCACGCTAGGGTCACCGCCCGGGCAGATGGTCCGAAGGTTTACTCTGTCGCTCTTGAGCTTCTCCCACTCCATGTCAAGCACCTCTCGAACCTTGACGCTGTGAGCCAACTCACTCGCTTGCTCATCACTCAACCATCCATTGTTGAAGCCAGGGACATCCGGATCGATATGGAACTTGGTTGCGAATTCCTTCGCGCTAAGGCGCAACGTGTCGATGCTTTGACTTTCTATCATAGTTGCATCCATACCATCCTCACCGTACAAGAACTGGATCACATCGCCGACGCTGTTGCGCACCGTACCATCGTACTTGACAACAACGTCTTCCATCGCCTTGACAAGACGACGCTGAATATAACCAGTTTCGGACGTTTTCACAGCGGTATCAATCAAACCTTCACGACCACCCATGGCGTGGAAGAAGAACTCTTGTGGAGTCAAGCCTCTCAAGTAAGAGTTCTCAACGAAACCACGAGATTCTGGGCCAAAGTCATCCTTGCTAAAGTGTGGCAACGTGCGCCCCTTGAAGCCGTATGGGATTCGCTTTCCTTCAACGTTTTGCTGTCCGACACAAGCAATCATCTGAGAAATGTTAAGGAACGAACCCTTCGAACCGGCGGTCACCATCATCTTGACATTGTTTGTGTCCTTCAGCGAGTTTTGCGCCGAGTTACCGGCGTTATCACGCGCCTTGTTCAAGATCTGGTTCACCTTTTGTTCGAACGACTGCTGCATCGTCATACCCGGTTGAAGCTCGAGCTCGTTGTTCTGCGCTAGCTTGATGACGTCCTTCACGTCAGCCTTCGCCTTGGTAATGGTGTTGTTAATGGTGAACATCGTTTCATCGTCAGCAATCGTGTCCGCGATGCCCACCGTGAAGCCATGGTGCAACACCCAGTAGTTCACGAGCGTTTGCGTCTGGGAAATCAGACCACGGGCCGCAATCGGTCCCCACTCTTCCCAGGTGACGTGAATCAAACCACCTCCACCGCTGCCCATCGTCTTCTTACAAAGCGTCCCAGTCAGCAACTCTCCTTGCTCGATTCTCACGCCCGTGTCATCTACGCTGAAGGACAGATCATCCGCATCTCTCGCCCAAGAGCTCGTTCTCAGCAAGTTAACCTTTGGTAGCATCATGGAAAACACTTGCTTACCCGTCCACAAGGGCTGCGGCTTGAGGATCGCCGGTTTCGGCACCTTGCCATCCCAGTCTTCGAGCCACATGATGATGTTCATAAACACATCCTTCGTGATAAACGTGTCGCGCTTCGTGATCAAACGGCAGCCCAAGAGGGTATCTTGAACGATCGCCATCACAGGCTTGTTGGCTTGCGGTGAAACAATCATCTTCGGAACCATCATGAGCTCCTTCACTTCGGCGCGCGTCTCATAAGACTGCGGAAGGTGCATGTTCATTTCATCCCCGTCGAAATCCGCGTTGTACGGCGGAGTGACGGAAAGGTTCAGTCTGAAAGTGGAGTAAGGCATGATTCGCACTCTATGACCCATAATGGACATCTTGTGCAGAGACGGCTGCCGGTTAAACAACACAACGTCACCATTGACCATGTGTCGTTCCACCTTGTAGCCGTACTCTAATCGCTTCTCGCTCGACTTCTTCAAAAAGCGCAAGTCGAGTCTCTGACCATCTTCACGAATGATGTAACGCGCACCAGTCTCGCCCGGAGGCGGGTGTGGGCCGTTCTCAACCAACCTTTGCAGGCGCTCAATGTTGTACGGCGTCACAGTTTCTGGATAGGTCATGTTCAACGCGATCGACCAAGGCACTCCAAGTTCGTCCAGCATGAGGTTCGGATCCGGAGTAATAACGGTACGAGCGGAAAAGTCCACACGCTTACCCATCAGGTTACCTCGAATGCGACCCGCTTTGCCCTTAAGGCGTTCTGAAATGGACTTGATCGGCCTGCCGCTGCGAGTGAGAGCTCTGGGCATACCAGCCACCGTGTTGTCCATAAAGGTCATGATGTGGTACTGGAGCAGCTCGGTAAACTCGAGGATGACGTGTTGCGGGGCACCGTTCTGTTCTTGTCTCTCCAAGTTTTTGTTGGTGCGGACAATCTCCATGAGTTTGACTGTCAGGTCATCCTCTGAGCGTGTGGACGCGTCGAAGGACACAGACGGACGCACTGGCGGCGGCGGCACCGGCATCACTTGAAGGATAAACCAATCCGGTCGCGCGTGCTCCGGATCGAGTCCGAGAGCACGGCAATCTTCATCAGAGATACCCTTCAGAATTTGTAAAGCGCGTTCCGCCGTCACCACAACCTTGCGCTCGCCGCCCTCCGGAAGCAGCTCTTCGTCCCTCTGCTTGAACTCCGCGGTGATCTTCATCCCCTCCAGTCTGTACTGCGGCTGCGCGGTGCCAGTGTAAGGGCACACGCTCTTGCTCTTGCATGCATCCACCAATTTCTTCAACCTGTTCTTCGGGTTCTTAATGCGCATGAGTTGAGCAAACTTTGGATCCTCATCCTTGTGCAACAACAACTGCGAGGACGAGTAGCCCACGCATCTGAGAAGCCTCAGGACGACGTTGATAAAACCGTGATGAAACACCGGTTTCGCCAATTCGAGGTGACCAAAGTAACCCGGCGTCTGGACGCTGTCGCATCCATCCGTCTCGCACACGGAACCGCGATCCATCGTTCCCATTCGAGGGTCCGAGAGACCGCCCTTCTTCGGGCGACCTTTGTCGTACGTGTCGCTCGTCTCGATGGCGCACACGGACATCTTACGCTGTGATCATCATCGCGACGCGATAAAAAAACAAGTCGCGCGCGTTAGTCTTCCCGTTCGGTTTCGCACCGTCGTCACCACGCGTTCGCCCACGCGCGTCTCGTTCGAGGTTGGGACACATTTCTAAACGTACGATCTCGTCGGGGCTCAAAACCCCGAATTGAACCGCCTTGACCCCGCATAACTCGGCCGTGGAGTGCGGGAATCGGTCGTGGACGGACATGTCGAGAGTCTTTGAGCGATGCTCTAAGGTCTCGTCACGCGGTCGTCGGTCGAAAGCGCGTCGCGCTCTGAGGAAATGTCTCAAGATCCAAGGGTTACAGCGCGGGAACTCTCAAAATGTTCGTCGCTTGATGTTGTGCGCCCGTCGTGCTACATGGCTATTTCTAAGTGCTAAGTATGAGACGCACCATGCCGCGGTCGTTTTCATCGCCGGCGCGCGGCGCGTTTGGCATCCATCGAGGCGTCGTTCGCAGCCCAGTGGCGGTACCGCGGCACCCCGCTCGCGCGGACGGTGTCCTTGAATAAATGTAAGCTCGGAAGCGCCTCGTCCCACGGACCGGCAATCTGAGTCTTGCCGCTCGCGGCGTATTTGACGAGCACGGCGGGCGTGACGACTCCGAGAAGCGCGATACCGAAGAGATAGGCGGACGCGAGGCGAGGGTTGGCGTCTCGGACGATGTGATACGCCAATGCGTGCATGGCGAATACCACGGTGAGGTGGAGCGCTGAGTTGAAGGCTCGAATCGCCCTCCAGACGTAAGGTGATAGGACGTAACACTCGAGCGCGACGAGGACATCTAGAAATACCGCTCGAGGATCCTCCAATCTGCTCGCCATGAGCATCGTCGCGAACATGGCGGCGGCGAGGGAAAAGGAACTCGCCAGCTGTTTCGTCTCCAGGTTGACAAAGGCGTAATCGTACGTGATGGCGTACGAAATTAACGCAATCACCGCGCACGTAGTCGCCGTATCCGTGCTCACCGCCGCCGTCATCGTCTGACACAGCGGCGTCAGCGCCGTCAATCCACCCACCGTGAGCGCCCCGAGACGCACGCTCCTCCGAATCCGCCACCAGATCGGCGCCCGCGTCCCATCCCCGCCCGAACCCTCTCTCCCGAACACCACCCACCCGCACAAACCCGCGCACAGCGCCGCCGCGCTCCACGCGCGCGTCCTCCTCAAAACCTCCTCCCCGCCTCGATCGATCGCCGCGTGCGTCCCGGCGTGGATCGCCGCCACCGCGCACTGTTGCGATATCGTCCACGCCGTGACCGCGCTCGCCGCGTACGACCGCACGCGGACGCGTTCGTTTAAACGCATTCGACTCAGAAAGGTTTCTGGGTCCGTGTAGTTGTCCGCAACCGTCATCCTTCGCCCGTCGTCGTCGTCGCCGTCGTCGCCGTCGTCGCCACCGATCCCTCGCGTCGCCACCGTCGATTCGTACAGCACTCTTCGTCGTCGCGGTGACGCCGCCGACGCGCGAGGCGGCGGCGACATTGCGCGCGCGCGGTTCGTTCTGACACCGGTGAGTGACGAACTCGACCGACTGTGACTGACTGACTGACTGACTGACTTCACCGCGCAGCGCGCGAGCGAGACGGAGGGATGCGCGAACAGACGCGCGCGCGCCGCGGCGCGACGACGCCGAACCCGCCCGTGGCTCGCGGACCGATCCC
>Ga0255751_10003703_pt1 | contig 13983 bp, 13 predicted proteins | sample 071ome_20_FD_179951 | JGI IMG/M metagenome (GOLD analysis project Ga0255751, IMG submission 179951) | Coastal salt marsh microbial communities from the Groves Creek Marsh, Skidaway Island, Georgia - 071412BT metaG (version 2) | ecosystem: Environmental > Aquatic > Marine > Intertidal zone >...
CGAAAAGTGGAGACGCGTTCGTGTCCAAAAGTAAAAATAGTAAGAGTAGCTCAGAGAATAAAAGTATTAGTAATAGCGCTGACAAATCGAAGAACGCGACGACGAAAGGATTGATCAACACGACGAGGAAGAACGCGTCATTTTTAGCGAACGACCGGGAGAAGAAACGATTGATGCGAGCGGACGACCCGTTTCTGGTGCAGGTGGGAGTGTCTACGACCGATGGCAAGATCAAAGCTGCAAAGAGAGATAAGTATAAACAAGTGGAGGAGTTTTTACATCACTTGGAAGCTTCTCTCTCCGCAGCGTCGGAGGAAAACAACGCGACGTCAACTAAACCATTAAGTATCGTCGATTTGGGATGTGGGAACGCGTACTTGACGTTTGCGACGTACTCTTTTCTAAAGAATACGAAGAAGATTGACGCGAACGTCGTCGGTGTCGACGTGAAGAAGCAAAGCAAAGAGCACAACGAATCGGTGGCGAAAGAGTTAGGATGGGAGCGGGATGTTTCTTTTGTGCAAGGAACGATTGAAAAAGCGGAGATACCAGGTGCTGAAAACGTAGACGTGTGCATCGCTTTACACGCATGCGATACGGCGACGGATCAATCTTTAGTTCGAGCGGTGCGCTGGGAGACAAAGTTGATATTAGCGTCGCCGTGTTGCCATCATGATCTACACGTTCGCATACGAAAGAACGGATTGTCATCGTCTGTCTTGTTGTCGTCTATCGCAAGGCACGGTATCTTATACGAAAGAACCATAGATAACGTGACAGATGCTTGGCGTGCTTTGGTGTTGCGTATACTCGGTTATAAAGTGGACGTCGTGGAGTTCATCGGCGGCGAGCACACCGCGCGAAACACGCTCATACGCGCGCGATATACTGGTGCAAAAGCGACGAAGGAATTATGGGATGAACACGATGCGTTGGTCGCATCGTTCGGATGCGAATCGTATTTGACTGAAGCCTTAAAAGAGGAGTTGGAGAGTCGAAGGATACCCGTTACTTAAATTCATAAAGTTAAGAATTGTTTTAGAAATAGCTCGCATACATGCAGTAGTCACGGCTTGTAGTTATGTTTTCATGGTTATTTTCCTTACAATGTATTGTTATTACTATCAATCCACACGATACGGCGACATCTGATCGTCGACGTTCGTGGGCGCGGTTCTAGTATAGTTTGGCGAAGCTACCATTTCGCTTTGTTGAGGTCCTGGAGGAGCCAAAGACGGAGGAGCAGCGGCGGCGGCGGCAGCAGTGGCAGCGGCGTGTTGCGCTCGCAACGACGAAATTTGCACCACATTTTCTGCGTTCCCACCATTGTTGTTGTTGTTGTTGTTGTTCGACGAAGACATCTCCACGTCGCTACTCCCTTTCACCTCTCTCGCCAACATTCTTCCTTCCTCATCTTGATCAAACACCATCCATCGATACCCTCTTCTTCGCTGGTGCAATCTATACCCAAAATATCCAATCACGGAAAAGACGATGAACAAAACAGCCGCCGCAATCCCGGCCGCCGCGCCTTTAGATAAAGTCACCGTCTTCCCTCCGATTGAAATTCTAACTTTTCCATCGTTGTACGTCTGCCACGGACTCGAATCAAACTTCTCGCTCTCGCTTTCTGCTCCGGCGAACCACGCTTCAATAACCGAAGCGCCTTGATTTTTGCACGTCGTAAATCGACTTTCGCACTCATTTCTAGTGCACATAGTACTCGTGCCCGCGTAAAAACGATTAAATATCATGCTCTCTGACGGCGTATCCGCACATCCACACGTGCAATCGTAAAACGTCGCAAAATTTTCGCTGTTTGCCGAGTGAGTCCCCGGGTCCGGGCAAGAGTAAAACTTCGACGAGCACGCAGAAGGCGTGCACTGCTGAATACCACCCGCGTGAAACGCGTACTCATTCAACGTCGGACACGTGGAATCTTTGCAACACGCGCACGAGCAGTCCGCGTAGGTCGCGATATTCGTCCCTCCTGCGTTGTGAGACCCACTATCTGGACAGTTCTGCACATTCGACGCGCACATGTTCGTCGTGCATAAAGCCGGGTCCCCGACGTTGAACTTATACTCTCTCGTCCCTAACTCGCACGTCCCCGGGAGGCAACACTCGCACATGCAGTCGTACTCGAGCGCGCTCACCGCGGTGTTTCCTTCGGGCGAGAAGATTGTTGCACACGCGAATATCATCAAAGCCGCCAAGTCGCGACGAAGGTGATGACGACGCGAGCGCGAAAGGAGCGCACCAAACATCGTGTATTAAAAAAAGGTTAAATCAGAAGAAATGAGTGTCCGTGCGCGCGCGTCAACGGTCGTTGCTGTTGTTGTTGTTGTTGTTGTTGTTGTTGTTATTCTCGTCGTCGTTGGTATTATCAAAAGAGTGAGTGGAGTGTGGATAAATTGAAAGGGGGCGTGTGCCTTTTTCTTCCTCTTTTTGATTTTTGCTTTTTTTCCTTCTCTGCCTGCGCAGCCAAGCGAGGGAAGGGAGGCAGATCGCTGAACTCGTAAATATACAAAACGTCAAAATACTACTTTTGCGCTGACTAGCACTGACTATAATAATAATACACGCACACACGGACACATCATTTTTTTAGAAGCGTTCGTGCGCGCTTTCAAATCGATCCAGATGAGACTTTTGTCTCGCATTTTTCATCGGCGACGGCGACGGCGATTGCGAAGGCTTGTTGTTGTTAGTAGCGGTGTTCAAAGATGTCACCTTGTCCTTCATGGCTTCCACTTTGTGCGCAGTTTCGGCTGCTTTTAAAGCGCTGTTGACAACCACGTTGTTGCCTTGCAATATATGATCGGTCTGTCTGACCCAGTTGTGGCCGAATTCCATGTTTCGTAAACCTTTCTCGCGCTTTTGGAACTTTAACATGGAGTAGATGAAGATGCCGGCAAATCCAAGGTTGATGATGACGACGACGCCGAGACCAGAGACGACGCCGAAGCGGTTGACGACGAACATGCACAACGCCGCGTCGCCGGCGAGGAGGGCGATGATGAGCAAGAGTTTGACGACGTTGTAAAGAAAAAGACGGATGGTAACTTCTCTGAAGAATGCAACGAGACGTTTCCAAGTTGTATCTTCGAATGCCCCTTCTTGTTGCTTTTCGACATCGATGAACTCTTGTTCGGATTCCAAGAGCTCGGATTTCAAATCGCGTCTCCGTTTTTGCGCTTCAGTCATGTGCGCGCTGTCCGCGTCGTCATTCTCGTCATCTTCTTCGTAATAGTAAGTATCATTCATGCGTCCTCCTCCTAATGTGTTACCTTCTCGTGTCGCAAACGCGCGCCCACCGTGGGCTGTCGTGCTCATGCCTAAAACATCAAACGCGCCGTCGATGACGTGTCTGTATTGTTGAGGCAAATACGAAACGATGGTGTTGGGATTCACCCCCAACGCTCCTCCTCCTCCTCCAACTAACGCTGTTTCACTCCCCGAGACTTGTCTCGATAGCACAGGACTACGTGGCGTGGATCGGTTGCTCAAATTGCTCATCCTATCGTCGCTCAACGCTCGTTCGTGATGCGTCAAAGAGGTGAAGTCGCCCGCCGATTCACGCAGACTTCCCTCCCGACTGCCACTCAACACGGCAGTGGATTCAACTCCTTTCTTCAATGTCTTTGCAACGGTTTCAATTATGCTCTCACTGCGACTCAATTTTTTACTGCTACTTCTGCTACCTATTGTTTTCGCGCCGGATGGAAGCATGTGCTCATGCGTGTCATGAGGCCCGCTATTCTGTCTTCGGTGTTCACCCGCTCTCGCACCTCTATCACCACCACTTCCACCAAGCGCCTCGGCTCGATCAATCTTCTCGCTGAAAGAGTCGTAACTCTTCGTCTCCTTGAATGCCCTCTCCACAGAATCCAATGCTTCTGTTGACCACATCTGTAAAATCTCCGACACGGTTACCGTGAATGCTTCAAAATCCATCGCCACGCCGTGCGTTTGGAAATATTTTTTGAAGTGCGCTTCCATTTTCCCGCGCATCCACCGCAACGAGTGCGTGGTGCTCTCTTCTTTCTTCTTCAGCTCGCCTAAACTTAAACTCATTTTCTTTCTCCGAGCCATCGAAGCGCTTCGTTCGATCTTAGAGCCGCTCGCGTTGCGCTCTTCCATCAATCCTTCTTCCCTCTCCTTCCTCATGTAACTCTTCATCGCTGCGTTCATCACGACTTCGCAATCTTCTATCCACTCTTTGATGTGCTCTAAAGTCACCCCAAAGCCTCTCTTTCGTTCCATTTTTCGAAACGCCATGAGTAGTTTTTCCTCCGTCGAAGATTTTGTCCGCAAGCTCACCAAAATCAACAACCGAAGCGTGTCGATGCTTTTCCCGTTATTGTTGTTGTTAGTATTAAAATTGCGACGTTGACGTTGCGCTTTTTCCCCTTCTTCGTTGTCGTCCTCGTCGTCATCAAAATCGCCGTCATCATCTTCTCCGTCTTCGCGCTTCAAAACGTCTAACACTAAATCGTCCACGTCTAAATCCACGCTCAGCTTCATCGCCCCGGTGGGTAAGCACGATATCGGTAAACTCGTCGGTAAACTCGTCGGTATTCTTTTCGCATTCTTCTCGTTATTCGTTTCGTCGGAAGAAAAAAATCCAGACGCGTCGTGCACGTTCGCGCACTCCAAAAAACTCAAAAACGCTCTCTTCGTTGGAATTCTCGACCACGTGTTTTCCGAGTTGATCTCCACCGCTTTTAGTATCGCGTCCATTCTCTCTTCACACACACACACTCTCTCTCTTTACTGTTTTTTTTTTCGCGCTCGCGCTGTTTGCTTGTGTGAATTGATGTGATGGATTGAATTGTTTTTTCTTTTTTTCGTGTGTGTGATTTTTTGATGTGTGTCGTCGCGTGTGATGAGATTTTTTTGGGTACGACTCGTACAGAGGCGACTGAATGGTTGATGCGATGATACTACGCAAAGGAGGACTTTGTCGTGGGTGAATTTCTCACGGGCTCGAGCGGTGGCGCGCGCGCGTTCGCATTGTTAACTCCGGGATAAAAATGTTGTTCGCATCGAGACGTCGAGACGTCTTTCGAGCGTCGTACGTTTCACCATCTTCATCATCATGGGTTGTTACACGCTTGGCTACACGCGCGGCACATGTACTTGCTGCTCGTGTACTTTCTCCACTCTGAACTGGCGCAAACTTTCGAATCGCAGAGGTAGCACACGACTGACGGGTCGCGGTTCATCCTTTCCAGTCTTTCGCGCTTGTAGCACCCGTCGCAAATGTGCCCGCCGCCTTTTCTCTTCCGCCAGTTGCGCGAGTGAAGCTCTGTTCGTTGACACACACCACAAAACACGTTCGGATCCTCGTTGAGCCTGTCGCGGTAATCTAAAAGGTGGCACTGCTTGCAGACGTGTTTGTTCAAGTACGGCTCTCGCTCGCCTCGATACCAATACGTCTTTTCGCTCCCGGTTCCCACCTTATCGCACCGCGCGCATCGCATCGTCCCCCATCGCCCCGTCCCTCGCGCGCTATCTCTCGATAATTTCTCATCGTCGTAACACTTTTGACAAATCCTCGTCCCCTTTGTCGGCGGCACTTGCGACCTCAACCAGTACCCAGTCGTCCTTTCGGCGCCGCACATCCCGCAGGGCCCGTACTCGGTGCTATTCTTATGTTTCATCTAGTACGCCTTTTGGTAACACGCCGCACAAATGTCATCCAAGTTTTCATCGCCCGGTAAATTCGACCGACACCTTCGCGTGTGCTCTTCAAACGCCTTGGAGCACTTGCCGCAGTGCGTTCCCTTTGGTTCCAGTTTCTTTCCTCCTCTCGACGACCTCCCGACGGTACCGACCGCGCGAGGAGCCACCGAACCCGCGTGTGCGGCGGGATGCGCACCCGTCGACGCGAGTGGTGCGACCTTTTCTTCCGTCGACCTTTCGCGCGCCATGAGAAGTTTTGATTTTTTGTTTTTTTTGAATTCTTTTTGTTCTTCTTCTTCTTCTTTTAAATTGTTTTTCGTCGCATAGTACTATACACAACACGCAACTTCCACAAAAGCCGCGAGAGAGATAAAGAGAGAAGAACAAAAGACACGTCCACACACACACACACACACACACACACAAATATGGCACCCGGTGGAACGTGCTACAAGTGCGGACAGAGCGGTCATTACTCTCGAGATTGCACGGCGCCGAAAGAGTCGTGGCTGCCGAAAGATCAGCGAGAGGCAAATTTTTCATCGCTGTCGAACAAAGGAGGAGGAGGAGGTGCTGCGACGAATAATCAAGCCGAGAATGACGACGAACGAGCGGTGATGGAGATGGATGATGTCGTTGGGGAGGATGCCGGAGAAACTACCGCAGCAGGGGGCGAGAAAGAGTCGAAACGGAAACCAAAGTTTTCCGTGGAGGAACACGTTTTAGGCCCAAACGGAATTCAAAAAATCTACGATACTTTCGCGGATACGTTCGATCGAGAGAAGAAAGGGAAAGGGAACGAATTGCACGATATCGGTATGCTTTTAGGCATGTATAGGAACTGGGCGCACGAGATGTACCCGTACGAGGATCCGGATGTGGTGTTGGAGCGCGTCAGGAAGTTGAAGAACAACGCGCAGGTAAGGCAGGCGATGAATAGTTTTATGGAGATGGGTTTAGGCGACGACGAAGATGGAGGAGATAAAAAGAAAGATAAAACGACAACGGGTGCGAAAAAGAAGAGCAAGAACAAGAGCGGCGGAGATTACGACGACGATGACATTGTCGGTGATGATGTGGAATTTCCAGACGATTCCGATGGAGGAGAAGACGAAGAGGAGTACGACGATGTCGAGTTTCCGGATGACGAAGAGGACGAAGACGCCATGGATGCCATGCGCGAAGCAGAAGGTCTCACCAAACCGACGAAAAAGACGAAGAATAGCAATAAGAAAGCAGAAAGTATGTTCGACGATGCCGTCGCGCCCGAAAAGGAAGCGTTTGCGCTTCCTCCTTCGGACGATGAGGAAGACGAACCGTTGGATAAAGAAGCAGCCGAGAAAGCGGAAAGAGACAAAGAGGAAGACGCTGCGGCGAAGAAAGCTCGGGCAGAGCAACTGAAAGAAGAAAAAAGACGACGCGTACAAGAAACATTAGCAGCCATCAAAGCCAAGAAGGATGCAGCGTTAGAGAGAATCCATCAAAGCCAACGAGTCGCAGCTGCGTCAAGCTCGTCGGACGATTCGGACTCAGATTCCTCTTCGCTTTCGAAGCATTCCTCGGATTCTTCTTCTTCTTCTTCTTCTCTTTCCTCGTCGAGTGAATCTGAGGGCAGGAAAGCGAAGAAGCGAACGAAACGAGCAAAGAAATCCGAGGCCGTTGAGAAGAAGAAAGACACGCCACCACCGCCAAAGGAGAAATCAACGAAGAAGAAGAGAATTTTGAAAAAGAAGAAAGATGTGGGCGGAGAAGAAGGTGGCGCGGCAGAGAATGATGCTGCGGCGATACCAGCGCACATGAATTCGCCGTTTCGACCAAAGATATTTGATCAGTCGTCTTCAGACGAAGAAGATGACGCCGCAAAACCGGCCCGACAGCGCAGAGAGATCAAGGGCATGGCGAGCGATTCGGAATAGAAGAAAAATACTTAGAGAGAAGAAACGCGTTTTCAAATAGCTTAATTAATTCATATTATAGTATTATTGATGTTCTTATTATAACTTGGACATCGTCACGGGCGCTTCTCTCGTTAAGATCTTCACTTCGTCACCGATAATCTCCAACACTTGCGGGTTTGCTCCTAAAACGCCGAAAGACATTCCGACGTCCACTCTCCAGATCTTTCCGTCGCACTCACAGTTCGCCCCTTGCATTTGCGGGGTATGCCCTACGACCAAGCGTTTCACAGGAATACCTTCGATTTCGTTGATTTTATCTAAAGTTCTCGATAACAGCGTGCACGCGTTCGTTCTTTCCGTATTCGTGGCGTAGTGTTCCGTCCCGTACGCTCGGTGCCAAACCACCGAATCTTTTACGCCGCCGATGGCCATCCCCAACGCCACCTTCGTCTCCTCGTCTTCTATGCGCTTCCCACGCATCCATTCCGAAACGCTCTTGTTTAACTTATCTAATCCAAAATCCACGTGTCTAGGAACTAACCCTCCATGCGCGAATACGGTATCATTGACAATCAACACCGTGTTGTGCATGGACAGTTGCTGCGCCAACGGCCCACCTGGGGAGAACAAACCAACCCTAGCGTTCGTTTGTTTTCTCCACTCGTCCATTTCGTCTTCTTCCTCTTCTTCTCCTTCTTCTTCTGTGTCGTCTTCCTTGGACGCTCTTCTTCGTCTTCTGCCAGGAACGGCGTCTTTACCGAACAGCTTCACCAAATGGTCCGAAAAGCGCATCGATTCATGAAATGCGCCTCTAGAGACGTAGCGAAAATCTCCGGAAATGTTCAAAACCTCGTGATTTCCGTTCAAAACAAACACATCTCCGCCTGCTTTTCTCGCCGCTTTCCCTAACTTTTGCAGTAAAATCAAAATACCAATCTCGTCGTCGCCTCGATCCAACACGTCTCCGACTTGCACGAGCACGGTATCCCCGCCTACCCACTGAGGATTCACGTGGTCGTCGTCGTCTTTGCCGAGAACTCCGGCAATTCTCAGCGCTCTCCGGGCTTGCTGAATGTCGCCGTGTAAGTCGCCGATCGCGACCACTCTTCCGGACGTCTTCACGTGCAGTTTCGGGTAATTTGATTTTTTCTCCTTATTCGCCGAGTCTTCTTTCTTTCCTTCTCCTTCGACGTCAGCAGCAGCAGATCCATCGTCTGAACCTGCCGCAGAAGAGAGCAATCGAAACGAGTTTGATCGCTTGTTCTTGCTCGCACTCATCGCCAAAACGCGTCGATCGAGAGAGATGGACTGATTGTTCGTTGCGTTGGTACTGAATCGGACGATCGATGACGATCTCATCGATCTGTTGTTGTTGTTCTGAATGGATGTTGCGCTGCGATTGGCGCGAGAAGAGGAGATAACGCCACGTAAATTTCGAGCCGAAGAAGACGATGCGTTCCCTCCACCACCGGAGATGCCAAAACCGCCGGTCGCAGCTGCTGCCGTCGACGACGCGGACATTCCCGAAAGCGCTCTCGCCGCGTTGGTGCTGCTGCTCGTCAGAGACGACGACGACGACGACGATGCGCTGAACATGGTGTTCGTTTTACTGAGCGTCGTTCGTAACATTTAATTTAGAAGAAGCACTCGACAAACTCTCTCTTTTTTGAGCAAATGAAGAAATTTTTGGGGAAAGATGTGTTTTGTTTTAAATTTGTTTTTGACGTCTGTGTGTGTGCTATTAGCCTATACTTTACAACACCCGGGGTACCGATACTACTCTACTAACGCTACTTGAACTAAACTATGCATTTTATATTTGATTGGCACTATTTGCTCTCTCACTCTTTCTCTCTCTCTCCTCACGCGTCGTCGTCGGCGTCGTCGTCTAAAAACTGTCGATTGCCCCGGAGCAACTTTTCGGCTTTCATCACGCGAGTCGTTTCCGGGTTGTTTTTCTTCTCCAACTCCAACTCTAAACAAAGCGCCAGAACTTCGTCCACTGAATTGACGACTCTCTCCATCGCTCTCTTTGTGATTTCCAAGTCGTCTGGTTTGTTTAAGCCTTTCTCGGTGGCGCCTTCGATGAGGTTTTCATTCATTCCCATTTTTTCCGTGGCGAAGGAAATGTTGTTCTCCATGTCCTCGAGCGCGGCGGAACGACAGATGGAAAGCTGTCGAGTAAACTTTGCAAATTCTAGAAGCGTTTGTTTTTCTTCATCCGGTACTACTTTTTCACCTTTCGTGTCTTCCTTCCCGTACAACTCCCTGTCGACGAAGGATTCGATCAACTTCCTTCTCACGTTCCATCGCGCTCGTTCAATCGCCTCGTCGTCGCCGAACAACTTCGCCTTGTATCGACTCTGAGATATTTCCTTCACGCATTCGTCCGCTAAGAAAACCTCCGGTATCGTGTTCCTTTTTCGATACGCTCTCGCGCAAATCAAGCAAATCTCTTGAAACGCACCGAACACTTCCATGGAGACTTCGTTTTTCGACATCGCCATCTTCGCGTCGTAGACGACGTCGAACGCAGCCTCTAAAAACGCCTTCGAGTTGTACTCGCTTTCCGAGAACAAACGAACGAGCGAGTCCACGTCGCCGTTATTCTTCACGTACTCTTTACAGAGCGTGGAAAACTCGACTAAATCCACGACGCCGTCTTCTCCGTCTAACTCGGACTCGATGAGTATCGAAGGGAGGTTCTCGATGACTTCTTTCGGCGAGAGTAACTCGTCTTCTCCGCCGGCGCCGAACGCCTTGGCAGCGGCGCTTTCTTTTTCCAATTTGAAGTATTTCTTTTCTTCTTCGTCTTCTTCTTCGCGAGCTCCTCTCGAGAAACCAACCATCACCGGCGCGTTTCTTCTGGCACTTCTCCGTCTTCTTCTCGACGAGAGCGATGGTTTCGTCGTCGCGGATATCAGAGGAGGAGCTCGCGTTTTCGCGAAACGACTCATTCTTTTTTTTCGTGTTTAAGTGAGTTGTGAGGAGAAGAAATGGAAAGACGCGCGTCAAAAGTAAAAAAGAAAAGAGACGCATCGCGAAAACGACTTTCTGCTGCTACTCTAGCGCGCACGCGATGAAGAAGATGAGGAATCTATCCGTGTTCTTCTTCTTTTTCGTAATCTTCTTCTTCTCGTTTTGTATTGCCTTGGAAGGAGAAGGAGGAGGAGGAGGAGAACAACAACAACAACAACAAAATGCTAAGGATGGAATCCCGGTCCCAAACACCATCAACGTTGACCCGTTCTCGATAAAACAGATAAGTTGGTACCCGAACGCGGTGAGATACGAAGGATTTTTGAGCAACTCCGAGTGCGATTATTTGATCGAATCGTATCACTCCGACGAGAACAACAACAACAACAACGACAACATGAAAGGAAGCAGATTGAAAATTATCGAGCGAGAGTCTTCGGTGGTTAAAGACATCGAGCGAAGAATCGCCGAGTGGACGCACACGCCGTCTTCGCACGGGGAGAAGTTACGAGTGTTCAAACACGATTTGAGAACGACAAAAACGAGTCTGAAACCGTTGTATTCTGAAGTTTATTCACCGTTTGAATACGAGAAGAATGTTGGACGAATCAACGATATGCACTTGGGCACGGTAGTTTTAGTCTTGAAAGACGAGAGCGTGAAAGACGGGGAGGAAGAGTTTAGCTCAAACGGGATAATTATGTTTCCAAACGGTGCGGGTGGTGGCAATAGCGATAGTCCGACGACGACGTGCGAAGATATCGACGCGAGTTTGTTTTTGAAAGCGAAAAGAGGGGATGCAATTGCGTGGTTACACACGACCAGAGATCAAAAAGTCGACGGGAAAGCGACCGGCGTGGGCGAGTGCGTGTATGCGGGGGGGAAGGTTGGAGAAAAGTGGACCGCGGTGAAGTATTTACATTTAGTAACCACCCAAAAATAGTGTAGCGCAGAATAGAATGATATAGCTAGTTTTTATTTCACTTAGTCTTTTCGCTCGGCAACGGCTTGTTGAAACCTCCCGGTCGGTTCATGTACTGCCTCGCTTCTCGCTTCGTTTTCTTGAACACGCCTGAAATGTTCGCGTTCGGGTCGTTCACGTGTTTATTTTGCGTGGTATCGAACCCAGAAAATCCCATGAGCTTGGCCATCTGCGCCGCTTCGTCGTCTTCTTCTCCCGCGCCGCCGACGAGTTCTTCTTTTCCTTCCTCCGGCGGAGGCGGAGGAGGCGGAGGTGGCACTTCTGTTCTGCGGCGGCCATCAACACCTCGCTCGTCTATTCTATCGTCGCGCTCACTTTCTTTTGTTCTTCTAGCATCTCTTTCCTCTTCGTAGTTGTATCTATCATCGTCTCTATAGTCTCTTCTTCCTCTGCCTCCGTCGTCTCTTCCTCGAGCGCGGTACGGTTCGTCTCTTCCTCGTCTATTTCCTCCTCCTCTATCACGAGACCTCGATCGAGAACGGGACCGATCTCGTCTTCCTCTATTCGTCCTTCCTTCGTCGTCGTCATAATCGTCGTAATACTCGTCCCTTCCTCTCCCTCTTCTATCGTCTCCTCCTCCTCCTCCTCCTCCTCTGCACCATCCACCTCCGCCGGCTATGCCTACGTTTCGTCTGAATTCTTCTCGTGGAGGAGACCTGGACCGCCGCCGATAAGGTCGCCTATCGTCGTAGTCGTAGTCGTCGTAATCGCGCCTGCCTCCGTAGCGTCCGTCCTCAACGCGTCGTCCTCCTCGTCCACGATGTTCGTAAGACATGTTAATGCTATATATGTTTTCTTAACTCAACTCTTCTCTTTTTCTTCTTCTTTCGTTAAATTCGCAAACTTCTCCTGGTCCAATCGAATCTTCTCAAAGTGCTCCACCCAACTCGACGGACAGTGTTTCTCGAACAACTTTTTCAGCTGTTTCAGTTCTCTTTTATTCTCACTATTATTCGAGGATGATGACGATGATAATGCTTCGTAGTACGCGTCTCTGTGTTTGTAGCAAAGTTCTCGTTCCTTTCGAAGCATATTGTTTCCAAGAGTTTTTTGGCGCAAAGAACAAGTTCGAGATTTTTTTCACACGGTGATGTTTTAGGGTTTCGCAATCGATCGAAGCGTCGTTTTTTACGCACACACAACACACAAAAAGTTTTCTTCTTCTCTCTCCTCACAAAACCATCTCTTTCGCTTTTGCGCGCGCGCGAGAATACACACGCATCATCGCGCAAAGGAGAACACGAAGGAAAACTTCAGCGATCATCTCATCTCGCGGGCCTCTTTTAACAGTCTTGCATCGAACACGCGCGGCGCGTGTGTCGCGCGCTCGAGGAGAGAAATAAAAGAAAACACAACAACGAACTCTCTTCTTGTGTAAATCCCTAGGAATAGAGCGGAATTTATCAACAAAAGGAAAAAAAACGCGAGAGAAGAACGAGATCAAATAGGCACAAAAATGAGCGAAGGACCGCTCGAAGGCGAGGTGCGTGCGTTCGCGCGAAGATCTGAACGTATCTCTTTTGTTTCTTTCTGTATTCAAACTCTTTTGCTTCGTCAAAAAGAAAGGGAGAGAGGGGAGGAGGTTGGAGGGAGAAGAGAGTGCATTTTTTCGCAATTTTGCTCTCGTGGAAAAAAAAGTGCCCTTTGCGTTTGATCTTCCCCTTTTTGTGCAAAAAAAGAAGGGGCACTTTTTTGCCCTTTTTTTCAAGTCTCAAGTCTGGTCTCTCTCTCTCTCTTCTCCCGTACTTTAATATTATATACATCGTCTGTTTCTGTTGTCTGACCTCTTCTCTCTCTCTCTCTTTGCGAAAACAACAGACCGCCGCTACCGCGAACGCGAACGCGGGGGCAACGAATACCACCGGAGAAGGAGGAGGAGGTGGAGGTGGTGAAAAAACAACCAAAACAAAGACCAAGAAACAGTGCTCTTCGGTCTACCGTGGCGTTCGACAACGGCCTTGGGGCAGGTGCGTGCGGAAGAAAAACTCTCGTACCAAAAAAAAAGAAATTGTCTCGGCTCTTTTTTTTTGTCCCTCCGCAAGAGAAGATATTTTTGCTCTCTCACCAGTCTCTCTTTCCTTTCTCTTTCATTTATTCTCAAAAAAAAATGATAGAACCACTTTTCAATCTCTCTCTCTTTATGTATATCTATCTATCACTGACTTTCTTCTCTCGACGACGTGCGCGATGAAAAACACAGTTGGGCGGCGGAAATTCGAGATCCGAATCGAGGCGCTCGATTATGGCTCGGGACGTTCGATACGGCGGAAGAAGCGGCGAGAGCGTACGACGCGGCGGCGAGGCACATACGCGGGCCAGGCGCGAGGACGAATTTTCAACTCGCGCCCGGGGAAGAGCCAGCACCTTTCGTGTTACCTGACCCGCCAGCAGGCAGAGGCGGCGGCGGTGGAGGTGGCGTAGGCGGAGGACGCGGCG
>Ga0255751_10003714_pt1 | contig 13966 bp, 12 predicted proteins | sample 071ome_20_FD_179951 | JGI IMG/M metagenome (GOLD analysis project Ga0255751, IMG submission 179951) | Coastal salt marsh microbial communities from the Groves Creek Marsh, Skidaway Island, Georgia - 071412BT metaG (version 2) | ecosystem: Environmental > Aquatic > Marine > Intertidal zone >...
AAAAGAAGGAGATGTGGCGGCAGTGGTTGCCGAAACGGTTCGGTCGACTCCGTTCATACCACCGTCAGATTACTGGGCGAAAATACGACGTGCCTGTGACAAGCATGGCGCCTTGCTGATTCTGGATGAGATTCCGCATTGTCTCGGTCGGACCGGCAAGATGTTCACCTTTGAACACTATGGCATTGTTCCGGACATGGTCGTGATTGGAAAAGGCCTGGGTGGTGGTATTTTTCCAATGGCCGCCTTGATTGCCCGGGAGGGACTGAACGAGGCGATGCCGGAGAAAGCGTTGGGGCATTATACCCATGAGAAAAACCCGGTTGCTTGTGCGGCTGCTTTGGCGGCTATCGAAGTCATCGAATCCGAAGGCTTGCTTGAAAATGCCATCCGTCAGGGCGACCGTGCCATGGATCGAATGAAGTCCATGGCTTCGACCCATTCGATGATCGGTGATGTGCGGGGGCGGGGTTTATTGATGGGGATGGAACTGCTGCGTAACAAGACGACCGGCGAGCGTGCCGTGCAGGAGGCCGAAGCGGTGATGTATGCCTGTCTGGAACGTGGGCTCAATTTTAAGATCACCATGGGTAATATCCTGACACTGACACCGCCATTGACGATCAATGATGAGGAAATGGATGCGGCATTAACCATACTCGATCAAAGTCTTTCTGAAGTTTGAAACTCCAGGAATGAAATTCATATGTCCCAATTATCTCTCATGACGGCTGATGTCATTCAAGCGTTGGAATCCAGTGTGCTCTGTTGGTTGGCCACTGTTTCGGAGCATGGAATTCCAAATGTAAGCCCGAAGGAAGCATTTCTTTACGATGGGCAGGGTAACATTCTGATAGCGCATATCGCTTCGCCTGTTTCGGTCCGAAACATTGAATCAACAGGCAAAGCTTGTGCGAGTTTTCTGGATGTTTTTATCCAAAAGGGAGTTAAGATTGATGGTTCGGCCCGAGTGGTCGAGGAAGGGGATGTACGTTTCCCTGATCAGTTAAAAATGTTGCGAGAAAGGATTGGAGATCGGTTTCCAATCAAAGCCATCATCGAACTTCAACCAACATCTGTCAGTGAAATCATTGCGCCCAGTTACCGTCTGTTTCCCGAAACAGAAGAACGGGATATGATGAGGGCATCGTTGCGATCTTATCGAGTAGAGGAGATTCAGCGACAAGTGGAGTCATAGCGTTCAGGATTTCTTAGCTAGCCACTCCTTGATGGCGCGTTCAAGTTCTGGTTTTTGAATGGGCTTTGCCAGGTATTCATTCATGCCGGCTTCGAAACATGTCTGGTCGTCTCCCAGCATGGCATTGGCTGTGATGGCGATGATGGGGATCTGGTGTTTTGTTCCGTATGTTTCCGGATCCAGCTGGCGAATAGCCTTGGTCGCTTCCAAACCGTCCATGACAGGCATTTGGATATCCATCAGGACCATGTCATAATCATTTGCCTTAACGGCGTCCAATCCTTCCTTGTCATTCGAAGCAACGTCCACCTTGTAACCAAGCATCATCAACATGGTTTGAACGACTTTTTGGTTGATCGGGTGATCGTCGACAATGAGGATGGTGCTGAGATCCGGTTGGCTTGTCTGCAGTGTTTCCAGTTCTTCACTTTGAATGTTCGACTGAGTGAAGGTTCGCAAATACCTGGACAAGCCGGTACCGGTAATCGGTTTTTTAAAGATTTTTTTGAACTCGACGCTGGTGTGATCCAATGCCGTCGGGTCCAGATTTCCGGGTAGAAAGGCGATGAAGTGGCTTTCCTTCCAATTGGGGATGTTTTTTGCAAGGTCGGCCCATTCGCGTATTTGGGATTCAGTCCATTCCACAGGAACATCAAGAACGATCCAGCCAGCTTCCTGATTTTGTTTCATTCGGCTGGATGATTCTTTCTCAGCTTCCTCGATGGATTCAAAGGCGTACAAGTCTGCCGTGATGTTGGCCAACAAGGACTCCGAACAGGGCAGGTTCAAGTCCGATGGAGAAATCAATACAACAGGCAAGTCTGTTAATTTGGTGGCCGGACTTGTTCGTTTGTTAACATTGGATTCTCCGGAAGACAGGTCCAGATCCACCCAAAAGGAACTGCCATCATCGGGGCTGCTTTTGACACCGATGCTTCCGCCCATCAGTTGGGCCAGTTTTTTGGTGATGGCCAATCCCAGCCCGGATCCTTGAAGGTTGCTGCGCGATGGGCTGTAGATTTGTTTGAATTCCTGAAAGAGTTCGGATTGATCGTCCTCGGAAATACCGATGCCGGTGTCTCGAACTTCGAACCGGATGCGGTGCTTGTCTTTTGTCTGGGAAGCTCTTTTGAACACGCTGAGAACCACCCCTCCGGATTCAGTGAATTTGATGGCGTTCCCCAACAGGTTGGTGAGGATCTGGCGGATTCGACCTTTGTCCCCCTGTAATATGATGGGGAGATTGGGGGTGTGTTTGAATCCCATTTCGATACCTTTTGTGTGGGCTTGCGGCACCATCATTTCCATGGTGGTTTCGAGTAGCTCAAGGAGATTGAATTCCTGAGTTTCAAATTCCATATGGCCTGCTTCGAGTTTGGACAGGTCCAGGATGTCGTTGATGATGGTCAACAGGCTTTCACCCGATTGTTTGAGCAATTGTACGTGATAAATTTCCTCTTTTTCGAGTTTGCCGGAATCCTGGAGAATGCTTGCCATCCCGATAATCCCGTTCATGGGAGTCCGGATTTCGTGACTCATGCAGGCGAGAAAATCCGATTTTGCGCGGTTGGCCAATTCGGCCTGTTCCTTTGCGGCTCGCAGTTCGGTTGCTTCGATTTGTTTGGTTTCGGCCAGTTCAACCAGTAGCTTTCTTTCGCGTTCAACGGATTTTTGATGTTCATACCGTTCTTCCTTAAGCTCCTTGAGGCGGTTGTCGGATTCCTGCTTGGAGTGGGTCAAATCGGAATCTCTTTTGTGAATCTGTTCAAGCATGTGGTTGAATTGATCCGTGAGCTGGCCAAGTTCATCCTGCGTGATTTTCTTGGCGCGTTTTGCGTAATCTCCCGTTTCCGCAATCTGTTTGGAGACACCCAACAGATTGGCGACCGGACTGGAAATGTAGCGGACAAATCGTTTGGACAGAACATAGGCAATGATGCCGCCAATAAAAAAGATGAGGGTGTTGGTGATGACAATCTTGATCAGGTCCGGCATCAGGGTGGAGTAATCCGCCAGCAGATGAACGTGTCCGAGCAACTGTTTGTCGTCGTCATCAAATATGGGTTTGACCCATTTAATGTTGTTTCGCGTGACGGTTTTGCCCGGTTCGAATGTTTTCAGAGGGGCATTCTGGGGCTGTGGTAGTTTGACTCCGTTCCGAAAATATTCGGCAATAGCATTTCCTTCACGGTCAAAAAAGCATGCCGCCACGATTTCCGTTCTATCTCTTAAATCAAGGAGGTTTTCGGCTTCCTGTCGAGCTCCGGGAAGTTGAAGTTCGCCCAGCGCCGCCATTCCCAAGGGAATTTCCCCGTTTTTGGCAAGGTTGTCGGCAATGGTTTCGAGTTCCCTGAGTGTCAGCCGGACGACGGTTTGGATTTCATACGTCGCCATGGCCGTGGTGGCCAACAGCAAGGTCGTGATGCTCGTGATCATCATGAACAACACGAGCTTCCTTGAGAGCTTTAACTTGCTGAAGTAGGAGATCATCCGTTATTTGTCCTTCTCCCCGGATTTGGCGGAAACCTGCTTGGTTAATTTCACCAGATTGTTGTTCAGGTAAAGTTTGGTTTCCACTGCGGACTTTAAATTGGCGTACAGAGTTAAATGCTCCTTCTCCCGAACAATGGCCAGGATGCCTCCTTGTTCGACGAAGTCCTTGCTTTCTCCCACGGTGAGGGTGGGGGTGGAATGTTTCTTCAGATAGTATTCCACGGTCGAGTCCATGTCACCGGTGATGTAAAGGATCTGTGAATGAGGGGCGTCTGCGATTGCCTCAACGTAGCGAACGGATAATGCTCTTCCATTCACGATCCGGTCATCGTACTTTTTTAACACTTCATAGAACCCCTTGTCTCCATAGACTGAAATGAGGATGGGGGATTGATCGGTCTTGAAAGTGCCTTCGGGCCAGGAAGTGAGTTTGGCAAAGTGATATACCAGCACAGCCTTGGCTTCAAATTCCTCCACGGGCGGCTCTTCAATCTCAGCCTGCAAAGAATGGATCGGAGAGATGACCAGACAAGTCCATACCATCACCCACGCGGACACCAGCCGGTTTATGCCCGCGAGCCAATGGCTTTTTATGTGGTCGTCTGTCAGCATGAATGCATGGTTTCCCGGAAAGCGTCCATCAGAACCTCCATTTCCAGGAAGCTGCCAAACGCCACTGTTCACCTGGTTGGGGGCCTTTCAAGTATTGGTAGATCGGAAAGCCTCCTTCGAGTTCAAGGCTTTGGCCTTTCAATATACCGTTATTGATGGGAATCCGCAGTCCGAACAAAAGATCTACTTTGCGTCCGCCGAACAGGTCTGGGTGAGTTACCGGAGCGGGATAAATTCCGCCGGGCAAGATCACATCATTGTCCTGACCATGGATGCGGTCCCAGTAATGCCCCAATAATTTCACGGATGGGTGAAGAAAAGGAAACAGTTCATAGGACAGGGTGGTTTTGAGAATCGCCCGGTGACTCAAGCTGTAGTCGTGATAGTTTTTTCCCATACGAATGGTACCTTGCAGGTTGTTTGCCCATTCAAATTTATCCATTTTCCGGATGTAGTTGAGGCTGGGGTTGAAATCAAATGTTCCGGATCCAATCTGCATGGTGTAGGGGAGCAGGGTGTCGTTGACGGCGTCTCTTGGAGTGCGTCCTTTTTTGTGGTTCTTCGACAAAAACAGTGGAATTGAGCTTTTGAAGCCGTCGTGAGAAGATGGCACCATGAATATTGAAAAGACCATTCATGGATTGCTGGGACTTGACGAGTGTTGGGAAGTTCGAGGTGTTGACTACGACGCAGAAACGGAAAAGTTTTTCATGGTCATTACCGAAACTGACAAACTCTGGGAGAAAGAAGTTTGTCCGCATCAGAGCTGCAAATCAACGGGGATTACTTGTTACGATCACAGTGAAACGAGGTCTTGGCGACATATGGATGTATTTGGTAAACGATCAGAAATTCTCTGCAATGTACCTCGTGGAAAATGTCCAATTTGTCACCGAACCTATCGAGTGAAAGTTCCTTGGGAGGGTAAGGGAAAACATTTTACTCAAGCTTTTGAAGGATTTGCATTGGCGTTGATGAGGGAGATGCCAGTCAGTAAAGCATCAGGACTGATTGGAGAGTGTGATCAACGCATGTGGCGCATTCTTTTTGCCCATGTTGACGAAGCGTATTCCAAGTTGGATATGAGTGATGTGGTTTGGATCGGTGCGGACGAATTGTCTGCTCGCAAAGGTCATGATTACCTGACAGTGTTTGCAGATTTGATGGAGAAGCGAGTCATTTTTGCCACAGAGGGCAAAGATGCGGAAACATTCCAACGTTTTGCCGATGCGTTATATGCGCATAACGGGCATCCAAAAGCAATCACCCAAGTCGCCATCGATATGAGCCCAGCCTATCAAAAGGGAGTAAGAGAGAATCTTGGCAACGCAGAGATTGTATTCGACAAGTATCATGCTGTGGCCATGGTCAATGACGCAGTCGATAAAGTGCGCAAAGCCGAAGCAAATCAAGGAGACAAGGATTTCAAAAAGGAGCTCAAAGCAAGTCGTTGGATATTTCGTAAAAACCCCTCCAATCTAACCAAGAGTCAAGCCCAGCAGCTAGAGGAATTGGATTTGAAGAATTTAGCAACCGGAATCGCCTACCAGATGCGATTAAATTTCCAACAAGTCTATCGCAGTCGCAATGAGGTTACAGCGCGAAAAAACATGGTCAAATGGATAGGATGGGTAAAACGAAGGGCTAAAAAATCAGGGGACTTGTTGGAACCAATGGTCAAGGTGGCAAACAGTATTGAACGTCACTTGGAAGGTATACTTGCTCATTGGAAAAAGAAACTGACCACAGCGTTCATGGAAGGTTTGAACAGCGTTTTCAGCGCGGTCAAGCGGAAAGCCAGGGGCTTTCGCTCATCCGTATACATGACCACTATGCTTTACTTTGTAGCCGGTAAACTCAGAATCCCGGCTTAAGTTAATTCCACTGGAATTATCGAAGAACCACCTTTCAAATGTCCGAACAGCATGGATTCAGCCAACTCACCCGGTATTGCGGCGCAGTTGAGGCTGACGAATGGAGCTTTACCCTTGATACGCCCCTGATGAATGGCCTTGGCGACAAGTTCTTTTCCTGTGCCGCTTTCCCCGTAAAGCAGGACAGTGACTTTTTCATAGGATAACAGGTTGTCGATGCGCTCCTGCAACTCCTTGGCTTGCTCACTTTGACCGATCAAACCGGAACCACCAGTTTGTTCCGAGGTCTGCTCGGACAAAAGATCACGCTCAATTTCAGCCGATTCACGCCGCTGGATCTCCTCTTCCAGGTCACGATTCTTGGATTCCAGTTCCCGCCTCAATCGATACAACTCCACATGCGTCCGAATACGGGCCATCAGCTCATCCTTGCAAAAAGGTTTATTCACATAATCCACCCCCCCTGCTTCAAAAGCCTGTATCAGTGTTTGGGATTCCTTATCAACGGTAATGAAAATAACCGGAACCGGTGCAATTTCCGGGATTTGCTTCAATACTCTGCACGTGTCGATGCCATTCAGATTACCCGGCATACGAATGTCCAGAAGGATCAGGTCCATCGGCGTCTGACTGGCCACCTCGATGGCAAGATCGCCGTTGGGCACACAGTAGGCATCGAATCCCTCAGGTTCCACGGTTTCACGCAACAGTTCACGGTTTTCCGTGACATCGTCAACCACCAGTATCTTTGGGTTCTTAGTCTCCATCGTCCCTCCTCCCATCAAGTTTTTAAATCAACTCATCCAACGCATGTCTTCATCCATCCTTCAATCCGTTCTTCAAGTCCTCAATAAAGGCCCGAACATCCTCCTCGCGTGTGTCCCATGAACACATCAATCGGCATCCGCCTTCACCAATGAAGGAATAGAATTTCCACCCCAGACCGTGCATGTGATCAATCAATGGCCTGGGCATTTCCACGAATACGGAATTGGCCTCACGGGGGAACATGATGCGGACCTCTTCAACGGGACTCAGCAACTCATGCATCAGCGCCGCCATCGCATTCGCATGTCTGGCATACTTCAACCACACATTGTCCTGCAACATACCCACCCAGGGCGCAGAGAGGTACCTCATCTTGGAGGCCAACTGTCCGGACTGTTTGCAGCGATAATCAAATTCATGTGCCAGTTCGTGATTAAAGAACACAACGGCATCCCCCACCGGAGTTCCGTTTTTCGTCCCCCCAAAACACAACACATCCACCCCTGCCTGCCAGGTGATCTCTTTGGGTTTCAGATCAAGAGAAGCCACCGCATTGGCAAACCGGGCGCCGTCCATGTGCATCTTCAAACCCAGATGCTTGGCACGACACCCAAGCGCTTCCAGTTCTTCCACCGTGTAACAGGTCCCCATCTCCGTCGCCTGAGTGACGGAAACTACCTTCGGTTTGGGATAATGGATATCCGTGCGACGTTTGACCATCTCTTCCACGTCGTCCGGCCGGATCTTGCCATTGGGACCGGGAACCAGGAGCACCTTGGTGCCGTTGGAAAAGAACTCGGGGGCGCCGCACTCATCCCGCTCTACATGCGCATAGTCGTGACACAGGATGCTGTGATAGGACTGGGACATGGAGGCCAGTGACAAACTGTTGGCGGCGGTTCCGTTGAACACAAAAAACACTTCACAATCCGTTTCAAAGAGGTCCCGCAACATATCCGACGCATGTCGGGTCCATTGATCTTCCCCATAGGCCGATACATGCCCACGGTTGGCTTCCTCCATGGCAGCCCAGGCTTCGGGACAAACTCCGGAGTAATTATCGCTGGCAAAATGACGCTCGCGTGAGCTGTTCGCTTGATTGATGGTCATGAGTTGGTAAGTATCCTGTACGACTTACCCGAAAAGTCTGCCTTCCACACGGAAAGATGACCAGCCAGAAATCAAGAGACATCTTGCAGTTTGACCGCATTTATTGGAGTATGAGCGGCTCAGATTATTGAAATCAAAAAAATGAGCGACCCAGCAGAACAATTAAAGGCCTTTCAACCCACCAAAGATTTTTTCGTGGGAATTGATTCGGACGGATGTGTCTTTGACAGCATGGAAATCAAACACAAGGAGTGCTTTGTCCCCATGTTCATCAAACATTTCGGACTCCAACCCGTCAGCAAATACGCCCGCGAAGTGTGGGAATTCGTCAACCTTTACAGCAAAACCCGCGGTATCAACCGTTACCCGGCCCTGTCCAATGCACTCAACTTCCTCAAGGACCGCCCGGAAGTGCAGGCGCGCAACGTCCAGGTCCCCTCCTCGGACGCGGTGGACGAATGGATGTCACGCGAGACCAAACTGGGAAATGCAACCCTCGAAGCCGAAGTCCAGGGAGGCAACAACAATCTGGACCTCGTTTACGAATGGTCCAAAGCCGTCAATGCCCAGGTGGAAGACATCGTCCATGGCGTTCCCCCGTTTCCTTTGGTTCGGGAATGTTTCGAGAAAATCGGGGAAAAAGCGGATGCCATGTGCATTTCCCAAACCCCCGTCGATGCGCTTCAACGTGAGTGGGGGGAAAACCAGTTGGACGGCTACATCGCCATGATCGCCGGACAGGAAATGGGCACCAAAACGGAACACATCAAATACGCAGCCGCCTCCAAATACGAGGCCAACCGCATCCTGATGATCGGTGATGCTCCCGGAGATTTCAAAGCAGCCAAGAGCAACTTCGCCTTGTTTTATCCAATCAACCCGGGCCGCGAAGAAGCTTCCTGGCAGCGTTTGTTCGACGAAGCTTTGGACAAGTTTTTCAACGAAGAATACGCCGGCGCGTATGAAGACTCACTGGTGGCAGAATTCAACGAATGCCTCCCGGAAAATCCACCCTGGGTAATCTAAGCGCCTCACCCCTTGGGTAGGGACCTGCTGCCACAGGTCCGCGAGCGCGCTTGAGATAACTCTTAATACTTTTGCGGAAAAACGTGTCTCTGCTTGCGCACTCCCAAAATCAATCTCAACCGGAAAAGTGCTCCCAGCCTTTTCCGGTTTTTTATTGAAGACATCCGGACACTTCAGCCCAGATCGCCTGATGCACCGCATCAATATCCCGGGTGGCATCAATCACCTTGATCCGATCCGAAGCCTCATCCGCAATCGCCTCATACCCCCGTTCAATACGCTCAAAAAAAGCTCTTTCAGACTCCTCAAACCGATCCCTCTCAGGACCTGAATCTTGAGCACGGGAAGCACGACGGGATTCGCTGACGCGTAAAGGCACTTTCAAAAGCAAGGTCAAATCCGGAATCGTCTTCCCCACCGCCACCTCAATGGTCTTTCGAACCAAATCAAGATCAAGACCACGACCGTACCCCTGATAAACCACGGTCGAATCAAAAAAACGATCCACCAGCACGATGGCCCCTTGCGCCAACTCAGGTTCGATGACCTGACGCACCAATTGAGCCCGGCTGGCATTCATGAGTAACAATTCGGACACCGGATCGATTTCCACTCCTTCCTTCGGAGTTTTAAGAATAGTGCGCAACGCTTCCCCCAGACCGGTCCCACCCGGTTCACGCAAGGCAATCACATTCCTTCCGGCAGCACGCAACCGGTCGGCCAGCAACGCTATCTGGGTGGATTTGCCACAGCCCTCGTTGCCTTCGAACGATATGAACATACCTCGTGAATCCGTCACAAATCAGATCCTTTTCGGTCTGGGACCATTGGGAGTGTCTTCAATCACCCAGCCCCTGGACTTCAATTCATCGCGCAAACGGTCGGCCTCAGCCCAATTTTTGTCTTTCCGGGCCTGTTGACGTTGTTCCGCCAGTGAAAGGATTTCTTCCGGCGTATCATCACCCTGCTCTTCGTTCCCGATGCCCAAAACAGAATCAACCCGTTCCCAGGCCTTCAACTGAGCAGCTGCCAGGGCAGCCGTCATCGTTTGATCTGCCAACTGCCGGTTGGTGTCCCGCACCCATTCAAACACAGCCGCCCATGCAGCCGACACGTTGAGGTCGTCATCCATGGCGGTTTCAAATTTGGCGATCAGTTCGGACTCACCTTCAGCCGCTGCGTCACCGGCTTGTTGCTTGAGTTTGAACAGACATTCATCCAATCGCCCCATAGCGGTGCGAGCGCCATTCAAACCTTCCATCGTAAAATTGAACGTCTCGCGATAGTGCGCGGAAATCAGAACGAACCGGATTTCACGTCCACTGAATCCCTTGTCCAACAAGTCGCGCAGGGTGAAAAAGTTCCCCAGCGACTTGCTCATTTTCTTGCCTTCCACCTGCAGATGCGAACCATGCACCCAGTGCTTGACGAAACGTTGTCCCTGCTCCTGCACCCCGGCGCCTTCGCTCTGGGCGATTTCGTCCTCATGATGCGGAAACTTCAAATCCTCGCCGCCCAGATGCAGATCAAAACTGGTCCCAAGGTATTGCATGCTCATGGCGCTGCACTCCACATGCCACCCCGGGCGTCCCTGTCCCCAGGGACTTTCCCAGAACACCTCTCCATCATCCTCGGTGCGGGCCTTCCACAAGGCAAAGTCAGCAATGGCGTCCTTCGCATATTCATCGGACTGCACACGTTCGCCGGGTCGCATTTGGTCGAAATCAAGCTTTTGCAACTGACCGTAACAACACCCGGCCTCCTGATACTTCCCGATACTGAAATAAACCGATCCATCCTTGGCGGCATAAGCCACCCCACGCTCCACCAAACGCGCAATCAGGTCGATGATCGAAGGCATATGCTCCGTGGCACGCGGCATGTCGTGAGGCGACTCACAGCGGAGTTCTTTGAGATCATTCAGAAAAGCATCTTCGTATTTTTTCGTGTATGCGCCGAGAGTGGTGCCCGAGGCCTTTACCCGGGCAATGATTTTGTCCTCCACATCCGTGATATTCATCACATGACGCACATCGAACCCCTTGAAGCCAAGATAACGGCGAACCAAATCGGACAGCACGAAGGTGCGGAAATTGCCGATATGCGCAAAATCGTGCACCGTCGGGCCACAACAATACATGCCGACCTTGCGGCCTTCCGGGTCCAACGGTTGAAAAAGTTCGATGCTTTTGCTGAGCGTGTTGAATAATTTCAATCCCATGATCTTTCGAGGCGCAAGATTACGCCAACACATCGGAAAGAAAAGCGCGAATTCACGAGAGAAGACTGAACTAAATAAATTTAACCACGATTCGGCCTTGACTTGACGGCATCAATCGTGTTTCTTTCCCAACTCTGTCCGGTGCAAACCACCAGACAGCGCCTTGAAAAGGGAATGGTAGGATACCCAAGCGGCCAACGGGGGCAGACTGTAAATCTGCTGGCATTGCCTTCACAGGTTCGAATCCTGTTCCTACCACCACTTTTTCGGGGGATTTTTCAAAATCAACGACTTCCCGCACAGATTCCGCACAGCAAAATGCTAAATTCCCGATGAAAATTCACCATCGGGGGCAAACTGCGACAATCTACCAGAAATCCACCCGAGATGGCACATACCGGACATCGTGGTATGCAGATGGGAAACGCATTCAGCGGAACTTCAAGAGACTCGACGAAGCGAAAGCTGCAGTAATGGTGGCACTTAAAAACATTGTGCGGGGAGAAACGACACTAGCTTCGCTGACCCCACCACAATTACGTGATGCCAAGTTGGCTGAGAATGCACTAAGCGAGTTGGGCATATCACTTCTGGACGCTATCATGGAATATGTGGCGGCAAAAAAGCTGATTCCACACAATTCATTGGAGATTGCAGCTAAATCATGGGTAGAAAACAAAGTGCAGATACAACCAATTCCGCTGCAAACGGCGGTAAAAGAGTACCTTAATTACAAGAAAAGACGGATAGCCCCGAGGACATACCGAGAAGAGGAACTGCGTTTGGAGCGGATATGCCAATCCATACAAAAAAATGTTAAGGATTTAACCAAATCTGATTTAGAACACTTTTTCGGTAAAGAGCTGCATCACCTGAAAGGTAAAAGCCGAAACCATTACCGTCAGACATTTAGGCAGCTATTCAATTATGCAGTAAGACGCGACTACCTCAGCGAAAAGCACAGATTATTCCAAGTGCTGGTAAACGAACCGACAAATGAGTCAGCGCCAGAAATTCTAACTCCTGCTGAATATAAAGACCTCTTAAGTAAATCTTCGCCCGAAATGCTTCCTGTAATCGCAATAGCAGGGATGACGGGCGCTCGCCGCTCAGAATTAATGAGATTGACGTGGCAAGACGTTTGGAGTGTGGAAAATTACATTGAACTAGATGCAAAAAAGACAAAAACGAAACAACGTCGGCTGGTGCCAATCCAGCCTTCACTAGCCCTTTGGTTAGCCCCATACAAAGACTACAATGGCTCGTTATGGCCGGGTTCAGAAGGCAGTTTTCACTCCCAACTTCAAATACTGATGAGAAAATGCGGTATCTCGGGTCAAAATTTATTACGGCATAGTTACGCTTCTTACAGACTGGCTCAAATTAAGGACTCTTCTCAAGTGGCAATGGAAATGGGTAACAGTCCAGAAAAACTCTTTAGAAATTACAACCAACTCCGGACACCAAAACAATCTGAGGAGTGGTTCTCTATAACTCCCTCTTCTTTGAAAAGTTGCAACAAGCACTAAAAATCTAATCGGTTAAACTAACATTTTCCCTCCCTTCTACCCCACAGGCCCTACACAAAGACTCAAGAAACCACCAAGTGACACACCCTCCCCCCAACCCGGAACCCATACAAATGGTTCTGGATATGGGTTTTTGCGGAGGGCCTACCCCGTGTGTCAGCGTACAACACACACGGAAAAATTTATGGCCCCGGAATCAACATATGCGCATATTGCTTTCAGCAGCTTGGGCTCAGGAATCAACAAACAAAACAGGGGTTCTTGAATTTTCTATAATCCTGCGAAGTTACAACGACGATTCCGGAACATATTGATCCATGACAGATGGCGCAAATCCGCCATATGAAACAAATCATTTTGTAAATACACATTAAAAAGGTAGCCAGAAATGCAACCAGAATACTTTTTTACAAATGACGCGGCCACCTTGCCTGAGCTGGATTCCATTCTGTGACTTACAAAAAACCAGCTACTGTGAGGATTGACAATTAATTACGTAGGCCAGTGATATATACAGATGATAACGCAGATGCTTCCGAAAAAACTTGAAGGCAATAATTTGTAAAAGGGATCCTTTACCTTCAAGTGCATGACCATTGCTCCAACAAGTAAAACTGCCAGTCCGGTGCTGGCTGTGAAGGCAGAAAAAGGCCACCAAATTCCAACCAACATCAGAAACCCCAATGATAGTTTAAGAAAACGAATTAAGTCTCTGAACCAATCCGGAAGATTATATACTTTGAATTCTTCAGCCATCGTTTTGGCACTACCTCCGCGTGAAAATCCCGGACTGTTGTAGCGAATTAACCAGACGTCCAGCATGGCTAGAGCAATCGAACATTGTAGGCAAATTATTAAGGTTCTTCGACAAAAACAGTGGAATTGAGCATTTGAAGCCGTCGTGAGAAGATGGCGCCATGAATATTGAAAAGACCATTCATGGATTGTTGGGACTTGATGAGTGTTGGGAAGTTCGAGGTGTTGACTACGACTCAGAGACTGAAAAGTTTTTCATGGTCATGTCCGCCGCCTGAAAAACTGGCCCAAAGCGAGTGAGAAGTTTTGAATAAACAAAACAACTCACAATGAAGCAAAAAAGACACAAACCAGAAGAAATTATCCGCTTGTTGCGGGA
>Ga0255751_10003724_pt1 | contig 13946 bp, 17 predicted proteins | sample 071ome_20_FD_179951 | JGI IMG/M metagenome (GOLD analysis project Ga0255751, IMG submission 179951) | Coastal salt marsh microbial communities from the Groves Creek Marsh, Skidaway Island, Georgia - 071412BT metaG (version 2) | ecosystem: Environmental > Aquatic > Marine > Intertidal zone >...
TAATAGAAATTTCATTATCTATGATTTTATTTGATAGGGAATCTAAATCACGCATTAGTTTTGCACGACTTAAATTAATTTTAGATGCTTCTACGATATATTCTTTAAATGTAAACATATTTTTATGCAGCGAAACTTTTACCGCAACCGCAGGTTGCTGTTGCATTGGGGTTTTTAATTACGAACTGAGAAGTTAATCCATCGTCCTGATAGTCTACCTCACATCCGTCAAGATACTGCATACTCATAGAGTCTACCAATAGATTACCATATTCAAAGTCACCGTCTTCCTTCTGCTCTTCAAACGTAAACCCATAGTTGAAACCAGAGCAACCACCACCTGTAACAAAGAGTCGTATCTTCATTGTGGTGGCAGTCTGCTCGCTCATTAGAGTTTCGAGTTTTGCCTTTGCGTTATCAGTTAGTGATATCATTAATGACCTCCACCATAAACAGGATCTAATCTGTAATCAGGAGATACCCCAATTGTTTTATTTCTATTTGGAACCGCTTGAAGTGAAGTGTTATTGGTCGTAGAAGATCTAGAAGAGTTATCAATGTTATTATTATTTACAACAATACCTGATACACCAGAACCCATAGCAGAATTTCTTTTAGAATTTAAATTTAAATTAAATCCATTATTACCACCAGAAGGACTTCTTGATGAGGGGAATATAGAAGATCTAGATTGACTTCTCGATCCAATACCATAATACTCTGCTGCTTTGATTGAATTTGCGTCAGTCCCAGAAAGTCCTTGTTCTATTAAATTGCCTATTCCTATCAAATGGGTGGCCGCCAAATATCCAGCAACTTCGGATGGAGTTGAGGAATCATTAATGAATTTATAACTTTTTAAATAACCATAATTCTTTTTGGTATATTCTAGCATTGCTGCTTCTTGAATATCTGGAGTATTTAAAAACTTTTCTGAATCTAAATTACCGACCCAGTTGTTTGGATTTTTCCAAGCATACGGATTCCTGCCTGTCCCTGGTTTTAAAAGACCGATGTCTTCTAATGCCATAGAACCCATTTGATATTTTCCCAAGTACGCATTACCACTTCCACCGATAACACCGTAATTACTTGAACTTTCTCTTTCTCCAAGATTCATAGCATATGATTTGTAATTGATTCCTGCAAATGATGTTGGGATTGCTTTCATAGAATAAATTTTGTTAGCACGAGTTCTTGATGCATCAATAACAGGGCTGATAGATGATGCTCTCCTATAACTCATTGGTTTTAAATTCGCATCATTATATCGTTTTCTTGCTGTATCTGGTTTAGTTGGCGCTGGAGCTTCTCCTATTCCTAACATTTTATTTGTAAGAGTTCCTTCGAGAAGAGCATCAACTGCTTCTTTTCCACCTATTGCTTCTACATTTGAAATAATCTCATTTAGAGTTTTACCATCTTGAGTTCTAAGTGCTCTGTTAAAAGTTTTTTGAAAAATATCTGCAGCATTTTCTACGCCAGATTCAGTACCTATTTTGTTTGCAAGAATCCTTCTAATACTCCGAGTATCGTCTACACTTAAATCTTCATCACCTATTATTGCTCTCAGTTCTCCTACTGTTAATTCAGAAGCTCTGGTTAGATCAATTATGCTCTTACCCGTCCAATTTTTTTCATATATACCTTTTAGTCTTGCAGACTGAAGAGCAACATATGGATCTACTTCTTTAGAAAATTCTTTAGCTGCGATGTCAAACTCTTTATCTCTTTCCCAAAATGCCTTTTCTGCATCTATTAGAGCTTGTCTTCTTTCTTTAGATATCGGTTTGAAGGCCAGTTCATCAGCACGAATTGATTTAGCCAATTCATTGTATTCTTGCCCTGCTTTATCCCTAGCATCATATAGATCTTTTATGATGTTACGTTGAGCGTCCATTGACTCATAAAATTTTGTATCTTGCTCAAGTTTAAGTTTTTCTTTTAAAAATTCTTCTTCTTTAATCATTCCTTCATTTCTAGCGAGTTGCAAATCATATAGTTTCTTTTTCACACTATCATATTGAACGTCTAGATCAGAAGATGCTTTGATAAAATTATCTGTAAAATCATCATCAAGTTTTTCTCCAATAACCTCACCAAGATAATTACCAACTGACATTCCAAATACTATACCTGCTGGTCCACCTATCGCACCTAGAACCCCACCAACAGAACCCAAAGCTACAGCATATTTGTCTCTTTTTTGTAGTTCTGTTCTTATGTCTTCATCCAAATAATCTACTGCAATATCATATGCGTCTTTTACGTTTACCAACACTGCTTCAGCAACAACTGAAGCATTGAAAACTTTAGTTGCAACTGTTGAGATATTATCAAAAAGTTTTCCGCCAAATTTACTTTTTTTGGTAACTTTTTCAACAGCCTCAGCTTGCTTTTCTATATTTTTTTTGTCAATATTTTCTGATGCCTTTATAATTTTGTCAATATCTTTTTGAGTCGCTTTAGTTGCTTCAATAGCAGTTGCCTTACCATCTACTCCAGCAATAAATTTCTTTCCATTTTTTTCTATAATGTCACCAGGTTTTGGTCTTGCCGATGTTTTTTCGTTTAATTGTATCTTCGTCTTTTTTTCTTCTGCTTTTACTTTTTTTTCTTCTGCCTTTACTTTTTCTTCTTCTAACTTTGCTTTCTTTTCTTCTAACTTTACCTTATTCTCATTTGTTTTAGTAATAGTTTTTGCAACATCAACAGCTTTTTTAGCCCCATAACCATATAACAAATACTTTCCTATATCTCCAATATTTTCTAACATTTTACCGATGCCAGGAATTCCGCCAACACCTAAAGAAGATGAACCTACCGTTGCTGTTCCTGCTCCTGATTTCCTTCTCCTTGCTTCTCTGCGTTCTTCATCTAATGATTGATAATTTTCTAAATGAAGTTCATAAGTTTGATCTAACCAATTTTCTATTTTACCTAAAACTTTTGTCTGAGTTTTCAATTCATGATTTAACATGCTGATCCCAGAGTCTATCTTTTTAGATATTTGAGATTGATTTTCTAAAGATTCTTTTTGAAATTCTTTAGTTTCTGGATTGATTGGTGGTAATGCCATAGTCGACTCTTATCGGTTTTTTTGTCTGTTAAGTTCTTCTAATTCTTTTAAATAATGTTGTAGCAGTGCAACATAAAAATCTCTTTCAAACGGTAACATATTCTCAAGTTCAGCTAAAGAATACTTATGGTGGTGCATTAACGCAAAATTCATCTGATACATATTTGCTAAACTTTCATGCATCAGGCCAACATAAAAAAATCCTTTAGTCCCTCCACAACAGCAAAATCTTTTTTATTACAACTTGGACAATCCCACTCTATCATATGTCTCAAAGAAGGACCATTCACAAAAAAATCTAGTATCTTATCAAATTGATCGTTGTTTAAGTTTTCTATCCAACTAGTAATTTCTTCTTCTGTAAAATCATCATATATGTTTTCACTGTCATACACATATTCAATATTTTCTTTTATCATTTGGAATAAACTATCAGCATCCTTATTCGAATTTTTATCTTTTTGATAAGAAGGATATTTCAATTTTATTCCAATATTATCTTGTAATTCTATTTTCCCTTCACGCACACTACCTTCAACGTCAATTTCATCAATGTTAAATACATATTTTGTTTTTGCATCACATTCACTACTTTGCCCATGAGATAGAACCATTTCTATTTCTTCACCCACTGATTTTGCTCTAACTTTCATAAACAAATATTCAATATCAAATGTGGGCAATTCTTCAATATTAATTTCATTTAAAATGCAGTTCTTTAAAAGATCTATTACTGCTCGTATAATAGTTTCCTTTTCACCGTCTTCCAATGCAAATAAAAGTATCTTTTCTTCTTTTACTAAAAAAGGTCTAAACTTTATTTCTTCTCCAGTAGAAGGAAGTTTAGTTACAAATTGCGGTACAGATAATGTAGGTAACATTCTCAATCTCCATTATTAAAATATTATATTATTGCCCAGATGCTAATCCTGTGAAAACTCTATTTGATGGACTAATCGTCGCTTCCCTTTGATCAAATCCAACTAATATTGGTTTATTTTGATCAACAGTAGCACTTAGATTTGTATCAGATTTTTTAACAACTTCTTCAGATTCATTTTTTTCAGTCACTTTAGCATGTTTTTCTACTGTATAGTATCTCAATGTGAACTGGCAAGAAATTTTAGCAAGAGAATCATCTCCCCATGCCATTTGTACTCCATTTAAAATTATTGGATATGCGTCAATTAATTTTGTTGTTGTTCTTAAAGTTCCATTCATATCAAATTGTTTAATATTAATTGTAGACTTATAATCATCAAAGTATTTTACATTAAATGCACCTGTCTCAGATCCAAATGAATCAATCCCTGGTCTGGTATCCATCATCTTAGACATCCAGTTATCAATATATTCTTTTTCTCTAAAATCTTCACTCAAAAGAAATGTTACGGTTACATCTGGATATACTTGCGCATAAGGAACTTTATTAATTGGTCCATTTACTGTAAACCTTTGGTCAATAGTCAATGCAGTTCTGCCAGGAATTTCAACTGAGTCTGCTCTATATAGCAACAATTCATCCCTATTGCTGTCTACGCCAAGTGCCCTTGGTGGAACAATTTGAACTTCAAAATGGGAAGTTTTAGCAACACCGCTTTCCAATCCCCTTTTAATCATTTGATTTACATTAAATGCCATTAGATCGCCCTTCTCGAATCTGAGTAAACTTTTTGTGTGCTTGCTTTTTCAAAACGCTGAGTCGGTAGCAATAGTGCGATATCCCATTCAGCAGCAGCAATGTTTATAAATCTAGAACGAACATGACTAGCAAGATAATGTTTAAATGTTGGTTTGAATAATTTGTATTTCGACGCACCATTTAAAACATCATATGATAATCTAAGTCTAGTTGTATCGTCATATTTTTTATTAGTTGTAATTGTATATAATGAATCCATTAATTTGGCACGTAATACTGGGGGTAGATAGTGTAGATTTAATCCATAAAATCCACCTGCCGCTGGACCAACCATAAAGATCAAAGGAAACCTGTCATAGTAAGGCAGTGTTTGCTTTCCCTTTGGATCATAAAAGAAATTATACATTCTACCAACCAACGGTGTAGAAGTTTTACGATCTGCATCCCTTAATAAAGTTTCAGGATCTGCCGAAGTTCTTTTTGCTACACTTCTAAACCAATCACGTGCTTCACGTGTGCGTGCTGGAACCTGCCCTGCACGTACACCCTTTGCTAATATGTCATCGAATAAAGTCGCCATAGCACTATTTAGCCTTCTTGCCAAATAATTGTTCTTCGGTTAATACTTGAAATCTCCAATTTCTATCTGCGCAAAACTCTACTGCGGATTTCCATTTCGCCTGATTAATACCCCATGTTCGAACTTCGTTCAGGTATTTCTTAGTGACACGTGACTTTTTTTCAGGTGGTCGTGACTGTGAGGCAGGTTTTACTTCAAATACTACTATCTCGTTGTTCTTCGTCTTGACTATAAAGTCTGGAAAGTATCTATGGAGTTTACCATCTATTGGTGAACGATATGGTATAGCAAACTCTTCACTACCCCACCAAACTATATCTGGGTTCTTATCAAAGTATGCCATACAATTTAGTTCCCAAGAACTGCGATATATTATATTGGTTGGATCGCCTTTGTATTTTTCCGGAAACTTTGGTTTGTATTTTCCTTTATGAAACTTCATTTCACCGTTATAAATAGATCAAACTAACCTATTTATTGGGAATACCTATGAGTGTTGCAGCAAAAATAGCAGGAAGGCAAAAAAATAATACATATTATTTTACTTTCCCTCAAGAAGTAGAAGAACAAAATTATTTAATGATGAGAGTGAAAGAGACTACTAGGGAAAGTCAAACGCAACAAGAAAAAGATACAGCGTCAAGAACATTTGTTTTTCCCATACCATCACAACTCCAAACCACATCTAGTATGAATTATGAGCAATCTGGATTGGGTTTTTTAGGAGCAACAGCAGCAGGTAGATCTAACCTTCAAGGAGCAGGAACAGACGTAGTAAATTCTGTTCAACAAAAAATTGATGACATTGTAAATATTTTTGGTGATGCGCAAACAGATGACGCAGATAGGGCAGAATTAGCGCAGGGTCAACTAGCTACACTAGGAACTGTTATTGGTGCGACATATCTGGGTTCTAAATTATCTGGAAATGCTCTTGGTGGTGCTATTGCTGGTATTGTAACTGGAAATGCAATTTCTGAAGGGTTACTCTTAGGTGAAAAAATAGCAGTCAATCCACATTTAGCAGTTTTATTTAAAGGTGTTGGGTTGCGCCAGTTTGGATTTCAATATAAATTTGTAGCTAGAAATAAAACAGAGTCAGATAAATTGAAACAAATAATACAGGCATTACAATATCATATGCACCCAGATTATTTTGTTGGCAATTTAGCATTCCAATATCCTGATGAGTTTGAAATAACATTTTCTAAAAACAGAAGTTCTCATTTATTCAATATAAAGAAATCTGTTTTAACATCATTAACGGTAAATTATAACGGAGAAGGCATTCCTATTTTCTTTGAAGATATTGGTGGTCCAGTTTCTATTGACATTAACATGAATTTTCAAGAAACTAAAATTCTTACTAAACGTGATTATGCTGAAGATTATGAAATAGAAAGAGGAAGACCTCCTACAGAAAGTAGTAGGGATGCTGGAAGACCAGGGGATTTAGAAGGTTCTGGAAGTTTGATATTCGGTAGTGGTTCTGGAGGAGCGTAATGTCAAATTATTTTAAATTTTTCCCGACTACTCCTCATGACTTAACAAATGTTGGACAAAAAGTTGATTTAACAAACATCATACGAAGGTTTAAAATTAGACCAGATTTGTTAACAGATACACGTGTCTATTATAATTATGAAATACAATCTGGAGAAAGACCAGATACAGTTGCTGATAAATTTTACGATGATTCGTCATTCTATTGGTTAATTTTACTCTTTAATAAAATTGATGATCCAATTTTCGAATGGCCTTTATTTAACTATGACTGGGAACAATACATAAAAGGCAAATATGGAAGTATATCTTCTGCTCAGGCAACTGTTCATGAATATCGAAAAATCTTAAACGAAAAAACAGTAAAGTATGACGGCACTATTATTCCTGAGAGATATGTAGTTGTAGATTCAACAACATATTCTGGGGTTAATCCTTCTTCTAGACAATCAATATCAAAATATGATTGGGAAGATGAATTAAATGAAGAACGTCGCAAAATAAAAATTCTACATGAGAGATATTTATCTAATATTACAAAACAAGTAAAAAGTATTTTGAAGGATGGGATTTAAGTGGCATCTAAAGGGTATACTCATGCTGGATCCATAGAGGTTGAATCAGCAAAACTTGTTTTAGACAACGGACAAGTTATAGATATTCAAAATGTTGTGAGGGAAGTCAACATATACGAAAGTCTATTCAATCATTATGTTGAGGCAGAATTTGTAATGGACGACAGTTTAAATTTGTTTGCTGCTGGATCAACTGGTCAGGAACTTGTAGACATTTCTTTTAGAAACTCTGTTGGTCCAGGAGTTGATGCTGAATACCAAAGAAAGATATTTCAAGTATACGAAATTTCTAATAGAAAAAGAATATCTGAATTCAGGCAAGTTTATGTAATGAATTGCGTTACTCCTGAAAAATACTTAACAACCCCAACTAAAATAAGTCGTGCCTTTGGACCATCTACCATAGGAAGGATGGTTCAAAAAATATTTAATGAATTTGTATATAATAATGCTGCTAAAGATTTTTATAGAGAAGCTAAGAGGGTATTTGGATATGAATTAATAAAATTGAATGATTTTGATGAGACTTCGGGAGTTCACGAACTTATAATTCCAAATATGCCTGTAGATGATGCAATCTATTTTTTATGTAAAGAAGCAGACTCCGAAGACCATATACCATATTATGTTTTTTATGAAGATATGGGTGGATTCAAATTTCATAACATATCAAGATTAATTTCTAGACCAATTGCATTTAAATATCACCATCTTCCAACAGCAACTAAAGTTCCAAGTGTCGTTGATATCGGTATTGATATGCAATTTGACGATTCGTTTAAAATTATTTCATATGAACTTGTAAAACAATCTAACATTTTACAAAATACTAACATGGGATTGTTTAGAAATGAAACAATAAATCTTGATTTGCATCGAAGAAAATCTAAAACTAAAATTTATGATTATGATGAGTATTCTAGTAAATTCAAATCGATAGAAAACAAAGTCTTAGGTGGTTCTTTAGGTAAACCAGTTTTGACTTTAGGAACTACCAGAACAGGTCATGATAGAGAATTAGTATTTTCTAAAGAAAACCATTTCCCAAAACGAATAGATCAAACTTCTGCTATTTCTAAAGGATACGAAAGGTCTTTATTTAATTTGATTATGGAAGTTACTGTCCCAGGGAATGCAACTTTAAGAGTTGGGCAAATTATAGAATTAGAATTTTACATATCAGATGGATCAAAAATACCCTTTGAATCTGTTGATAAATATCTAAGTGGAAAATATCTTGTAACAAAAGTTCGTCAAAAAATTAATGGGGCGAAAAGTGGATCAGAATATTTAACTGTCATAGAATGTACCAGAGATGGTATCCGAGAAAACTAAAGGAGGTTAACATGCCATTACCAGGATCTAAAAGAGAAAAGAAAATGCTTCAGGAAATTCAAACACCTGAGGCACCAGCACCACGTAGAACACGTGCTAGCGTAAAACCTGCGTTCTTACAAGAGGTAGTTGAACCAGAAATTCAGGTTGAGCAAAACGCAGAGGATGATTCTGAAGAAGAGTAATGCGCAATTTTATCGGTAGAAATGGATTTACTTGGTTTGTTGGGGTCGTTGAAGATAGAAACGATCCTGTCAAACTTGGTCGTGTTAGAGTAAGATGCTTTGGTTGGCATACAGAGGACAAGGTACAAATTCCAACGGATAAGTTGCCTTGGTCTATGCCAATGAACAGCATCAACTCTGCGCAGACTAACAACATTGGTAGATCCCCTACTGGTTTAATTGAAGGAACTTGGGTTGTTGGTTTCTTTTTAGACGGAGACCGTGCGCAAGAACCAGTTATCATGGGTTCTATTGCTACGATACCTTCGGAAGAAGCAAACAAAGAACTTGGATTCTATGATCCAAACGGAAAGTATCCGATAAAAGATTTCTTAGATGAACCAGACGTAAATCGTTTGGCAAGAAATGATGAAGATAAACCGCATGCGGTGATAAAGTCCAAAGAGGATGCTCGAACTAAACAAGTTCCAGTAGCAAACGAAGCAGCAGATAAGTGGGACGAAGCACCATATGCTTACGACGCAACATATCCGTACAACCATGTGCGTGAAACTGAGTCAGGGCATATTGTAGAGTTCGACGACACTGAAGGCAAAGAAAGAATACACGAGTATCACAAGAGTGGAACGTTTTATGAAGTCCAACCTGACGGTGCCAAAGTTACACGCATCGTAGCAAATAATTATGTTGTCGTTGTCAAAGATAATGACGTAAACATACAGGGTAGTTGTAATCTAACAATTGATAATAACTGCACCACTTATATTAAAGGCAACTGGGACATACAGGTTGACGGAAATAAAACAGAAGTTGTAAAGGGTAATGTGGTTGAGTCATATGCTCAAGATCAAGGTGATATACATGCTACTATTGTTTCTGGTTCTAGAACTGTAAACATATCCAGCAACGTAACAGAAGTTGTTGGTGGATACTCTGTATTGAATATTTCTAAGAACTACGATGTTGATGCGTTGAGGATTGATCTGAACTAATGAAAGGTGAATATAAAGTATTAAAAGATGGTAAGATCTTGAAGTATGATAATTATGACGACATACCTCAAGAGTTTGATAATGTGATTAGTTACAAACCAGACTGGCCAGAACCACCGCATACTGAAGAAGAGCATGCAATTATGGCAGTTTATAACGATAAATTGCAAGAACTAATGAAAAGGGAGAAAAAGTAATGCCAGCAGTAACACGAAAAGGTGACGCTGACGTTCCACATTGTTCTACACCATATCGAGATAAGCATAGTCCAAATGTATATTGTAATGGAATCCCTGTAAGTAGACAAGGTGATAACAATACAGTTCATTTGTTACCTCCTCGACCATGCCCTTCTCATGCTCGACCAATAGCAGTTGGTTCTAGAACTGTTTTTGTTAACGCAAGGGGTTGTGGTAGAATTGGTGATGCAATAAGTGCTTGTACCTCTGTTGCTGAAGGTTCACCAAATGTTTTTGCTGGTGGTTAGTATAAATAGATTATTATTATCAATAGCGGCAACTTAATTATAATTAATTTTTGAGTTGAAGTCAAGGAGTTTTTTTATGAATATTCATGATTCTTTAGTAAATTTATTTGAAACATATGTTTTTGAAAGCGAAAAGTTCGCTAGTGGAAACAAATCAGCAGGAACCAGAGCAAGAAAGGCGCTTGCCGAAATAGCAAAGCTTTGTAAAGAACGTAGATCAGAAATACAAAATATTAAAAACGAGAACTAAAAATGGCAGAGCCAAAGGCAGCATTCTTCAGCGATATAGCATTATCTTTTAATGCTCATCCAGTCACGGGTGCAGTTCAAAGAAAAACTGATGCTGAAGCAATAAAGCAGTCTGTAAAATCTTTAATTCTCACTAATTTTTATGAACGTCCATTTAAGCCAGATATTGGTTGTTCTATACGATATTTGTTATTTGAATTATTTACGCCTGCCACTAGACACATGATGGAAGATGCTATTGGCGATGTAATACGCAATTATGAACCAAGAGCAGAACTCCAATCAGTTAATGTTAAAGAAGACGTAAATAGAAACGCATTAGAAGCAACTATTATCTTTCGTATAAAAAACAAACCAAATGAACCAATTAACCTAAGTGTTATCTTAGAAAGAGTGCGATAATAATGGCTACCGCAAACACATACCTCAGCGTTACAGAATTAGATTTTGAACAGATAAGAACTAACTTAAAAACTTATCTAAGTACACAAGATCAGTTTAGAGATTACAACTTTGAGGGTTCCACTATGGCAACTCTCTTAGACGTTCTTGCATACAATACTCATTATAATGCATTCTATCTGAATATGCTTGCCAATGAGATGTTCTTGGATACGGCACAACAAAGAGACTCAGTGGTATCTCGTGCTAAAGAATTGGGATATACTCCAACTTCAGCAATCGGTGCTTCTGCGAACGTAGCACTAACTTTTACTGGACTTGCAAATAACGTTTCTCAGTTTACTATTCCTAGAAACGCAAGTTTCACGACAACAGTTGATGATGTCAACTATACTTATGTTGTTCCTGAAGCAAAGACAGTATATAAAGCAAATGGAAACTGGGCAACGTCAGTTATCATTAAAGAAGGAACACCACTCACGCACCGTTGGACTGTAAGTAGCATTAATCCTGAACGATATATTCTACCAAATGCTAATGTTGACACAACAAGCATTAAAGTCACAGTTCAAGAATCTGTAGCAGATACAACCACTACGGAATATACAAGAGCAACCAATACAAATCAAATTGGTGCGACTTCCGCTGTTTATTTCCTCGAAGAAGCAGCAGATCAAAAATACGAAATTATTTTTAGTCCAGGAACTTTAGGTAAACCAGTTAAAAACGGAAATATTGTTATTGTTGAGTATTTGGTGTGTAATGCTGAAGATACAAATGGAGCAAGTTCGTTTAGCATTAGCAATTTAAATTTAGATGTATCTTACACTTCTGCTTCGGTATCAACTAATCGTGTTTCTTCTGGTGGTAGAAATCAAGAAACCGTTGATTCTATTAAGTTCAATGCGCCAAGAAACTTTCAAACTCAAAACCGTGCCATCATTGAGAACGATTACGAAAGAATTATTGTTGGTGAAAATTCAGATATATCTTCAGTTTTTGCTTATGGTGGTGAGGAAGCAGATCCTGCAGTTTATGGTAAAGTTTATGTTGCTATCAAACCAGTTGGAGCATTATTTTCTACGGTCAATAGAAAGGCAAAGTTGAAGGCATCAATTTCTGATAGAACTCCTTTGGGAATTGATACTGTTATCATTGATCCAGTCTACACATATTTGATACCAACTATAAAAAGTTATTATAATGCTACGACTACAACAGCAACACGTGCTCAAGTAGAAGCAGCAATTGCTACTGCCATTACAAACTTCTCATCTAACAATCTAGAAAAATTTGATAAGACTTTTAGATTTTCAAGATTTGTTAGATCTTTAGATAATGTTACTACTGGAGACATACTAAACACTGATGCTTCTATTGTAATGCAAAGAAGATTAACACCTTTGGTAAATGTTGCTCAAAGTATAACAATATTGTTTAACAATCCAATTAAAGCATCAACAGTTTCCTCCTCTCAGTTTACCTTTGGTGGATTTAACTGTTTCTTTGACGACAATGGGTCTGGTACAATTAGAATATTCCGTTATAGTTCTGGAAACAAAGTCGTTGTAAAAGCGAATGCAGGAACTATAAATTATACAACTGGTAAAGTTGTTCTAAACGATTTCGCTCCAACTGCATATGTTGACGACCAACTTAAATTTAATGCAACACCAGATCGTTTGGATGTGATACCAGTAAGAGACCAGATATTATTAATGAATGCTGCAGACGCAGACATAACCATAGTTGGTGAGCAAGAGTAATGGCTGTTACAGATAAGATTTCAAAACTGGTACAAAACCAGTTTCCTGATTTCTATAAGGAAGATGGCGCAAATTTCCTCCAGTTTATGGAGGCATATTATGCGTGGATGGAAACTACAGGTCAGATGACCGATGCTATTCGGAATCTAGAATCTTATCGAGACATTAGCACTACCACTGACACCTTCATTAATTATTTCACAGATACATTTCTCCCCTCTGTTCCAAGGGATATGTCTGCTGACAAAAAGTTGGCAGTTAAGTATGCAAAATACTTTAATCAATCTCGTGGTACGTTTGAGGCATATAAACTTTTATTTCGTGCAGTGTATGGCGAGGACATCGCACTAAATCTACCTGCCGACCAAATCTTAAAAGTTTCCGATGGTGACTGGAGAATAGATCGGTATCTTGTATCAAAATATGATGATGCCACATATACTCTAATTGATAAAACAATTGTTGGTGTTGAATCTGGCGCAACTGCTATCGTTGAAGATGTAATACGCAGAACAATTCGTGGTAAAGATATTATGCAGATTCTTCTGTCTAATATCGTTGGTTCGTTTTATAATCTAGAACCAATTAGACTAGAAACTGATACTGATGGAACAGGGCATGTTCCAATCGTAGAAGCAGGTATCAACAAAATAACACTTTCTTCTGGTGGTGGTCAATACCAAAAGGGAGATGTTGTATCAATTATCTCTAATGATATTGGAGAATTTGGTAAAGTTATTGTCACCAATACGGTTGATCTGAACGGTGTTTTAACATTTACCATATCAGACGGTGGTTCAGGTTATCGTGCATCAACAGTAGATCCTGGTTCTGATATTAATATTACTGGGGGTGATGGAACTGGAGCATCCTTTACGATAGAACCAGACGACATCGATAACACTTTCCCAGTTTATCTACGATTAAATGATAATATCATTGGAGACAGAACTTTATTTGCAACAAATGCTCCAAGAATAACAAATGCTGATGGTAAATTGCGAAGAATGGAAACTTTCGCCAACACCATCATCGGTGCACCAAGATATGGATTCCCAGAAACAACTGCTGCTGGTGCTTTTCAAGACTACCATGAATACGCTGGAGCAATATTGCGTGTTGCTAACACTGCAGAAATATCAGTTGGAGAT
>Ga0255751_10003729_pt1 | contig 13934 bp, 12 predicted proteins | sample 071ome_20_FD_179951 | JGI IMG/M metagenome (GOLD analysis project Ga0255751, IMG submission 179951) | Coastal salt marsh microbial communities from the Groves Creek Marsh, Skidaway Island, Georgia - 071412BT metaG (version 2) | ecosystem: Environmental > Aquatic > Marine > Intertidal zone >...
TCTTAAGTTAAATGTTACAAACGATGCAGCAGGGAACTTAGTTCCAGGTAAAAACAATATGTTTACTCGTAGAGCATTAAGAAAAGTATTAAACGAAAATGAAAGGCTAGTTAAACAATATAATACTAATGCTAGTCTAATTGGTTTTAATCGTTCATTGGTTGCTCAATTAGAAGGTAAACAAGGTGAATTGTTAAACTTAAAAGACAACCTAGCAGGACAGTATGCTAAGATGTCTGCTAAGTCTCTTTCTTATAAAGCAGGTACTGTTGCTCGTGATGTTACTACAACAGCCGCAGCAGGGGCTACTACTTACATGGGTTATCAAGAGTATAAGCGACAAAGAGCTAAGAGGAAGTAATTATGGCAGTAAAGAAGTATATTACTAAAAAAATCAGCAAACTTGTTGGTCGTAAACTTGGTAAAAAGGCTCGAACTGCTGCTCAAAAACGTGCTTTAGCCAAGGCTGTAAAAATTAGTGCTATGAAACGTGCTAAAAAAGGAGCTAGTAAGAAAGTAGCTAAAGCTGTTGGATTAAGAGCAACTCGTAAACAGGCGAAAACTCTTATAAAGGCTACTGGCAATGTAGTAGAGCCTTTGGCTCGAACAAGAGCAGATAAAATAACAAGGGCCGTTAAACTAGGAACCGCAACTGCTTATCTTGGTTTTGCAGGAGCAGTTTATGCTAGCGAGGCTACTAAAACTCATCGAAGAAATAAAAGAGCCTTGCAAAGAACAAAAGGCCCAGTATTAACTCGTAATGTCGGTCGTAGCAAACAGGCGGAAAAGGAATATCTTAAAAATAAAACTTTAAGATATCTAGAAAAGCTTAGAAAGCTAGACGAATATGAAAGCCAAGCAGTAAAGCAAGGCCAAATTATTCGAAGAAACACAGGCCGTGTATAAAAATAAAAAGTTTTAAGAATAGTGCTGATAAAAACAACCTAACATGTCCATCCGAGGATCGACAGGAGGAAAAATGGCACGAAGCAGAATTAATTCTAAGTCGAAAGACTTGATTAGTGATAATGGTTCGATATTAGTTTCCGTAGTTAAAGGTGAACAAATCCAAATGGGTGTTACCTTAAACTGGTTAACTAACTTGAGTAACTATACACTAACGGCCAAGATTGTTGAAGCAGATAGCTCCACTCTTGACTATACAAAAGAGGAACTGCCCACTCAAGAACAAACGGGCGGCGTGATTACAACGTTGACTATTATTGATAGTGATGCTACCGATAATAGCTTTAATATTGTCATTCCAGAAGATCTAGTAGATTCTTGGACAACCCAGCCAAGACCAGAAAAGCCTTCTTATGGTTGGATTGGCTTGGAAGTAAGAGATACTGGTGTAGGTTCTACACAGCAAATTTGGAAGCCTATGCGTGGACTTGTAGAAGTTCTGTATAGTCCAACGGAGGCAACTGTGTAATGTCTTATACAACCACTCTTTCTAATAATAATATTACTATTTCTGTATCTAATACAGACCATAGTGTATCTTTATCTAGGACAGGTGGACAGGGCGCTAAAGGAGACTCTGTCTCTAATGCCTATATTAATGCTGATAGCGATCTTATTATTGAGATTAGCAATTCTGTAGGCAGTGTAATAGAAACAATTAATGCAGGTAATATTTTTGCCGATGCAGAACTTAATGAAATTAATGATGTTACTATTACAAACGTCCAAGATGGTGATTACATAGCTTATGACGCAGATAGTCAAACTTATGTTAATCATCAGTTGACCACTACTAAAGTTACAGATATAGATAATACAAATAAAACTGATGGCGCACTTCTTGTTTATAATGGAACAAGTGAAAAGTACACAGCCACAGCAACACTTGACAATGTTAATACTGCTATTATTGGAGGAACATTCTAATGGCAACTAAAATTATACTTAAAAAGTCGTCAGTAGCGGGTAATGCTCCTTCTACGGCGCAGTTAGATCAATCAGAACTAGCTATTAACCTTGTAGATCGTAAGATTTACACTAAAGACAACAGCAACCAAGTTGTACGCCTAGACGGCGCTTATGTAGGTGGAACAGCCCCCTCAGGCGCAGCAGAAGGTGATCTTTGGTATGATACTGCTAATAACGCCCTTAAAGCGCATGACGGGACTACTTGGCAGTCTGCAGGTTATCAAAACCTTTCAGAACTAGAAGACGTAACTATTACCTCTATTGCTGCAGGTGAAATCCTTAAGTGGGACGGTAGTGAGTTTGTAAACAATACCCTTGCAGAAGCAGACATTCAAGCAGCCTCAGATACTGAAGCAGATTCTCGTGCAGCTATCTCTGTAACAGACGCTGGCGGCGATGGCTCACTTGCTTATGATAGCGGTACAGGAGTAATTACTTACACAGGACCAAGCGCCTCAGAAGTACAAGCACATTTTTCAGCAGGTACTAATACTACGTACTCAACAGGTACTTTTGATATTACCGATACAACTATTCGTAGTAAAGTAAGTGCAGTTGATGCAGGTGGAGATGGATCTTTTTCTTATGATCCTGCAACAGGTATCTTTTCTTATACAGGGCCAAATGCAACAGAAGTAAGAGCACATTTTAGTGCAGGTACTGGTGTTACTTATGACTCAGGTTCAGGTACAATCTCTATTGGTCAAGCAGTAGAAACAACCTCTGATGTAACATTTAATGATGTTACTATGACAGGTGAACTTAAAGGGCCAGCTACCTTTACTATTGACCCTGCTGCTCACGGAGATGATACAGGTACTGTTGTTATTGCAGGTAACTTGCGAGTTGATGGTACAACAACCACAGTTAACTCTAATGAAGTTAACATTGGTGACTCTATTATTGTACTTAATTCAGATGAAACAGGTGCGCCTTCTCAAAATGGCGGCTTTGAGATTGAACGTGGAACTTCTACTAATGTTTCTTTTATTTGGGATGAAGTTAACGATTATTGGTCTCTTGGTAATGAAGAACTAGCAGATGTAACCATTGACGGTGGTTCTTACTAATAACTTGCCTACAACCTAGCCTAAATAGGCGCTATAGGAGTAAATACACATGGCAACAGAATTAAAGATGAAAAGGTCGTCGGTAGCCTCTAAAATACCGACAACTTCCCAACTAGAACTTGGTGAAATTGCTATCAATACTTATGATGGCAAAATGTATATTAAAAAAGACGATGGTACAGCTTCTGTTGTAGAGGTTGGAGCTAGCAATGCAGGGGCGGTTTTTAATCGTGACTCTTTTGTAGCTACTTCTGGACAAACAAACTTTGTCTGCACAAGTGCCTTAAGTAACGCTTATGTTTATCTTAATGGTCTTTTGTTAAATGAAACAACAGACTATACAATTAGTGGCAGTACAGTAGTACTTACAACTGCAGCAACCCTTAACGATGAAATAGAAATTTTTAGCTTTGGTGCAGTAGTCTTAGACGATATCACTGCAACTTATACTAAAAGTAACTATACAGCTACGGCTAATCAAAGTTCTTTAACAGTTAACTATAATGTTGGCCTAATTGACATCTATTTAAACGGTGTTAAGCTAGTTGACGGAAGCGACTATACAGCAACTAATGGTACTTCAGTTACCTTTACAAGCAATCTTTCTGCAGGGGATGCTATTGAAGTTATCTCTTGGAATGCAACTAACATAGCAAACCGCTTTGACTCTTTTACTTACTATGGTAAAGCAGCAGAGGCAATCTCTACAGGTGATCTTGTTATGTTTGGGGGTGCTCAAGGAGATCACTTGCTCTTTAAGAAAGCAGACTCTAGTGCTACTGGGTTTATTCCACAGTGGGTAATTGGTGTTGCTGCAACAGACTTGCCCCTGAATGCTTTTGGTAACGTAACCTCTATGGGTATTATCTATGGGGTTAACACTTCATCTTATTCTGTTGGTGATTTACTTTACATGGATCATAACACAGCAGGTGCTTTAACAACAACTGCTCCTACTGCCCCTGATCATAATATTCTTGTAGCGGCTGTTACAAGAGTTAACGCTAGCACTGGCCAAATAGTAGTAAGAGTTACACATCAACCTGATACTGATGAGGTTGCTGAAGGCTCTACTAACCTATACTATACAGATGCTCGTGTAGACACGTATGCAAACAGCGGGTCATTATCAGGACTAAGTGTTGGTGGTAACATTGCGGTTACTGGTACAGTAGATGGTCGTGATGTTGCTACAGATGGTACTAAATTAGATGGCATTGAAGCTAATGCAGATGTAACAGACTCAACAAACGTTGACGCAGCAGGGGCTGTAATGAACAGTGATACTAGTGTTGCAGCAATGAGCTTTGTTATTGACGAAGATACAATGGCTTCTAATTTAGCTACTAAAGTGCCTACTCAACAATCTGTCAAAGCTTATGTTGATGCTGAAGTTGCAGGGTTAGTAGACTCTGCCCCAGGAACTTTAGACACGCTGAATGAACTTGCAGCAGCACTAGGAGATGATCCTAATTTTGCTACTACAGTAAGCAATAATATTTCAACTAAAGTATCTAAGTCTGGCGATACCATGACGGGTAACTTATCCTTCGGCGACAACGACAAAGCCATCTTCGGCGCAGGGTCTGACCTACAGATTTACCATGATGGCACAAGAAGTTATATAGAAGAAGGTGGATTAGGTGGACTTTGGATTTCTACAAATGGAACAGAAATTAAGTTAAAACAAAGTGGTGGTGCTGACGAAGAAATGTTGGTCGCTACACCTAACGGCTCTGTTGACCTTTATTACAACAACAATCTCAAACTCGCCACCACCAGCACAGGCGTAGACATCACGGGTACTGCTAGTGTTGATAATCTTCTCGTTGATAATGCGGGTAAAATATATTCCCTAGGGCAAATAGAACTACAGGTGGATGCCGATAATAATCAGACAGGCACATATATTGGGTTTAGCCGAAACAATACTACATCAGAGCGTTTAGCTTTGTTTCAAGAAAACGGCGACATCAGCTTCTACGAGGACACAGGCACCACGGCAAAGTTCTTCTGGGATGCGAGTGCTGAGAGTCTGGGGATTGGGACGAGTTCGCCTAGTGGTAAATTACAAGCCTACATATCTGCAAATAGGTTTCAGTCACTTACAGGCGCAGCAGCAGATTTAGAGATCGTCTCTGATAACAACACAAATCCAGTGGCACTTATTAAAGGAACTGGTACTGCCGATTTGTTAAATGTGTTTGATAATACAGCAGAAGTATTTACTATTTTAGATGGCGGTAATGTTGGGATTGGGACGAGTTCGCCTTCTGAAAGACTGCATGTTTCAACGCCTTCATCATCTGGGACTGAAGTTGCTGCTAGATTTAGCTCTTCAACTGATGCTTCTGGTTGTAAAATTGAAAGAAGTGGGTCAGCTTGGAGACTTGCATCGCAAGGAGCCTTACATTTAGGCGCAGATTATGATGCAAATGGCACATCACCTAGTAGCACTATCATTTTTGAAATAGACGCCGCAGAAAAGATGCACATCGACAGCAGCGGCTTGCTAAAGATTGGAACTTCAGGGACTGTTACACCCTATTCATTGTCAAGGTTTGCAATAGACACAGGCACTTATGCATTTATGGACTTGCTGTCTACTGGTTCTTCTGGAATTAATTTTGGCGATGCTGGTGGTGCGCAAAGAGGTACAATAGAATACAACCACGGTAGTGACTATTTGCGATTTGGTTCCGCAGGCGCAGAACGTATGCGCATCGACAGCAATGGCAATCTGTTTGTGGGTAAGAGTGGGTTTGGCAATAATACAGCGGGACATCAAATTGAAGCTTCTGGTCTTTTGAGGTCAGTAAGAGCAAATTCTGAGGCAGCACTTTTCAACAGAACGTCTTCTGATGGAGACATTGTTACCATCAAAAAAGATGATTCTTTAGTAGGCTCTATTGGTTCTGCGTCAGGACAACTAGAAGTAAAATCCAATGGAAATAACTTGAATGTCTTTATTCAAGGCTCACGGACAGTTCGCTTTGACAGTTATCGTTTCTACCCTGAAACTACCAATGCGTATGACATAGGCTATTCTACTCAGCGATTTAAGGATGGCTTGTTTACAGGTACTATATACGCAGCCAACTTTGACAGTACGTCAGATGCTACACTTAAAACTAACGTAGAGACTATTCCTGATGCTTTGGACAAAGTGCAACAGTTACGTGGTGTCTCATTCGATTGGATTGAAAACGGAAAATCAGAAGTTGGTGTGATTGCTCAAGAGGTAGAGGCGGTTATTCCCGAACTGGTTAGTACAGACGACCAAGGTATCAAATCAGTTAAATACGGTAACATTGTCTCTGTGTTAATTGAAGCAATCAAAGAACAGCAAGAACAGATAGACGAGCTTAAAGCTCAACTTAACAGCTAATAGGAGAATCCGAAGATGGCTATTAAAGTATCAGGTACAACAGTAATTGATGATAGCAGACAGCTAACTAACATTGCGTCTGTAGATGCAACAACTGTGGCGGCACTAGGTACATCTGGTGTGGGTGGTGGTTTACTAAAGGAGCTGTATACCACAACTTTTAGTAATGTTGCCAGTGTGACAGTAACACCAACAAATATCGGTTCCACCACATATGAAGAATATGAAGTGCATGGTTATATGAGACTTAATGCAGCAAACTATTTTCATTTACAATCAAGAGTTTATACTGGCACAACACTTCACACCAACAGCACTTATGATACCACAGGTAACCATAGAAACTACGGTTATATATCAACTAGCTCATCTTTTTTTATACACAGCCATAATAGCAATCAGTGCTATTCAGATGCGACAACTCTGTTTCCATTTAGAATAGTTTATACAAAAGCAGGTTCGTACCAAGTTATGATGTACTCTTGGATGTCGCATATTAACGGCAGTAGCCAAGGCGGAGTTAGCATTAGTGGTGGTGATTTTACTTCTGCGGGATCAGGAAACATAACTGGTTTTCAATATTTCCCCAGCACAGGAACGATGACTGGTGAACTCTGGGTTTATGGCGTAGACAGATAAGGTGAGGATATGGTCAAATGACGATAACAAAGAATTTTGGTGGTGAAATTGTTCCTCTGACTGAAGATGAATTGGCAGAATACAACGCTATGCAACAGGCTTGGGTAGATGGGGCTGATGAACGGTTCGCCGCTGTTTTACGTGAAGATAGAAACAAATTGCTTGATGATAGCGATTGGACGCAAATGAACGACAGCCCTTTAAACAATGAAGATAAAATTGCTTGGGCGACATACAGAACAGCTTTGAGAGATTTAACCACACATGCGAATTGGCCTAATCTTAACGAAGAGGATTGGCCTACGAAACCATAACAACAAAGAGGCAGCATAAAGGAATAAAACACTATGACAAAAGCAAGAGACTTAGCTGATATCGTTGCGGCGGGTAGCCCTCTAGTTGATGGTACTATTGAAGTAGTAGATATCACAGGAGTCACTGCTAGTGCAACAGAGCTAAACTATACAGATGGTGTGACATCTAATATTCAAACACAAGTAGACTCAAAGTTGCCTCTTTCGGGAGGCACTTTAACAGGCGCACTTAATCTTGGAGACAGCACTAGATTACGTTTTGGTGACTCTCAAGATTTCGAGATTTACCACGATGGTACTAATACAAATATTGAAAATACCACTGGATCTTTTCATATTCGTAATAGCTCGGGCGGTCAAATTAAATTACAAGCTGTTTCTGGAGAACAGGGGGTTGTTGTTTATGCTAATTCAGCAGTAGAACTTTATTATGACAACTCTTTAAAACTATCAACACAAAACTACGGCGTAAGTATTAACGGCACCTTAGCCTTTAATGATAATAACAAAGCTGTATTCGGTACTTCTGATGATCTTCAACTATTCCATGACGGATCTAATAGTTATATTCAAAATAACACTGGTAACTTAATAATAAAAAATTCAGGTGGTGATTATTTAAAAGGTATTGTTGCAACTGGTGGAGTTGAATTAAATTATAACAACAGCAAAAAGCTAGAAACCACTAGCACAGGCGTAGACATTACTGGGAATATTTCAGTTTCTGGAACTGTTGATGGACGTGATATAGCATCTGATGGCTCTAAGTTAGATGGCATTGAAAGCGGTGCTACTGCGGATCAAACCAAGGCTGACATTGATGCGCTTAACATTGATGCAGCAACACTTGATAGCTTAGACAGCACACAGTTTATGCGTTCTGATACGGCTGATAGTTTTACTGCTAACCCTACTTTTGCTGCTGGCGCAACAGGTCAACTAGCATCAAGAACAGGGTATGCTGACTTTTTGGGTTATAATCCCACTTATGGTTCATACATAGGTGGCGGTGGAGGTAATTCAACCAGATATTTATATTCTGGCGGTTATATCTATAATGGTTCAGCTACTCATACACTTTGGCACTCTGGCAACGATGGCTCTGGCTCTGGATTGGATGCTGACCTATGGGATGGCAACCAGTTCAGCAGTTACCTAAACCAAGCTGTTACAACAACATCATCTCCAACATTTGCAAATGTTAATTCAACTGGTGGAAGTGTAACCGCTACAAATTTCTATGCCCACGATTGGTATCGCAACTACAACACTGGCGAGGGTCTTTATAACGAGGCCACTGGAAACCATTGGGCCTCTAATAGCTCCACAAACTGGACCGCAAGAACTTCACAAAGTTATAATCAGATTGAATTTCAGACAAACGGGACAAGCCGCAGAGGTTCTGTATACGCTACCAGTTCAAATGAATTTGGTTTGTTAGATGCTGACAACTCTTGGGCTATTAAGCATGTTCATGACAACCGCACAGAGTTCTACATCAATGGCACAGAATATATGCAGATTGATGGCTCTAATCTGACAGTTCAACACGGCAGCATCGTATTAAACGGCACAGGCCGCATTCAAGGCGTTGACACAGTTTCATCTGGAACTGATGCAGCAAACAAAAATTACGTAGATACCGCAGTAGCCAGTGCTGGTGGTGGTGGTACAGCATTCTCGGCTTTCTAGGAGGTAACTATGGGAAGAAATATAAAATTTTACAATGGTCACTATACTGCTCAAACAACTAACCAATGGGATGCAACATCAACAGGATACACTGTTCCAGCAGGTAAGATTGCAAGACTTGGATTTGATTGCAGTATAAAAAGCGGCTATCAAAACTACGCTAATGTTTGTGGTTTTTACGCTGGCACTAATGGTACTGGCAGTACATCTACAGGACATAATACAAACAGAATGTTAATGGTTTATATGCCACAAGGTGATTTTGGTGGAGGTACAACCAGCGAAGTATATGCATCTGTGCATTTCAATCCTGACCACGGTCACAGATGGACAAGAGTTGATAACATTAATCATACCCCTCAGCTTTATATTGGCGATAGTGTAAGGGAACGATATACAACAAGAAACAGTGGTAATGATTGGGCAGATTTTAACTTTGGTTATGCATTTAGCACAGGTTATTATGGCACCTTAGCAATTGGTCGTAGATACAACACTAGTGCAAGCGCACAAAAGTATATAGCACCACCTGGCTATGATGGTTCAAGGCTAACAAATGGCTACGATAGAAGTATTCACAGTATTTTGCCAACACCTCACGCTACTGCTGGTGAGACAGTATATCTATATGACTGGGCGGGTAGTACGAACTATAACAATTGGAGCAATCGGGCAGCCGGTCATATTCAATGGTCAATGTTAGTTATTGAAGAAGATGCATAGGAGTTAAGCAATGCGAATTAAAATATTTGATAACACTTCTCATCTTGAGCGTGGTGATTTTATTGTAGCAATACAAGACAGAGATACCTTTGACATTACTCAACACCAAGGCAGCAACAGCACAGCCGTTGAAAGTGATGAAAGTAATATGGAGATTCTTGTTGATGGCGACAGATATGTTTTAGATTTGTCCAACAAGCCAACAGTAACAGAAACACAGTATGCACAAATATCTGGTTACGAAGCTAAATCTGGTGGTGGTTATCAGGCTACTTGGTCTGTTGAAACTATTCCGACTTCAGAACCCGCACCCGAATAAAACAATAAAAAGAAAGGTAGCTCAATGGCTAGATCAAAGGCGAGAAAACTGGCTCAGTTACTCTCAGCAAATAACACGCTTAGTGATAGCGAAATTTCTGCAAGTGAAGTCACTGGGCTACATGACATAGCAACTACAGGTGATTATGGGGATTTGGTAAATGTTCCTGCAACATTTCCTCCCCATGACCACACTTTAGACTCTCACTCAAACGTAACTATTACTTCTGCAAGTGCTTCTCAATTCTTAAAATGGAATGGTTCTGCTTGGGTTAATGACGATATTCCTCAGATTAATTCTCTTGATGATATTTCAGATGTAACAATAACATCAGCTAGTACAGATCAATTCTTAAAATGGAATGGTTCTGCTTGGGTTAATGATGATATTCCTCAAATTAACTCAGTAGGGGATATCTCAAATGTAACCATTACTTCTGCAGCTACAGGTGATTTTCTAAGATATAACGGAACAGCTTGGGTAGACTCTACTATCCAAGATTCCGATATTAGTTCTAGTGCTGTTACTCAGCACCTAGGCTCTTATGCAACAACTTCTTATGTTGATACTGAGGTTGCAAATATTGTGGACTCTGCTCCTGCTACGTTAGATACACTTAATGAGTTGGCGGCTGCTTTAGGCGATGATCCTAACTTTGCTACTACCATAAGTAATCAGATAGGTACTAAGTTAAATTCTTCTAGCTACACTGCTGCAGACGTATTAGCTAAGATCAAAACAGTAGATGGCGCAGGGTCAGGCTTGGATGCAGATTTGCTGGATGGTACAAGCCTTGTTGATGTGAAGCAAGGTATAGAAGCTACAGCCCTAAACTCAACTAATGACTTAAACACAATCACAACAAACGGACATTACCGTTGGACTAGCTCTGTGCCAACAAACGCACCTTCTGGCACATACCATAATATGATGGTTCTCAATGACGGAGGACAGCCTACGCAAATGGTGTGGGGTGGCACTGGGTCAGGTACAGCAGACATTCATATTCGTCGTCGTGACAACGGCACATGGCGGTCTTGGACTACTTTCTGGAATAGCGGAAACGATGGTGCAGGGTCAGGGTTAGACGCTGACTTGTTAGATGGTATTCAAGCAAGCAGCTTCTTGCGTAGTGATGCGGCTGATACCGCTACAGGAACCATCACCATAAGCACTGGCACAAGTCAGCCGCTAGTTTTACAAACGTCAAGCGGTGGCCCGTGGGCTATGGGTTTATATAGATCGGACACGGGTAGTAACTCTAAAGTGTTCAACAACGGTTACTGGGCGTTTGAACACAATCCTCGTTATTATAATGGCGGTGCGTATAGCAGACTGCTCCACACAGGTGACGAAGGTTCTGGCAATGGCCTAGATGCTGACACGGTTGACGGTATTCAGGCAAGCAGCTTCTTGCGTAGTGATACTAATGATACCATGACAGGTAAGCTGACGGTTGACAACGAATTACGCATTGATAACGGAAATGGCACTGCCACACATATAAATTACAGTAATAGTAGCGTAAACTATATTCGTGGCACAAACACTATAATTGACTCGCCTATTGATATGAACAACTACAATATTGGTGATGTTGGTACTCTTTCTGTAAACGGATTAATACAGGGCCAAGGTGACGTAGCTATTGGCGGCGGTTCAGGTTATGGTTATTTAAAAGGTTACACCTCTAACTGGAACCACTTCATCGGTTCTCGCATGCAAGTTTCAGGAAGTAGATCTAGCCCTACTATTTCTGGTGGGCATCACTGTACGCTTGTTGAGTATCTTAATACCGAGGATTCAGGCTTCTGGTTTAAATCAAGTCATACAAGCAGTTATTCAAATATTGCGCACATAGGTCCGTCATATACTCGGATTTATAGCGGAAGGATTAAACTTGAAGGTACAGGTAGAATAGAAGGTATTGATACAGTTAGCTCTGGAACAGACGCCGCAAACAAAAATTATGTAGACACTCAAGTAGCTAGTTCAGGTGCCTCTATGGCTAGCCTGTATACTTATATATAAAGGAGAAATATTATGGCTAATTCAGTAGGTCGTATATACAACGCTACATTAGGTGACTCACAGTTTCAGTCTGATGGTGAGCATACACTTTTTACTACAAACAGTAGTACCACTCAAATTATTAAAGAAGTAACTTTTGATCCGCAGTCAGGAGTTACTTTTGATGGCGGCTTTTTAGAAGTAAATGGTCACAATGTAGCTAGCCTTACTAGTTCAGGAGCTAGTCTTACTGGAGAATATATTGTACCTCCAAACTCTACTGTAAAACTTAAATTGCCAAATACTTATCCAGTTGCATTTTATAAAGAGTATGAGCAATTTATGGGCAGTAATACTACTCAAAGGCTATATGTAAATGTTAAAGTTAGGGATCAATCAACAGGTACCGTAACTCATACTATTTCAGAAAATAAAAACTATCATGATAATGGCATTCCTAGTAGCCATTATAGTAATATAATTGATGTAGTAGACGCTAGAAGTTATGCCGCTACAGGGATTAATAGTCAGCACAATCCTCATTATCTTATGAGTTATATTTATCATGATAGCAACTCTGTCCAAGGACAATACACCATTCCTGCTAAAGATTGGAACTATGGAGGTGGTAGTACCGAAGTTCAACAGTATGGTGCAATACCTAGCGGAAATTATAGAGGTTTTGCTTATGATAGAGATATAAGTAGATCTATGTTTGAAGTTATTAACTTTACAGGTGTATCAATGGGGTATGTACCTAATATGTTAGATCAGACAGGTGCTTATCTTTATACTTATGGTTCTTTAAGTTATAGTAATAGTATTCGTAACACTCAGACAACATTTAATAAATGGAATGGTGTTGCTAGTTCAACCCCTGCAACTAACCAAGGTAGCTTCAGTCCCTCTATGACTTCTTCTTGGCCAAGAGCACATTGCATTGGAGATTGGTATTTTTATATACCAAGTAGTAGTTATAGCAGCCAAATTTATGGTATTTCTTTAAAAACAGGTCAGTTCTTTTCATTTAATCTTAGCGTTAATTGGTCAAGCAGTGGTAATTATGACTTTACTGTATCAATTGATAAAGATAATGACAAATTTGTATTTTGGAGACCTGATGGAAGCACTACTATGAGAAGAGCTATTACTCCAGGAACTATAACAGAATATGAATCTATTACATCAGGTGGGACTAGCTCAGTAAATTGCACAAGTACTAACGTATCAATTCCTAATGGAAGTATCAATACTGGTACTTTTGCTGCTTGTCAGCTCTCAGATCGAATGGATGGTGGTTTTGGCTACCAAAACAACAGTAATGTTTTAGTAATGTGTGATATAGATGGAAATGAACTTTATAGCCATAGTCAATTCGTAGGGGTTGATACTGTAACACCTACAAGTAATTATTTATGGAAAAGAACTATGGGCAAAATGAGTGCCTCTGAAATAAGCGCTGCTGGAATATCCCAACCAACATTTGGTATTCAGATGTTTGGCTACACTGCATCTTAAGGAGTTGATATGGCAGAAGCATTTAAAAAATTTTATGATACAACACTTACTAAAACAAATCTAAATGACGGTGAGGAAACGCTAATATCAGGTGGAAATAATAAGGTTATTAAACAAATTTCAATAACTTCGCCTGATCAAAAACTATCTAATACGTATCTTGAATTAGACGGAAAAAATATTGCAAATATTTCTTTAGAAAAAGGCGGAACTTACAACCTTGAAGGGCATCTTATTGTACCTAGTTCTTCTACATTAAAACTTAAAACAAGTGATTGGCCCATAGTAGCTCAAAAAGTTGTTGGAATTTGTTATGATGGAAGTCG
>Ga0255751_10003733_pt1 | contig 13918 bp, 17 predicted proteins | sample 071ome_20_FD_179951 | JGI IMG/M metagenome (GOLD analysis project Ga0255751, IMG submission 179951) | Coastal salt marsh microbial communities from the Groves Creek Marsh, Skidaway Island, Georgia - 071412BT metaG (version 2) | ecosystem: Environmental > Aquatic > Marine > Intertidal zone >...
TTTTCCTCCAGTATCAAATTTCGATTTAATAAAAGTAAGTTGTTCTTCTGTAAGAATCCTCAAAGCTTGTTTTGCCTTCTCATTACTATAACCATAATAACGTTTGACATAATCAAGATCTTTGATTTTATCTTGTCGGAGCCAGGGAGAAAATCTCTTCTTTTTCCTCAGACTATTTAGATAAAAATCATATTGCAACTTTTTAGGGAGAAAATGATACTGGTTTAGTTCATTTGCAAACATTACAGCATCAAGGTGTCCAGAGAAACAACGGTTGATGATATAGGGAGGATATTCCTTCTCAAGTGAAGGGTCTTCATCAATCAGATTCTGTTTCGTCTGATTGATGCTATTCAACCAATCTTTAAGTTCCATTATCGAATAATTTGAATTTCATCATCATCTGTCCAGAGTTCGACCTTTGTTCTGAATCTATCTTCCGCTTTAAGTTTTTCATATCTTTTAGTCGCCTTCTTCTTCCACCAAGAAATAATATTTTCTAGATAGAACTTATCCCAATTAGGACCACGAACCAATTCATCCTGCTCACCGAGTATTACCTCACGAACATTCGAATATCCATACTCACAGAAGTATGTCCTCTTCTTCTGCGTCAAAGAAAGTGCTGTACTGACAACGGTATTGAATTGCTTCAATTCAGTATCCATTCCATACTCTTTCATAGAGTTGCGAAGAATAGAAATCATCTTTGTCTGACGCTTCATCTTTTTAGAAGAAGCACGATTATCAGTCAAAGGTTTATTATCATTCAGTGCTTTGAAACGATCGTGAAGTTTATGAAATGCTTCATCGTGAAGAAGAGGGAGAAACTTACTTTCAGTAAGTCCCTTATATCTCATAAAAGGTTTTAAACCGTCATATTGAGAGGCATCCGTAGTGGATCCATAAAGAGAAGTAGTTTCAAAGAGAGCAATATCTTTTTCAAATACTTCATTCAGAGTCTCTCTAGCAAAGTGTGAACAGCATAAAAGAGCTAATAGTTTGCCACCAAGATAATTGTAACCAAAAGGTTGTGAAGGAACAATCACAAAACCCATGGCGGCGTGTCGATTAAAAATAGAAAGGTTAGGTGCTTTACCCAACCAAATATTTCTAGGTTTTGAATTAATCGTCGGAGATCCAAATCGAATAAATCCTAAAAGAGTGTTTGTATTCTTTTCATAAACCATCCAACGCAGTTCGCGCCCAGGAATGTTAGACTCATTATTATGAGAAGACACCACTCCCAGAAGAGTGTTGTAGTGATCTTGAGGAACTGAGTTTTGAAAACGATCGCCAACAAATTTAATGTCAAACTCCAAATCATTGGGATGAATGTCTTCATTGAAGAACTCATCGTGCAATGGGAATAGAGTACTAGTAGTTTTAATGACTTCCTTTTTCACATACCGCAAATAGTCCTCAATATTTTGCATACGCGAAAAATATTGAATAAACTCATCTGCAGCCCATAGTGTATCTTTTTCAGGAATCAACATAATCTTTAGGATGATATTTCAAAAATTCCCAGAAAGTCATCTTCATTTCTTTCTGAGTCATACCACAATGCTTAGCAGCAGCAGGTAGAGTCATTTTAGCACGGAACAGTCCATAGTTTGCCTGTTCAACAAGTTCAGGTGTTGTCTTCACTTTTTCTTCTACCAGTTTAGTTTTATCAATATTGAGAAGACCCATCTTGCCTCAATTCCTTTCCAATTCCTTTTCAAGTGTATCAACAAATCGGTTAATACCTTCTCCCATAGACCTATAACCAGTTCCAACATAAATCTGTCCTAATACAACAGAAACAGTTGCAACTCCCCAGAAGATATAATAAAATCTGGACTTGACTTGATGACTTTTATTTTTCATTTGAAATTACACTCCACCATTAGTTCAGTTAGACATGCAAGCATATTTATTTCCTGATCTGCTACGAACGCCGACTGATACTGATACTTAGCAAGCACGAGCACAGCAGCAGGAACGCTATTGTTTTCAAGGGCGCTATAACAAGCATCGTAAATACGCCGCATAAGTACAGTAGTATCATTATCCATGTTAGATACCACCCACTTCCGAACTTCGGGGAAGTTCTTTTCCTTAAGGTTTTTAACAAGTTCATTTACGGCAACATCAGAGAAAGAAGCAAGAATACCAGAGTCAATCTTTCCACTAACAGAATAACGCTGACATTCATTCAGCACTCGCCGCCAGTCAGGAAAGTGCTTATTAACAAGTTCTACCAGGACCTTGTTATCATATTCAATACCTTCTGCACCCAAGACTTCTTGGAGACGCTTGAAGAATTGTGCTGCGATCTGCTGTTTTTCTTTTCCTTTGATGGAAAAGTCAATGACTGCACATCGGGAGTGGAGGGGCTCAAGGATTTTGTTTTTGTAGTTGCAGGTGAAGATGAATCTGCAGTTACCAGCAAACTCCTCAATAAACGCCCGTAGGAGGAGTTGTACATCGTTGGACGTGTTATCTGCCTCATCAATGATGATGACTTTGTGTTTAGCATCTGACGTAAGTGATACGGTCGAAGCGAAGTTTTTCGCATTGTTTCGGACAGTATCAAGGAATCTACCCTCGTCGGATCCGTTGATGACATATACGTCTACTCCCAGTTCATTACACAGTGCTTTGGCAACAGTTGTTTTACCGATACCAGGAGGACCAGCAAGCAACATGTTAGGAATTTCTCCCTTATTTAGAAACTCCTGGAAGGTTTTTTTAGTTGCCTCTGGGAGGATACATTCTTCAATTGTCTTGGGGCGGTATTTCTCCACCCAAATAAAATCACTCATTATCAAGAACTTCAATGTGGGACAAAAACTGCGATGGAGTATTCCACCACATCATCTGGGCCTCTTCCCAGTTGTCTATAATAGCATAATTACCATTAACATCCATCACCTTGTATTGGTGGCGGATGTATGGATCTTTGGACGTTTCAGTAAAATACCGAGAGTCACTTTTATCAATCAGTTTCATTATTAGAACTTTGTTTTTTAAAGTTTTTACCTAGTTGCCAACCCATAGCACATTTGTTACAACCTTGTCCGATGCATTCCCATCCACTATGGCACTTTTCACACCCTTTACCTCCACATAAATTACAAACTGAATGACTACTAATTTCCATTATTTACACCCATTCTGGTTTGCGTTGGGGCATACTAAGATAGTTGTCTTTCACCCAAGGTTTGGATGCGATATACATCTTGTATGCGTCAAAGGTGGAAATACTAGTATCAAACTTATATTCCTCAGGCATTGCCCTTGCGAAAGGAGTCACGTTAGTAAGTTTTCCTTTTGGAAAAAGATAGTAAGCATGAGTCAATGTCCCCTCACAGGAGTGGGTTTTATTATAGCGCAAACTATACTCTTGACACAAATTCAATCCCCACTTGATAAGCCAATAGGCATTATCCACCGTCTCCGCCGCCCATTTGGTACATGGGTGGTTTCGGAATGCTCCCTTTTCTGTCTTGTAGGCAGTGCCGTCTTGTTTGGGAAGAGGCCCATAATTATGATACCAGGGAGAAGCAATAATGCTAAGCATTTGGCAACACTCAAGCGGCATCTTGACAATGTGTTTGTCAGGAAGGCAGATAGCACTTTCGGCAGGGAATGGATCTGTGACAAAAATATTCACTGGATAAAATTCATAATGTAGTTGGCACCCCATTGTAAATGCTCTGGAGCAATTTCAGTGATGTGCTGTGATAAAACTTTTTGTGCCTCTTGGACTCGTTCTTTACCAAGAACATTATACATGATGATTGAGATCCTCATAAACTCATCAAAGTCTTCTTGGTTTGTTTTACCACTTTGATACAAATCTCTAATCTCTCCAAAAATTTCTTTGAGATCATCACCAAATGTAATCGTTGTTTCACCTAGAGGAATTTCCATCCTCTTGATACATCCCATACTAAACTTCATTGCTTTTCTAGTATCCTCAATTGATAAAGCATAATCTGCTTGATCACGATAAGCATACTGAATCACACCATTAGTACATTCCATCACACGAAGAAGAGCAAGATTATTTTTTTGCTCTTCTGTAAGTGACTCAAATGTTTCTTTCCAATCTCTCATTCTAGTGGTCTGGTAAATGATTTGCTAATAATACCGTCGGCATTAAACATCATCTTCATATATTCAACACCCTTTTTTGGTTTTGTATGATCTCCACAAGTGAAGATATCACAGACTGCCATACCATTCTCTGGCCAAGTGTGAATACTAATGTGACTCTCTGCCAACAGCGCCACACAAGTAACGCCTTGAGGATCAAACTTATGAGAATGAAGTGCTAGCAGAGATGACTTACATTTTACTGATGCCTGATACACAGTATCCCTCACAAAACTTTCATCGTTGAGAAGTTCTGTATTACAACCCTTGAGTGTAAAAAGGATGTGTCTCATCAACCGAAGGTGGAATCAGGTTCCAGAGCGATGTAATAAGTGAGGTTGTATTTGGTGTTGGTAAACTTGGAAAGCAGTTTAGAAGACACCACAACATCATAAGCACCAGGAATGATCTTGATGTTCTCTACCTTAAAGTTGAAAGTAAACTCTTGGTCGGTCTCACCAACAACGATAGCATATTCGTTAGAAGTATCATTCTTCTTATCACGGACCACCAGTTTGATGACACCTGCCTCACCGACAGCAGACAAATCGGGAAGTTGATACACTGCTGCTGCCTTCACCAGTTTCTCCAGAGAAGTGCTGTCCAATTGGAAGCAAACATCTTGAGAAGGCAGGTTAATTTCCTTCTCAGGAGGAGAAATAATAACATTAGGGTCGGCAAAGAAATACTTCACACGACGCTTACCTTCACGAATACTAAGGTAAGATTCTTCCTTAAAATCAAGGTCAGGATCCTGGTGAAGACTCAAGCCATTCAGAAACTGGTTGAGATCATAGATGGCAAAGTCACGAGGAAACTCTTCTTTGATATCTGCCTCTGCAAGAATATTCTTGGCGACAGAAATAGTGCGGAGTTTAGTACCTTCCTTCACAAGAATAGAGTTGTTGATACCCGCAAAGTTTTTCAGGATAGTCAGGGTATTGTCAGAGAGTTTCATAGTCTTTTCTTGAATTTTCACTGGTTGTAGGTTTCACGAACGGCATTCTTATCATTATAGTTCATCAGAAGAACAGCATAATGCAGAATCTTCATAATGTCACGACGGGCAGTGCCTTTCTTATCGTAACGAGAGGCATACTTGAGAATATTGCTGCGACAGAATGCTTCACCATCGCCACACGCTTCAATCAGGTCAAGCGTTTGAATCTGTTGGTCTCCAGCAGAATAGTGCTGATTGTAAGTTCCACGAATATACTCAAGAAGTTCTTTTACAATTGCTTCTTCGTTATATTTCCAAGGAGTACTGGGAGATTGTTTAATAATGTCTTCGCTCATGTTGTTTTGAATCAAGAATTCGTAGTCACTGTGTCCCCAAGGACGCATACCATCATCAATTGTGTTATCCATAGTAAAGGGAGGCAGATTTTTACCTCCCCCAATTATATCAGAAAGTGTTGGGAGGGTCAAGTTCCTGAGGAAGTTGGAAATCAGCATCCACCTTGTCATAGAGTTCAAGGAAGGACTGCTTGGTTTCATCATCAAAGCGATTGACACACACTTGGATTGCCTTTGCCTTATCACCAAAGATGCTATAAGCACGAATGATGTGGACTAGGCGACGAGTAGAAATGATTTCCTCAATACCACCATCGTAGAAGGTCTTACGGATAATATCTGCCCAGTCAACCAGACGCTTGCAGAAGTCCCGATCCTCTACCTGAAGATCCAGTGCAACACCCTCAAGGATCTTCTGCTCAGTCTTAGGAGTAGGATACTCTTGCTCAAAAGTCACAGGAAAACGCTCAAGGAACGCCTCATTCAGAACGTTAGTGCCGATGAAGCGGCCATCATCACTACCCTTACCCTTGGTATTTGCGGTGGCAATGACATTGAAACCAGCAGCAGGCTTGACCCACTTACCAATCTTTTTCAGAAACACGCCCTTACCTTCAAGGATGGATTGGAGGCAGAGGATTTTGTTAGAAGCAAGGTCAATTTCATCGAGTAGCAGGACTGCTCCTCGTTCGAGTGCTTCAATGACAGGTCCATTATGCCAAGCAGTGTTGCCATCCACAAGGCGAAAACCGCCAATAAGATCGTCTTCATCAGTCTCAATCGTAATGTTTACGCGGATCAACTCACGCTTCAGTTGAGCACACGCTTGCTCAACAGAGAAAGTTTTACCGTTACCAGAAAGTCCCGTAATGAAAGTAGGATAGAAAAGACGGGACTCAATAATTTTGCGAATATCACCAAAGTTACCAAACTTGACGAAGGTATCATCTTTTTCGGGAATGAGATTTTGCTGTTCCTGAGCGGGAACAATTGCAGCAGGTGCTTGGTAGTTCTGCTCCATTTGTTCCCGAACGGTAAGGTTCCACTTACCACGACCAATTTTGTAATCGTTAAGTTTATTGGTAACAGTCTGGTAGTTAGCGCCATTCATAGCGCACCAGGCACGGATATCAGCGGAAGTCACAGACTCGCCGTACACTGCTTGGAGCGAAGTGCGGATGTAGTCGGCGGAGATGGTCATCGAGTGGTTTGTTTGAACTGAAGTTATTATAGTACTAAAAAGGGGGTCTCAGGACCCCCAGTGGACGGTTTGAAAATTGGTCAGGATTTCTTTCTCTTCCTACCACGAAATGTTTTACCAGATGTTTTAGGTGGTTCTGCTGCGACAGGTTCTAAAACCTCTTCTTCGACAGGAGTAGGAACTTCCACAACCAATTCAACAGGTTCAGGAACTTCTACCACTTCTACTTTAGGTGGTTCTGGTGCTGCTGGTGCTGGAGCTGGAACAGCACCTCCCAATAAATCTCCAAATCTAGACATTTTTGATACCTACACTATAAAAATATTTATCAGGCAACGAGTTCCACAAACTCCCCAAGAATCTTCTTGTTCATCTTCTTGGACTTAAGACTCTTAACAAATGCAGATTTGATTTGAGTTTTAGTAGCATCTTCCTTTACCTCAAACTCAGTATCTTGTGCGAGAGCATTGGCAGAAAGGCCAAAGTATGCATTATATCCAGACTTCTTAAGGGTAAATGCCTTTTCCTTACGCCAAGTGCTCATAGTCTTATCGTGCTCAGCACCATAGTATCCACAATAGCGACGGATAAAACTACCAGCATCACGAGACTCAAGAACACGAATACCAATGAAATTGATATCTTTGAACTTGTCGCGGAGGTTGCGGAGCAGAATATCGGTAAACTCATACCACTCACAATCAAGAGAGTAAGTCATACCAGTCTTACGGTCGCGCAGATAGGAGTTACCGTAGATATTGGAAGTACCAATATAAGGTTCATCATCAAAGCGACGATGGACTTCACGATGATACTTAAGCATTGCTGCCTCACCATCGGTCAATACAACACACTGCACCTTCTGCAATTTGTTCTCCTTCTGAAACTTAGGAAGAATCTGATGGAGAGCAATCAACGTCTCATTCAGAGGAGTTCCAGAAAGACTCATACCATAAGGAATAGGATAGCGAACATAGCAGTTATAACGGAAAGCAGAAGCAAGACGGAACAGGTTCTTCATCTGTTCTTCCAGAGTTTTGCCATTAGTCTTGCTAGTGAGCATATTCATCAGAGAGAACCATTCACCAACCTGAACCAGACCATCTTTCTTGGTATAAGCAAGTTCACGAATGGCTGCCTTACCATCTTCACTGTAAGAAACCAGAGGATAGTCGCTGGTGAAGGCATAAACCTCAAACGGAATAGCGACTTTCTTACAGAACCACACAAGGTTAAAGAGTTGCTTAACGGTATCCAGCATCACATCCGCCATAGAACCAGACCAGTCAAGAATAAACACCAGACCATGGTTCTTACCATCAGCAAGGGTGGTGACCTTCTTGAAGAGGTCTTCGTTGTACTTGTAGGTATGAAGTTTGGTGCAGTCCAATACACCAGTACGGGAAGTAGTAGCACGGGCATAAGAATCTGCTGCCTTGCGGCACTCAAACTCTTTGACCAGATAGTTAACTTCTTTCTGAGCAGAACGTTTAAACTCTACAAACTTCTTATCAACTTCACCAAAGATATCTTCGTAAAAAGATTCTCGTTCTTCAATCCAAGAACCCCAATATTCCTTACACTTATTGTGAATTTCGGAGTTTGGAACAATAATTTTATTCAGGTCAAGTTGAGGCAATTCAAGATAAACATTCTCGATACCATTATTCTCAACGAGTTGCTTGAGTGCTTCCTCAAGAGATTCCATCGTCTTGACTTCTGGTTCCTCATCAACACCACCAGACTGATAACTAGGAGTGTTTAGGTCAGCATCATCCTGCATCGGAGAACCACCAGAAGATTCTTCAGTCTCACCATCATTCTCACCCTCAGGTTGATCAGCAAAATCAGAGGCAGGTTGATTACCACCAGTTTGCTGAGACTCCAAAGAATCCATAGGAGTCTTGGTTTCTTCTTCCTGCTTTTTCTTGCAGAACTTGTAGAGAAACTCTGCCGCAATAAGAACATCGGAGAAGGTCTCACAAGCACCGATCATACGAACAATGGGCATCTCATCAAATTCCACAAAAGGAATATCAACAAAATTACCAATCTTGTAATAGAGATTGACTTTATCTGCAAGGTTATATTCATTCACATCATCATCACCGATTTGGAAGAAGTCCTGTTCGGCAAGCTCTTTATATCCGTTGTAAAAAGTCTTGGAGAGACCAGCATAACGACGCTTCATCAGTTTCTCGATGCGAACGTCTTCCACCACATTCACAAACTGAGGAGGAACCTTACAAGTCTCCAACCAGTTCTCATCAGGAGTATAGAGAGCGTGTCCAACCTCGTGACCAACCAGAAGGTCATAGACAGAGTTGCTTGCCTTCTCCCACATCGGCAGGGTCAAGACACGAGTGTGGACATTAAAGCAGGCAGTCTCAACCTTCTTGTGCTCTACCACAAGGTCCTCAGTGGCAAGGAGTTTAGCAAGTTGAGACTTGATTTCGTGGCGGACGGTCATCGGTCTTTTTCTTTGATGACTACATCATACGTGAAAAACCTTTGACTTTTTCGAACCTTGTGACACTTTCGAATTTGTCTTGCAGGTCCGTTTTGTGAGAGATAACAAAGATATTAGCATCCTTAATCACATATCGAATGATTTTGAGGAACTCGTCGGTTCCAAACCCATCCAGTGAAGAATCAAATACCTCATCCATAATCAGCAGGTTTGTATTTACTGAGTTTTTGAGTCTGGCAACTTCTCTCCAAGTAAAGAGGAGTGCTAGGTCAATTCTCATTTTCTCACCTTCACTAAAAGAACTATAAGAGAAGTCTTCGTGAATGGGAGATTTTACAGTTTCGCTAAACTCTTCGTTAAGATGGAAGTTAATATAAAAATCCATCAGTTGGAGATAACGATTGACCTGCTGATTTATGAACGGAAGATACTTCTTGATTATCTTCGTTTTTACACCATCGTCCCTAAGAAGGGAGTAGGCAAAATCGTAATGAACGATTTCCTGTTTTTTAGTAGAGAGGTCTTCTATTGTCTTGTGGAGATTTTCTTTAAATTCTTCTAGCTTCTCATGTTCAGTATTTCGGTTTGCAAGGTTCTCGGTAAGAGTTTGAATTTCATGCTCAAGATCTCTGATTTGTCTCTGGTTGAGGCTAATCCGAGTATTGTTTTGAGAAATGCCATGCGTTAACTTTGTAATCTCCTTGGATAGGGCATTGAATTGACGCTCTCTCTCTTGTTCGAACTCAATAGTTTTTTCAAGTTCGTCATAACCATCTTTAAGTTCCTTTGCCTTATTTTGAGCATCGCTAATTCTATTTAACCGAAACTCTTCTTCAATACTCTGGGTGCAGGTAGGGCATACCGTATTTTCAGTAAAGAACTTATGTTCTTTGGTAATAGCAGATACTTTTTGAGAGATCTTACCTCGGAGATTATTGAGTTTTACTAACTTATCTCCAGCACCAATGACTTCTTCCTGTTCTTTAGTAAACTTGTGGATTTCCTCTTCAGTCTTGGCATTTTCATTCATATAAATGCCAACTTCATCATCCAACTTGGTAATCTTTTCCTTGTTGGCATTTATGTTGGCATTACCACGAAGTTCCAACTCTTCAATGAAGTCCTGTTGCATCTTCATCTTATCTTTAAGAGTATCCTTCTTAAGATCAAGAGATTTGATTTGATCCTTCTTCTCACGAATCTTATCCTTGATGAGAGCATTCATCGCAGAGAAGATACGAATATCCAACAGATCCTCAATTACCTCACGACGATTAGAAGTCGTTAGCTGCATAAATGGAACAAAGGTGCTGCTACCCAGAATCACAATCTGAGTAAAAGACTTATAGTTTACTTTCAGAATACTCTCTTCCAGGATGCGCTGGTTGGCACGATCATCCGCTTCCTTATGAAGAGGAGTTCCATTCACCTCAATATCAAACACATTTGGTTTGATACCACGACGCACCAAGTATTCCCGATTATTGATAGAAAACTCAATCTCAACAACACACTCTTTCTCATTGGTAGTGTTTACCAATTGAGGTTTGTTGATCTTACGAAATGGTTTATTGAACAGAACAAATGTGAGAGCATCCAGCATCGTGGATTTACCTGCTCCGTTTGTTCCGATGATTAGATTTGTATTATATTTTTGAAAATCAATCTCAGTCCAAGTATTTCCAGTGGAAAGAAAGTTTTTCCATTTAATCTTTTGAAAGGTTATCATTCTTAGGGGGAATAACGATGTCGTCGGGGGTGATCACTGCGTATTTGTAATTATAGTGCTTACAGGTCTTTATGGCAAGCTCATCGTCAACTTCCACAACATCCATAAAAGTTTCTTCTTCTTCATTTTCAAGCATCATAGCATAACGGTCAGCATCGTCCTCATCCTCAAACAAAAATAAGACTTTATGCCCATACTGATCTTGGACAGCATAAGCACCGTCTTCTTTATTATTCTTGAGGGTAAGGAGGAACATTATTCTACTTCGCAAGCTTGTCTATACAAATCTTGGAAGATACCTTTAATTACATTTTTATCAAACTCAAATTCTGATTCTTCAATATAACGATTTAGAATAGAAATTGTGCTTTCTTCTTCGTCAATATCAAACTCTTCACTTTCGTGAATATCAAAGTTTTCAACAATCTTGAGATCTTGAATTCCTACAGTATGAAGTTTATCAATGAATTTTTCAAAATCTTTAGGGTTTGTCTTCTTACGGACGATTACCTTGACGATTTTGTTTTCATACTCTGTAGCATTAAAGAGTTTGTAATTGGTATCCTCATAATAGATGTTATAAAATAATTTATAAGGATTGTTTACTGGGGTCAGAGTGAGGGTTTCCGTATCGAAAATATGAAAACCACGAGTATCATTCACATCTGTCCAGTACATCTCATAAGGATTTCCTAGGTATGAGATTCTTCCGTCTGACGATCGAGTGTGATAGTGTCCCGAGAAGACACACTCGAACTTCTCAAATAGTGTGCTTTCCAAACCATGCTCCATGATGATTTGTCGATTAACTCTAAATCCTTGGAGTTCCAGGTGCCCCATCGCACACCTGCAATTAGTCTTTTTGATAGTGTTGAGAGATAATTCTTCATTTCCTTGATTAATCCATGGCAAAAATAAAATGTCTAATCCACCAACATTAACTTCTGTTGGTTTACTGTATGTCTTAATATTAGAATAAGTCTGAAGTAAAAGTTCTGGAGAGTTTACTTCATTCGTGTTTTTATAGTATGTGTCGTGATTTCCGATGATCATATGAACATCATACTTTTTAAGAGGGTTGAACACCACCCTCTTTGCCCATTCTAGACTCTGATAATCAATCGACTTCCGACTATCAAAAGCATCACCCATATGAATAACTGCTTCTACTCCGTGCTCTTCTAGAGCAGGAAAAAATACATTCTCATAAAAGAGTTCAAAATAATCGTGCAGATACTTGGAACCCTTACGTGCTCCATAGTGAGTATCCGTGATGATGGCAACCTTCATCGATTCTTGTATTGGATCTGATCTTTGATGCTATTATACTCCGAACTGTGCCCAGAAAGCAAGCTGTCGTCAACCATCATCACTTCATCAAACCCAGTTTTCTCAATGATCTTGGTCTTGATGTCCAGTTGCTTCTTCTCCTTCTGGATGCGTCTCAGGAAGGCATAGTGAATGATCTGCGTAAAATATGCGAAAGGATTCTTAGACTTCTCAGGATCAAAGTTGTGAATATACTGAACACAATTTTCAATTCCATCAGAAATCATGTCCTCACGGAACATATAATTTACAAAGTTAGGCTTATACGAAAGGTGTGTTGCAATTTTAAGAAAACATTCACCAAGATAGTTTGGAATGGGTGGTTTGCCTTCCCATTGCTTTGCTCTTTCTTGCTTGGGTTGTTCAGTAAGGTCTTTATTGAAAGTCTTTAAGTATGATTTTTCTACTTTTGTGCGATAGACAATCATCGCTTCCAACAATTCCTTATTATTTACATAATGTTCTGTTTTCTTTTTGGGCATAACATCGGACTCTTCTAATATAAGTTGTTATTATTATACCATACTTTGTGGACTTGACAACATTAGAAAATGTGTGTAGACTACCTTTGTCCGGGTTGAAGAGTGAGATCTAGCTTTCTTTAATATCTAACTTAAAAATATCTTCCAGTTTCTTTCTCGCATCTTCTACAGATGAAAGATATCCCATCTTTTTTGATGGTCTTGTAAGGCCGGATTCTTTTGGATTATTTGCATTGAATAAGTCAAGTCCGTCATCTTCATCCTCATCATTAATATAACTTGTGTAAATATCGATTAACCTATCATCTTTGGTTTCAGTCATAGTAATAATTCTATCAGGTTTTATAATAAAGATATCATCAGAAGACATCTCAATCCAAGACTTGACTTTGATGTGCATTCCGTGATGAGTATTATAAATTTTCATCGTGATTGGATTTTGCAATAAAAGCACAGGGTCTCCATTGTTCTCATCAACAGAGACTAGTGATAGAATCTCCTCACCAGATGTAAGTTTTATAATTGCGTAGAATTCATCTCCCATTAGTTTTTAAGCGGTATGTTTACAATATCGTAATTAAAATTCTCCTCGTTATAAACTTTAATTCTTTCGATTAGGTGATTAAGGGTATAATTTCTCCTAGACTTGTAGGAAATGTCGTCAGCAATATCATATAAAGTTGCTTTTGTTTTGTTATTGCCTTTTCTGAGGACTCTTCCAATACTTTGCAGATTTCTAATTCTGGACTTTGAAGGAGAAGCAAAAATAACATTGTGGAGATTCTTGATATTAATACCAGTAGAGAATGTTCCGTATGAAGCGACGATAATCGCGTTGTTTTCTCTTTCAGTAATCTCCCTTACTTTTTCTCTGTCTTCAGTTGCCACTCCACCATGGACAAAAAATACGTGTCGTTGATCAACTCTACCGTTATTTATTAAATCGAATAGGGGTTGTCCGTGCCCTTCAACACGGGAAAATAGTATGAGCGTATTACCTTTAAGATCAAGGGCAAGGTTACGTATAAACTTGTTGCGTCGTTCATGATTAATAATGTACTGGACTTCTTCTTCAAAGTTTTCAAACTTATGTGCAGGGTGTTTCAATAGAAGCACGTTGATATCTAACTTGGCAACGTGCCCTTTCTTCATCAGTTCTTCTGTTCTGATGATTTTGTAGGAGGGACCAAATAAGCCCTCCAATACCCACTTATGAGTTTGAGTTCCATCAAGAGTGCCTGTATAACCAAATCTGTATTTTGCAT
>Ga0255751_10003742_pt1 | contig 13905 bp, 14 predicted proteins | sample 071ome_20_FD_179951 | JGI IMG/M metagenome (GOLD analysis project Ga0255751, IMG submission 179951) | Coastal salt marsh microbial communities from the Groves Creek Marsh, Skidaway Island, Georgia - 071412BT metaG (version 2) | ecosystem: Environmental > Aquatic > Marine > Intertidal zone >...
TGAAAGGTTTCTTTCAGAGAAGGTGGTAGAACAGCATCCTTTACCATCTTAGGACGATACTTTTCTACCCATAAAAAATTATCACGCATTACATTCCCATAATATAAAAGTTTGATTTATTGTTCTGTGGCTTCTGCTGGAACATCAGCTACAGATTGACCAACTGGATCTTGTGCAGGTTGATCTTCTTGAATTTTTTCGACCAAGAACTGTCTCACTGTCGCTACACCGACTAGTTCTTGTCCTTCAAATGCGCCACGCTTTGTGCAAACATCAATGATTTGTACCATGTTTGCCATCATTTGAGGTTCTACTTGTGCCATTTTAGTTATACTCCGAATTTGTTTCTGTTGCAACCCAGTACTCAATATAGCCTGAGGTATTCTTGAAATGAGAGATACCAGCTTTAGATATTTTTACATCGTAATCGCCAGCGATGAATTTAAGATTTTCAGTTTTGAAAACCATGTTGAATACGTCACCATTGCTTGAAGCAACATCACGACTGTATTCATTTGATGTTGGATTCTTTGTGTCAGTAGCGACAAGAGAAATACCCATCGTACCACCACGAACAACAACTTCTGGAAGACCCAGTTGATTAGCCGCAGACACCACTGCTTTCAAATCATCAGCCGTAACAGAGAATACAATCTCTGGATCAGGCATATCAATATTCTTCTCTGGTGGTGATGTCACCATAGAAGGATCAGTATATGTATATCGTGAACGAGATTTATTACTCTCATCACGAATTGTCACATCCATTTCACCAAATGCAAAGTCAGCATTCTCAAACAGACTTGCTAGACCAAGAAACTGGTTCAGTTCATAGATAGCAAAGTCTTGTGGAAATGTTTCTTCGACAACTGCTTGAGCAAGGATATTCTTTTGCTCACTCACAGTGCGAATTGTATTCCCTTGCTTGAATGCAAGAGAGGGATTGATAGTTGAAAAGTTCTTCAACACATCAAAAGTCTTATCACTGATTCTCATCATCATTTACCTCAGTTCTATTTTCAATTGAATCAATATAAAGTGCCATAATAGCATAGTGTACAACTTTTAGCAAGTCATTTCTGTTCTTGCCGTCTTTTTTTCCGTATCTCTGACAATACTTGATGATATTGCCCATGCAGAAACCTTCGCCATGTCCACTGTCAATAATAAACTCAGTAGACTGAAACTTGTTGAAAGAGTAGTGACCATCATAAGTAGCCGCTACATAATCATAGACTTCTTTCAAAATCTTATCTTCGTCAAACTTAAACTTACTCATTTTTTCATCATCTTAATTTCATCGGGGTCAGCAGTTGCAGTAGCACCAAGTTGTGCAAGATCACTCAGACTACCACCAAAAGTATAAGAACCTGTATGAAGCAATTTCATCCAAGGACACATCCAAGTCTTTACACCAACTTTTTGCATCCACTGACAGAACATGTAGTCTTCTGATAGATAACGCTTTGAATCAGGATCAATCAGTGCTTGAAAATACATCATGATTTCACGACTGCCATCAAAATGCTTTGTACGAACATGATCTGGAATGTAAGAATAATCCGGATATGCTTCATTAAATTTTTCAAAGGCATTCTTGGTAATCATCATGAAACCAGTACCACCTTCAAGAACAGGAACAGGCTCATCAAGTCTTACTTGTGTACTATCCGTATCTGGATTAAATACATAGTCACCAACAAATTTTTCTAGATCGCCAGGATTTTCATCAGCCCAACCTTTATCAACGGCTCGCTTAATCTTTTCCCAAGCGATAGTCTTCTTCGGATAAGGACCACATATGATGTCCATACGCTTGCTATCATCAGTCTCATCCGGATCAGACAAAGCCGCTAGTGTGATAACATCATTAGGATCAAAACCAATATCAGAGTCAATGAACATTAGATGTGTATAGTCACCACGCATAAACTCATCTACGCAATAGTTTCTTGCTCTGGTAATTAAAGATTCATTGAAGAGATAAAAAAACTTGATATCCATCTCATACATGGCACCAAGTTTTGCTAGATCAGCAGTTGACTTTGTGTACATGCCATGACAGTTACCACCATACATGGGCGTTGCAACAAAGATTTTCTTTTTCTTCAAATCTTCTAGTTCGATTGTAATTTCCAACTCAAACTCCTATAATAAAAACATTGTGTAGATTATATAGTAAGAAAGCACCTAATGTCAAGGCACTTTCTTAAATATTTTCAGTTATTTATGTGACTTAGAATGGCACTTCGTCAGTCAACTCTGACTTTTTCAACTCTTCTTCACACTCAGCATCAGCATCAACTTTAGTGTAGAGATCACGGAACGAAGTCTTAGTGTCTTCATCGAACCGATTGATGCACATCTCAATCGCAGTCATACGATCACCGAAGATGCTGTATGCCTTTGCAATGTGGACCAGACGCCGTGTCGAGATAATCTCATCGACACCACCATCATAGTAAGTCTTACGAATGATGTCAGCCCAGTCAACAAGCAACTCTTCAAAGTTGTCCATCACATCGATGCCGAGATCATCAAACACTTTACCGAGAATCTTTTTCTCAGTAGCAACTGGTGGATAAGACTGCTCGACAGTGATAGGGAAACGCTCAAGAAACGCTTCATTCATCACGTTAGTGCCGATGAAACGACCATCGTCAGAACCTTTACCCTTGGTATTGGCAGTGGCGATGATCGTAAAGCCAGGAGCAGGCTTGACATACTCACCAGTCTTCTTGATGAAGTAGCCTTTGCCTTCGAGGATTGACTGCAAGCACATAACCTTCGCTGGATTAGCGAGATCAAGTTCATCTAGCAGTGCAACGGCGCCACGCTCCATGGCTTTAATGACTGGACCTTTGAAGAACTTGGTTTCACCGTTTACTAGACGGAAGCCACCAATCAAGTCGTCTTCATCAGTCTCGACTGTAAAGTTGATCCGAATAACTTCACGCTTTGCTTGAGCGCAAGCCTGTTCGATACCGAATGTCTTACCATTACCTGACAGACCTGTCACATAAACTGGATAGAACATACCTGATTTGATGATTTGCTTAATCTTTTTGAAATCACCAAATGGAACAAACAACTCATCTTCTTCTGGAATCAAGTTCTCAGTGAATGATTCAGTTTCAACATTCATGCTTGTGACAAGTGTGTTTGGAACAAGTGCAACTTCTGCCTCTGGCTTTTCTACTTTAGCAACGCCAGGCAGTTCATACATACCGTGACCTACACGATAGTCTGGCTTGTTGAGTAGCCATGTTGGACGGCGAAATCCATTGTTCTCAGCAAGTTTGATTGCTTCAGCCCGTGTGACTGTTGAACCAAACTCTTTTTGGGCCAATGCCACAAACGCTTTCTGGGTCTTGTTCAGTTTACGCATAACAAATCCTCTCTCAGTTGCGAATCACTTTTCTCATTACTTGTTGAATCTAACATAATACAACGATGATGTCAAGCCCTATTATGCTACCAAGTCGATAAATTTTGAAAGCATAACTCGACTACCCTTGCGTGTTTTGTTTGCTTTCTTAAAAGCAGAACGTATCTGAGCCTTGGTAGCATCCTCAGTGACTTCGATTGCACCGTTAGATGTCTCAAGTGCTTTACCACCTAGAATGCCAAAGTATGCACTGTATCCAAAGTTCGGTATGATGCAGTAGTTATCCTTCTTTAGATCACCCCACATATTCTCTCGCTCAAAATAATCACCAGTTGGAATCTCACGCAAAGCAGAAGGCTTCCGATAAGGTAAGATATGGAATCCAATCACGTTAGAACCAGTGTGATCCCGAAAGATTCTCAGTAGTTGAGGCGTGGCACGTTCACCGTTGTTGTACCGATACCGCTTTTTAGTTACTGGATCAGTCATGTAACATACTACATTCTTATCGAGTCCAGAATACCGACCGAAGTCCAAATGTCTTTCGGTGGTGTATTCATCCTTACCTGTAAATGTTTTTTCCTTGGAACTAAACTCCATAGAGGCGCTTGCACCATCTGTCAGATAGATTGTGTTGACAACATCAAGTCTATTTTTGCTCTTGAACATATCATGAATGATCATACCAGCAACAATAGCATCATCGAGTGGTGTACCGCCAAGGTAAAGAGGACCAGGCAAAGTCCATTTCATAGTGTAGCGATTACTCCACCGATCAAAGAACTCGCCCATTGCAAGCATTGCTTTACACATTTTCTGATAATCATTCCGGCTCATCTTGTTTGAGAAGAACTGAATCAAGCGAAAGTCGCCGTCATAGCCAATCTCATAGAGATCGAATATATCACGATGATAATATCTGTTATTACGATCCCATCTATCGGTGAAAGCATAGACCTCGAAAGGAATGTTTACTTGCTTACAAAACTGTACAAGGTTTAGTAACTGTTCGATGGTGTTCTTTATCTCAGACACCATAGAGCCAGACCAGTCGATGAACATCAGCAGACCGTGGTTCTTGCCCTCAGGCAACACAGTCATTTTCTTGAAGATATCATCACTGTACATGTAGTTGTTCATTTTGAGAGTATCGATGACACCAGTTTTAGAGATAGTAGCCCGCTTGTATTCAGCGGCTCTTTTCTTCATCTCGAACTCTTTGACAAGGTAGTTGATTGTCTTTTTGTTGTCACGCTGAAAGACTTTAAGCAGTTCAGCACCATCATCAAAAGCCTCTGGACGATCATCGAACAGAGACAGCACTTTTTTGTAATCGATAATACGATCAGTCGTCACTTTAGTTTTGTTAGTTGGAAGTGTTAGATTGTAGAATGTTTTATTGGGATCAGCACCAAACTCATTGGAGATGTTTTCATTCAGTGACTTATCGGTGACAGATTCAGGACCATGTTCACCGCCTTCATGACCGGTGGTAGTGTTCTGAGACCCCTCTGAATCGCTCTCAGAAGAGCCACCAGTGGTGCCTTTAGTACCTACTGATGATTGATCGTCTTCTTCCGAATCGCCTTCCTCAGAGCCGTTTTTCGCTTGATCATTGCTCTCTGTCTCCATGTCAGATTCGTATCCGAAACCTTCAGAAATATCGTATTCGCCTTCATCGGAAGTGTCTTCATCGCCGTATTCCTGTTGCATTTGAGCAAAAGCCTCAGACATCGCCTGTTGCTCTTCCTCATGTTCTTCTTTTGCTTTACCATAAAGACGAGTAGCAATATCGATTACTTGCTCAAAAGTATCAGCCTTGTCAATCTCAGAAATCCAAGACTTCTCTTCTTTACTGAACTCAACACCGACAGTCTGTCCACACTTGAAGAATACGTTCAGACGGTCGATGAGTTTGAAACTATTTATTTCTTCAGAACTTTTTCCGAAGAAGCCATCAGCAAGCATTTTCTTGTAAGACTTGATGAATGACTTACGAAGACCAGGATACCGCTTTTGAACCATGCGCTCAATACGGGCGTCTTCAACTACGTTCAGAAAAGACTGAAATCCTCTACCACCATTACCAGCGGCGTCCATCCACTTCTGAGCAGGCGTGTAAAGAGCGTGAGCAATCTCATGACCTACGAGATGATCATAGGTATAGTTTTCCATGCCATCCCAAAGTGGCAATGTCAAAACACGATCTTCAACATTAAATGAAGCAGTCTGCACATTCTCATGAACCACTGTAAGATTCTCAGTAGCAAGCAGACGAGCAAGGACTTCTTTAGACTGAATATTTACCATTTGCGAATCACCTCTCTCATTACTTGTTGATCCTAGCAAAACTGAACAGATTTGTCAACCATTAAATTGTTAGCATTGCTAGTGCCTTGGTATATGACAATGATTTTAGCACAGGAAAACGCTTCTGTACTAGATTGTAGTTTTTAGCAGACTGAGCCCAAAATGGCGCTTTGTCGCTGGCCAGGTAAGTATTGATGTCTGCATTGGGCATATTACAGTGAACATCTTTGTGTGTCGTGTTGTTAAGAGTGATAATACCCATAAATTCAGTCATAAGTATATAACTCTTCTCAATCAAAAAGGTCTTCACAATCTGTGAGGGTTCAAGAGAACTCTTTTTGACGGAGATGTTTTTCACTGTCACAAAGTGGTGCAAATCAACAGTTGCTCGACTTTGATTGTTGAGTACGGCAAGAGGACCAGTTTCACTATATTCATTCTTGTAAATGGGAGAGTTGGTAATGAAATCAGTTAGTGGCTTGTTTTCATCACCAAACTGTAAAAACTGAATCACTTGATAGTTGAGTCGTTCACACTCAGCCGAGGTCGATTGACGATTTTGACGATATTCTTCAATCGTTGCACTAGGAAAGAAAGTCTTATATTTACCAAATGCGACATACTCAGAAATAGTCCAGTCTGCAGGTATACCCTCTCTCTCTTTTGAGATTTTAGATGCCTTTATCTTACAAGTATCACACAGAGGCGAACCTTCTTCATAACCTAAAATCTCAGCAGTTCGCTTTGACGTTGACCTCCAATAGTTGTAAATGATACCGCCTATCAATTCATTCTTTTTCACTGCTTGGGCTTTCTTGCCACAAGTACAAGACGGAAAATTAGCAACAGGCATAAAACGATCTTGCATATTAACTCCTCTCTCTGCGAATCACTATATGACCTTTATAACAAAAAGACGGTAGAATGGCAACACCTATTTTGAATTATTGTCGATATCTACAACTTTTCTTCCAAGAGCAAGATTGTCTGACTTTTCCTGAATGACAATGTTGTCTAAATTTGCATCACCACCATCAGCGGCTGGCACAATGTGTCCGCCATGATACACATTTCCATTGTGAAGTTTAGATAGATCAATATCTTTACCTTCAGGTGTTTTAAGATCATCTCTGATAGCCGCAATAAATTTTGTCGTTTTTGAGGCTGTTCTAGACCTTGCCTTTGGTCGAAAATATTCGCTCATATCCATATTCTGTCTGAACAAATAATTGCGAAAGATATTGTTTTGTGCCTGTCGGCCGCCGACCATAGTAGAGAAAGATTTCGGATCTGATTTTTTGGAAATCTTGTATAAGGTCTCATCACTCAACAATTTTGCTGATGTGTTAATAAAATCTGTAATAAAGTCAGACTTTTTCTCTTCAATGAGTTCTTTTCTCTCTTCACGATTTTGAATGTAAAGAACAAAAAGATCAAACATCATATTACGATTTGATAATGAGTTCAACCTTGAATCGCTGAAAATCTTCATAAATGATTCAAAAGTGTTTTTGAATGATTTTGCTCCTTGATCTGCACTAGAATCTACTCTATACATTTTCTTCAAAGATTGTGGAGTAATAGCTTTCTCCAATCCCTCAAAATAATAGAAAGCACAGCCAGCAATGAAATCATCAATATGACGGCGATTAACTTGATTAGCTTTGAACCAATCTACATTCTTATTATAGTAAATGGATTTGTACTTTGATGCCAAATCTCTGATGACCGATGCAATATTTGATGTTGATGCATTTCTCTTCTCCGGATCATTCAATGGCTTACCATCATTTACTCGTGAAAAAAGTTCAGACAACTCTTCTCTCGACACATCTGTGTAAGTCTCAACATTTATTTCACTTTCGAGAAATGTTTCTTGCAATAATACCGGCAACTCCGAAAACTTACTTTCACCAATCTTGTAGAACTGAAAATCGTCTCGAAATTGCATTTTTTTCGTGTAATATTCACCATCAATAAAACTCACAGAGTTTTTTATGCGATTATTACCATCGATGATAAGTTTCTTTACACCAGCATCATACCACTTCTGAAAGTATTCAATATCCTGTCGTAAACTATTTTCTATGGCATAGTTGAGACATTCTTCAATATCTACAAGAAGAATTGCACTGGGATTCATGTTTGTGAAAATTGATGTTGGCCAACTAGAAATGTTTTCTTTCGACCAGCGAGTAAACTCATTAGCTTGAAACGACAAATCGGTTTCAATTTCACCAGACTTATACATATCGTATAATTCTTGTATAGGTGTTTTTTTCGTGTATGAAGTTAATTTTCGCATCACTGACATGATTTTCTCCTCTCAAAACTCATTGCGAATCATCATGTGGTCTTTATACACTATCTGCCTACTTGTGTCAAGTACTTTCTTTTAGTTTCTTCCCAAGTCATTTTGTAAAGGTCATCATAGAATAGAGTTTCAGAGGATACACGGTCGTTTTTAATGAGAGAGGAGATTCGTTTCCGTGCATACTTGTCTTTCCATAGACCAACAAGGTAGTCTGTGCTGGTGTCAAAAGATTTCTCAAGTTTATCCTCTGAAATTTCGCCACGCAGAAACTCACAGGTATTTGTGTAAAGAGGCGAATAGTAGATGCCTCTCTGATGCGCCGACTTAATCAAGTCTTTATCAATACCAAGTTGTGAGTATGCGAATGTGAACGAACGGTTGCGATGGTCACGCTTATATGGCTGACCAGTTGGCTTTGATGCCGCATACCATTCAAAATACTTACGAGTATGATTTGTTTTGAGCCATTCACGAATCATAGAGATTGTAGGCTTTGTCGCTTCATATGAAACTGAGCCAGATGAATAGCCCATCTTCTTCCAATGCTTCAGATTATCGTATTGTGATAGACCGCCAGCCTTATCTTTACCATATAGTGATGTGGTTGTTACCGAGACTAGAGTATCGCCATACTCTCGCTTCCAGGTATCTTGGACAGTATCGGACAAGCATAATAGAGCCAATAGTTTACCACCGACATAGTTGTAACCTAGAGGCTGTAAAGGCACAATTGTTGAACCAATTGCTGAATAGTTAATCATATTGCCTTGAGTTTTCTTTTCTCTAGACCAACCAATGTAGTTGTCTCTAGGTGTCAAGTCGAGAAAGTCCGACGAAATACAGATGACACCTAGAAACTTATCAGTCACTTCATCTTTGACAATAAAGTTCATGTTGCGACCGATATTATTATTGTTCTTCATGGTTGAAGAGAAAACACGAATAGCGTTCCACATACCAGCAAGTTCACTGTTTTTGTTACAATGAACTAATACTGGTTTGAGGTTTTGATAGTCTTCTACACTTTCAGGAATCCAGATATTGTTTTTCACATTACGAATGTACCTTGCTTGGTCATCATCTTTTAGCATAATCTGAGGACCATCAAACAAAGTATTAACAAATTCAGCAGGATACTTTTCTTGAACTTCGCACCACTTTTGATAGAGGGTGTACTCAGCAACAGACATCTTGCTCACTACAGAAAGGTCTGCAATAAGTTTTTCTCTTAATTCATCAGTAACAATGTTCTTGAATGATTCACCAGGGTTTTGTTCCTGCCAAATCTTCCACTGATCTTCAATATCTAATTTTGCGTAGTCAGACTTTTTCACTTCAATTTCTTTCTAAGTGTTTACAATATTCGTAACGAGTATAATAACACACTCTTTACCTTGTGTCAAGAATTGTTTTGATTATTATGGACTATCTCTTTCAAATTGTTTTCAGCGTTTTCAATCTCTTCAATACGACTCTTCATATAAGAGATTGCTGTATGAATATGTCCAGTATCATGTGGTTGCAATTTACTCTCAGCAACCTTGATCTCATTTCTAAGAATCGCTTTCAAATCGTCTACATAACTCATGCTACCATCCTATTGTTTCTTCTAAGTTTATCTAACTTTTTCTTCTGCTTCTGTGCTTGTTCTAGGTGATATCTATTTGCTTTCCTTGTGTACAGAATACCATTGAGATGATCCATCTCGTGCTGAAAAATTCGAGCGGTCATACCACCAAGTTTGATTGTATCAGTTACACCCTCATGTGTGGTGTATCGAACTCTAATCCAATCATGACGTTTCACTTTAACATAAAGACCAGGGAATGTCAAGCATCCTTCTTCCTCAACTGTCATTTCTTTTGACTGATCAACGATGCGAGGATTGAACACACTCATTACAGTATCAGGATCATTCCAATTGCCTAAGACAAAAACTCTAAGCGGAATACCACATTGAACAGCAGATAGTCCAACACCTCTATGTTCAATCATCGTCTCTTTGAGATTCTGAAACAACTCTGTAGCATCAAATGCACCATCAAAATCAAATGGTGTACTCTCTTGCGTTAGTTCTGGACTTTTACCATCAATCAAATCTAAAATCATTCTGTTCTCCCATAAAACTCTGTTCTGTATGCTTTAAGTGGTAGAAAGTGATACCAACAGCAGTTGTCTTTTCCTACACTCTTACTATCTGGTATCCACTTTACTCTTCCGACACTTACAACTTTATTCACATATGGCATATACTCTGTCGATTGTTTTGTGTGCATCCAATCAGAGTCAAACAAAAGCCAAGCACCCTTTCCAAGTTCTCTGAAATGCTCAATCATAGGATGAAGTATCTTACGATTCCATGGTGGGTTTGTAATAATCTTAGTTGCATAGTGTGTTTGAGTAGTAGTTAAGTCTTTGAAATCTGCTTTGACAATATCATTTCTCTGAGGAGAAATATCAGAAGCAAAGACGCACTTAGCACCATAACTTTCTAAGATGTCTATGAGTTGTCCATCGCCTGCACACGGCTCACAAAAGTTTACAGTTGGTGCAAGATGTGGTAGTAAAGGTAGAACCGCTTCTCTTGGTGTTGGATAGAAGTCTCGTTCTACCCTTTCAAAATCACTACGCTTTCCCATTACGCCGCTATCCTACTAAAGTTCTTCACCTTCTCAAAGCGAATCTGACTACGGAACTTCTCTGATAGAATGTCACCCTTATGTGAGATAACAAACACATTAGTCTCACCGCCCAACTGGTGAATCAGTTTTAGAAACTCATCACAGCCAGCAGTATCAAGTGAAGCATCAAAGACTTCATCCAAGATGAGTAGGTTAGTGTTAGTAGAGTTCTTGAGTTTAGCAATTGCACGCCATGTGAATAGTAGTGCCAAATCAATTCGCATCTTCTCCCCTTCAGAGAATGAAGCATAAGAAAACTCGTCACGATGCCTACTCTTAATAATCTCATTGAACTCCTCATCTAACTCAAATGCTACAAAGAAATCTAGTGCCGCAAGATACTTGTTGATCAGTTTGTTCATAACAGGAACATACTGTCGAATGATTTTTGTTTTGATACCACCATCTTTTAGCATATTCGATGCTACACCAAACAATTCTCTGTTGTTAATCAGTTCTTCTTTTTTCTCTGAGAATGTCTCGCGTTCTCTTTGTAATGTTTTAAGAGTATCTTTTGCCTCAGTGTTGTTAGAGTCTGCACTTTGTATTCTGTCAATCTCTGTTTGGTTTTTGGATATGGACTTCTCCAGTGATTTAACAGATGATTGATTTGACGAAACATTAGACTGTAAAACACTGATCTCTTGCTGAGTAGTTTGTATTTCATCAAGTCTTTTCTGTAGCGTTGTGTACTCTGCTTCCAGTTCTTGTATACCAGTTTCGACTTTCTGGATAATCTGATTTGTGTCCTCAATAACCTTGCTCTTAATAGAATCTTGTATCTCCTGTGAACAGGTAGGGCACTCATCATTTCGTTCAAAGAAGTCAATTCGTTTGTGCGCTTTGTCATGTTTGCTCCTCAACTTGTTAATCAAGTCAAACACCTTACCACTCTTCAGTGTGACAGAATCAGAATCATTTATCTTCTCAAGTAACAGTTCTGTCTTCGTAATCATATGAGTGTTACTTGATGTGAGAGACTGTATCTCTTTCTCAGACTCATCAATCATGTTCTGAAAGGTAGCAATGGTGTCATCACTTTGTTCTTTCAGTTTACGAATGTAATCTTTCTGTGTCTCAATTTTACTTTCAATCAACTGCATTTGATACTCGACATCACGAATATCTTCTTTGTTCTCTGCAACACGATCCTTCAAAAGTTTAGCCATAGAAGAGAAGATACTAATGTCTAGCAAGTCTTCAATAACTTCTCTACGATTGGCGGCAGTCAGTTGCATAAATGGCACAAACGTAGATGCGCCTAGTACAACAATCTGCGTAAAAGATTTGTAGTTGAGTTTGAGAATAGTTTCTTCAAGTTGCTTCTGATAATCTCTAGCAGAGCCAGGCTGATTTAGTAGAGTATCGTTCTGGTAGATTTCAAAAATATTTGGCTTGATACCTCTCGAAACCTTGTATTCAATCTTACCAATTCTGAATGAAATCTCTACCAGCAAGTCGCGCTGGTTAATTGTGTTTAGTAGTTGTGGTTTACCAATCTTACGAAATGGTTTGTTGAACAGAACAAAACACAACGCATCAAGAATGGTAGACTTACCAGCACCATTCTCACCTACGATAATTGTGTTCGGTGAACGATTCAAGTCTATTTCTGTCCACTGATTGCCTGTTGATAGAAAGTTCTTCCATCTAATCGTCTTGAAATAAATCATACTGTGGCTCGCCAGTCCTTACATCATGTCTTTCAATTTTTTCATGGTAGTGTCCACAATGAGGACAATACATCTTCTTAGGTCTATAGTTCTCATGACTTGCAATACTCCACCAACCTATGCATTCGCTACAGGTGAAGTGGTGTGGATACTCAATAGTAGACTTCATCATCTACACTTCCATATACAATGCTTCATTATAGAGATTTCGCATTAGATTGTCAAGTCTTTTCTTTGGTACATTTGTCTCCATATTCTCAATGTACTTAGATAGAATGGTGACAGTATCTTCTGCCTCATTGACAATATCTTCATCATCTTCAAGATTCAAATTCAAGTGATCATCGACAATTTGTATCGATGCGGGATTACACATGTACAATTTGTCCATGTACTGATCAAACCAAAAAGGATTCTCTTTTGATTGTACAATGACCTTGACATAGGCTTCTTGTGTAGCAAAGAAATATTCGTTATCAACCAAAACATCGACAGCCTTTTTGCCAGCATCATCATAGTACACTTTGAAGAAGAACTCATATGGATTTTGAATGAACTCTAATTGTCTTGTATCTGTATCAAAAACATGAAAGCCTTTTGGATCCTTGTAGTCACTCCAAGTGATTTGATATGGTGTACCAAGATAGTGTATGTTCTTAGTTGTAGACTTTGTATGAAAATGTCCTGACATTACCATATCAAATTTATCAAAATCGTCTATCTGCATACCATGCTCATTTGTCATACCGCGCATCATGAGACATCCAGCAATTTCTAAGTGACCCATTAGAATTTGTGCAGGCGTATCTTTCATATGCTCTACTGCTTGAGCATAATTTGAGTTGTTGATCCAAGGCATAAGACAAATATCGGTGCCATCAAAGTTTACTGTTTCTGGCTCCCAATAAATTTTACAATTTTCTCGTCTATCGAACAGTTCTCTCATTGCATTGATGTCATTTGAGTTCTTATAGGGAACATCATGGTTACCAGCAATGATGTGAAGATCAATATTTTTCTTTTCAAGTTTGTTGATAAATTCTTCTTTTAGATGTCTCAGAGTAATGTAGTTGATATATTTACGTCTATCAACAATATCACCCAAGTGAATCACAGTATCAATATTATTTTTCTCTAGATAAGGAAAAAATTGATAGTGAAAAAATCTACGAAAGTATTCTAAGAAATTTTGAGCATCATTGCGTACTCCCCAATGAGTATCAGTAATTAGTGCTATCTTCATTTGTATCCTCAGTAATAAACTTATCAAGTGTTGAGATTGTCTTCTTCTTTTTACGTCTTTTGTTTTCTTCAAAGTTAGTGATGAAGTCACTCATGTATTCTTGTGACCATTCATTGTGCTTCACACCATCGTCATAGTGTGACATGATATCACTCTCTTGAACATCAGACGTTTCACCAAAGATATTGGCGTTCTCTGTTGCTTTGTACTTGGTGTAAAGATAACGCTTCTCTTTCTGAATACGGCGTAGAAAAGCATAGTAGATAATCTGTGTGAAATATGCAAAAGGGTTTTGT
>Ga0255751_10003744_pt1 | contig 13902 bp, 6 predicted proteins | sample 071ome_20_FD_179951 | JGI IMG/M metagenome (GOLD analysis project Ga0255751, IMG submission 179951) | Coastal salt marsh microbial communities from the Groves Creek Marsh, Skidaway Island, Georgia - 071412BT metaG (version 2) | ecosystem: Environmental > Aquatic > Marine > Intertidal zone > Salt...
ATACCAGCGCCCTTGACGACCGCGTTGATCTTGTCTTCGGTGATTTCTTGGCCGTCATCGTGCAAGATGAGGGCCGCGTAAGTGCATGCAAGTTCTCCAGACTGTAATCGTAAATAGATGAATAAAGAAAGGAAGATATGGGTCAGTATTACGAACATCAAATCACGGCTACTTCTCTTCAAAGCCTGAGATAAAGACACGCCGCGCGACAATTCCCACGAGCCTCTCTGATTTTTCAGCTTTTGGGGCTCATCGAGAAGGCAAAAAACAAAAGCGACGGGAAATCCCGCGCGGAATCGAGCGATGATGCGAAGTCGAAACGCGGATTACGATCGCATAAACGAACGGAGAAACATTCTGCTCAACCAATTCGTAGCAAATCTTGCGCGTTCTATCCCTTCTACTCCATCGAAGAAGCAGCGCGGAAACAAAAAACTCTCAAAAATCCTTTCATTGGGGCTAGGAAGAAAAGAGAGCGGAGAGATTTCAAAACGCGCGCGCGCTCGAGCCTCATCGCGCGAAAATATCCCGCGGCGTTCGCGCGTGGATTCTCGCGAAGAGAATGCAAACGTACCATTTTTATTTATGTGTGTTCCTTAAAGCTGTGTAATTAAACCTTTAACCGATGGGGCAATAAGAATAGCGAATTTCGGGGAAAGGAAAATCTCCTCGTGTTTTGCTTTTTTGGGGGGCGTGTGAGATGCTCGAAATTTCGTATGTGTTTGCTTTGACGTGTTTGTGCTCCTACTCTAAATCAAAAAAATACGCGCACTCTCATCATCGTTTGGAGGAACCGAAGCCGCCTTTTTTCTTGGACTTCTTCTTCTTCTTCTCTTCGTACACGTCTCCTTCTTTGTACTCCTTCTCCGGTTCTTCCGGCCAATCGTCGTCGTCGTCGTTTTCGTTTTCTTTTCTCAGCCTCGGGCGCTTCTTCGGTTTTTCTCTCTCTTTCCTCTCTTTTTCTCTCTCTTTCCTCTTCACGTTCTCCTCTTGCTCTTTTCGTCGCTTGGTTTTTAGCTGCTCTTTTTGCGCTCGCAATTCCTCTTGCGTTTTGACTTCCTCGACAGTTTTCTCCACGTACTGGTGGAACAAAACTCGTCCTTCGCAGGCGCCTTCTTCGACTTTTACCAACTCGAGGTCCAGTCTCGGGCCGAGTTCTTTCAAAAGAATTTTCGCGGTCGATTTCGCTTTGTTTACGCGATCCAAGTCGTGCGCTAGTTCGACTTTGGTTTTCGGGTCGTCTTCGCTGTCGGAAACGTCTGAATCTGATCCTGGCGAACTCGCCGCGCCGGTAAAGAACTCGCTAATATCCGCCAACCTGCCCATATCCGGCACCTGTCTCGATTTCAACATCCGCCGCAACTTCCGATCGCCTTTCGCCGGCTTTGCATCCACGTGGTAATGCCTCAACCGATACAAATTCGTCTCTTTATCGTAATCCACCAAAACAACTCGTTTACACGAACTTAACTTTGCTTTTTTCACGTTCACCGCCGGAAAAATGTTCTGAAACGTCAACGCGCACAGCTTCTTTTCGCTCTCTCGACCGCCGGTGCTAAAGTTATTCAAAACCACCAGCGCCGGATTCAAAAACGATTTCCCTCTCGATTTTGGATTCTTCTGTGCTTTCTTCACGTCCGCCTCTAACGAATACTTATCGATTCGAAACGTCAACGTCGGTCCTCGCGGCGTTTTGCATATTTTCAAGTACTTTGCATTTTCCGTGGCGGAGAGCAACAAGAAATGCGACACGCCTAAAGGCCCGGCGACTTGTATGAAATCTTTCAGCTTGTTCGATTTCGAGTCTTTCAACTTTGAAGCGGTGTACGGTTCCATAATTTTCCTCACGTCCTCGGTTAAACTCTTCACCAAGTGCGAGAGTTTCCCTCGTTTCACCACGAACGTTTTCGGCACCGACGACTTCGAGGACGAAGACGTTTTCTTGGCTCCGCCGGGACCGGTGTTCTCTTCGTTCACCGCGTGCGTGCGCTTCTTTTTCCTTCTGGTTTTCGCCATTTTGAGCTTTATTCCTTTTCTTCCTCCTCGTCTCTCTGCTGCTGCTGCTGCTGCTGCTTTACGAGCAGTTCTGGAAAGCGAGAGGTTCACGAATCGAGTATCTCTTTTGCCGTCTGCTCTGGCGCGAAGTTGCGTCAACTAGAATGTGTCGGCGGCAGTCTCTCAGTGGATTGTGGTGTACTTTTGGAGTCTTTTTTTTGAAAACCCTAAATTTTTAATTTTTCCAACCGCGAACTCACAATCAAAAAAATTTGTAAGTGCGCTCGCAAAACGACAAAAAACAACTACCACACGACAACAACTTTTTACTATACATATAAACGTATATAAAAATAATGGGGATCAAAGGATTACCGGAACAGTTGAAGCATTACTACAGAGACGCGCAAGTGGAGCAGTTCAAAGGTGCGTCGCGCTTTTCTTTTCACGCGGCAGTTAGTAGTTTGTGAACTTTGAACATTGCGTTTGTTTCAAAAATGTCAACTTTGATGTCTCCGCTTTCTCTCTTTTTCTCTTCGTTTTTTTTTTTGAAATTTCAATCCAAAACTGAATGCGCGCGCGCGCGCGTGACTGCTCGCGCGCGCGTTTACGAGATGTGCACCATCGCTGACTGACTCGCTTCGTTCTCTCTCTAAAGGTATGCGCGCCGCCGTCGACGCGTACTCTTGGCTCCACAAAGGCGCTTACTCTTGCGCGTTAGAGTTGCAAACTGGAAATCACTACTGGAAGAAGCAGAACAGAGACGCCCCGTACGTGAACTATTGCATACACCGAGCGAAGATGCTGAAATTTTTCGGAATCGAACCGGTGATCGTGTTCGATGGCGATAGATTGCCGGCGAAAGCGAGCGAGGAAGGCACGAGACGACAAAGGAGAGAAGAGGCGAAACAGAAAGGACGAGAGCGATTGGAGCAAGGCAATCGAGAAGGCGCGACGTTTATGTTCACGCAGAGCTTAGATATTTCGCCGAGGATGGCGTTGGAGTTGATTGTGGCGTTGAAGAGAGAAGGAATTGAATTCGTCGTGGCGCCGTACGAGGCAGACGCTCAAATAGCGCATTTGGCGAAGCAACCGAGGGAAAATGGTGGAGTAGACGTGGTGTTCACGGAGGATTCGGATTTGGTCGCCTACGGTTGCGAGAGAGTTTGCTTCAAACTCGATAAGTTTGGGGCGTGTAAAGAAGTTTTGTTGGAAGATGTGTTGATGAATAAAACAGCTGCGGCGGCCGGGACGACGACGACGACGACGACGACGACGACGACAAGTGACGAGATGATGACGAACACCAACGACGAGAGTCAAATGACCGTCGAAAATGATGGAACGAACGAGTCGGATGAAAACGTGGACGCGAAGAAAAAGAGTGCTGCTGCTACGAAGAAAAAAGGTGGTTCGAAGTCTGCCACCGCGGGAGGAAAAGGCTCCAGGGGCGCCAATTCTCCCTTGTGCTTTGAGAATTGGACTCACGACGACTTTTTGGGTCTCTGCGCGATGAGTGGATGCGACTTCTTGGAAAACGTGAGAAATGTTGGTTTTAAAAAGGCTCACGCTTTCGTCAACAAGAATAACCGGTGTGCAAAAACCGCGTTAGAAATGATGAGTAAAGACCCGAAGATTGATGTTCCAGAAGATTACATCGAAAAGTGGCAGCGTGCGGTGTATACGTTCAGACACGCGTTGATTTACGACGTCAAGGAGAAAAAATTGAAGCACTTGACGCCGCTACCCGAGGAGCTTCTCGGGAAGACATCTGACGAGCTTGACTTTTTGGGTAAAGTCTTCGACGATAAAGTTGCAATTGAAATCGCGGAAGGAAGAATGGATCCCATCGCGAGGCGTCCGTTTGCCCAGGCGCAACCGCACTTTCAGCAGCAAAGATATAATAACTACAATAATAATTACAACAACATGCAGAACATGCAACCGATGAAAGAAGAAGGTCCGAAAATTCCGAAAGTCAACATCAATTCTATGTTTGCTGCGAAGAAAGTTGCTGCTTCGACAGCTGCTGCAACTCCAGCAGTGGCAGCCATGCCAGCAGTAACAACAGCTAAAACAGTTCCTCCTCCTTCTCAGCCGAGACGTTCGCCGAGGAAGCATCCGCAAAGTATGGTGAGCGTTTCGCCGGCTAAAAAAGAACAACCGGTATTGAGCGCGGAAGATTTGGAGGATTTAGAGATTGCTAAAATGCTCGGTGCCGCGGAACAAGGAGCGCAGGCAAACAAGCAAACGCCGGCGCCACCCTCCGCGTCGAGGAAAAACCGCACACCGCTTTCTTCGCCGAACAAGCAAAGTCATCAAAAGCCGAGCGCGGCGGACAACGCTTTCAAGCGTACGAGCGAGAACATCAAGAACGATGAGAACGACGACATACGGAATAAATTCAGTAAAACGGCGTCGAATAACACCCCAGGCGCGGGATTGAAGAAACCCGTTCCAAAGCCGCCTTCGGTAAATAAGAAGTTTGGTGCTCCGGAAAAAGAAAAGACGATATTCAAACTCGGCGCAGACGGCGGTTTGAAAGAAATCAAAACCAAGCCAAAGTCCATCGCCAGTTTCTTTGCTCCGGTGAAGAAAAAGTAAGTCATAGTCTCAAGTAGCATTAGTGTCAGTGTTATTGTTGTATAATTAGAGTGCGCGCGTCCGTGACCAAATCATCAATTGATCCACAGCTTTCAAGTTTCGTGTGCGTATTTTCGTTCGTTTTTTTGTGCTACGTTTATGCGACTCGTGTGTTACTACAAAGTCCAGGCTAATGTTCTCTCTCTAGTTAACTAAAAATAAAGGCAAAGACTAACGCTGACGCATTAGTTGTTGCCCTTCTTCTTTTGCCAGAGGTGGTCCATGGCGCAGTCTGATTCACCCTGTTGCGTTGAAACGAATGAGAAAGAGAGGTGAGCAAAAAATAAAGACCGAGATCGAGACATCGAGAGAGAGAGAGAGAGAGAGAGAGAGAGAGTGGGGTTTGTTTGCGAGGGAAAATGAAAACGCGAAATCGCACGGTTTACACCCACACGCGACCACAGAAATCCACAAACAACCCCAAAATGACGTCGTACAAATACCGAGTCGAGCGCTTGCGATTAATTTCACCGACGTACCTTGTTTCTCACGTAACCCGAAATGGCAAAAGTCGAATAGTTGCCATTGTACGTCCCGTCCGGACCCAAATGCCCGACGTTCACTTGAATCGCCGCGTGATCTTTGCACGTGATCAAGCGGTTCGTCCACGAGCACTTTCTCGGGATGTACAAATCGACGTTTTCTCCGTCAGCGTTAATCATTGTTTCGGTGGATGATTTAATTCGTAACGTTAAGTTTATGACGAGATTTCGACGAACACGTTGCAAAGGGGGTCTCCGGCAAGAGAAAATTTGCTCCTCCTTTGCCTTTCAAAAAAAAGCGAGACACCTCCTTTCCTTCGAAAAAAAAAACAAAAAAAAAAGCTCTCTCCCTCCTCGCTCACAAATTCTGCCACTTCCTTTTCGTAAATCGTCACTTTAGCCCGTAGTACGAACAACCAGAAATAATGTCGTTCGCAACGTCCACTCCTGCTCGATTGAATTTTTCAAACAGCGTGTGCTCCACGCAAGGCTTGTCCGCCAAGGTACGCGCGCGTTTCTTTCCCTTTTCGCCGCGCGTAGATTTTTTTGCGAGAGCCGTCTCCCTCTCCCCTTTTTTTTCCGCCCCTTTGGATAAAAAAAAATTCCGAAGTGTTGCTGCGCGCGCGCGCGCGATTTACAACCTCACGCGACCAAAAAACTAACCGAATTTTCTCACTCGCAGGCGCCGATTAGAACTGCGAAACCGTTTCCGTCGTTGAAGATTGAAAACAGAGTTGTGGTGAGTAGCAATACCTCTTCTTTTTCGTCGTCGTCACGTCCGTCATTTTTTTCTCCTCCTCCTTTTCCTTCTCCTTTCTTTCGGTTCTCGGTGAATTCAACCTAACCCTGTTTCTCTCTCTCTCTCTTTCCATTTCTCTCTCTCGCGGAAATAAAAAAATATTACAGATTCGTTTTACGCGTTTGGGGAGAAAGCGCCAAGCGTTTTACAGATTAGTTGCCATTGATTCCAAAAAGAGACGCGACGGATTACCGATCGAATTCTTAGGCTGGTACGATCCGATCAAAAAGGAGTCTTCCTTGAACGCCCCGGCGATCAAGGAGTGGATCGCGAAAGGGGCGCAGCCTTCGGAGACCGCCGGTTCGTTGTTGAAGAAAGCGCTCATCATCTCGTAATGGAGGAGGAAGCTTTACGGGCGAAATATATATAAATATAAGTAGATAAAAGAGAGAAAACAACGCGTTGTGTATTCTTATGTAGTAGCATTTCACATTATAGTAGAACTTATTGTTATTAAAAGAGAAAGTATTCCTACTTTTTCCTTGAGAGTTTCTCGGCTTCCGCCGCCCTTTTCCTCTTCGTAAAACTTAAAAAACTTCCGATTCTTCCGGTCCTTCTCCATCCTCTTCGAGTTCTCCGCCCGATTGTTCGTCGCCTCCTCGCGTGAAATCGCGAGCGTTTTTGATTCGGTCGGACAACCAGGTCGTCAATTTTTCTTCGTCATCGTGCATCATCATTGTGTAGTAGTTCAGGCCGTAGAGCTCGACTATTCTGTGCACATTTTTCTTTTCAAACGCATACTGCCAGCCGAGTTGAGTAATCACCTCCGACTTTCCCATCACCGCCGGGTGATACATGATTTTCAGGTAGTTTTTTAAGGTGAAAAGGCTTTTGAAACTCAGTTCAACTTCTCGAACGAGGCCGTCGAGGTCGTGTTCTCGCGCTACATTGAGCACTTCAATGTACAAATCCGCCAAGGATTCGTTGAACGGGCCTGGCGGGAACCCAAGGAATGTTCCAAAGTACAAATAGTGCAGTAATTGCTTCAAGGCCAATTCGGAACAATCGATCTTTACTCGACACAACACTTTATCTTTTTCATTATCATCATCTTCACCGTCATCGTCATCGTCGTCGTCCATCATTGTGCATCCGGGATCTTCCTCCTCGCCAACAATCACGCCACAGACTTCCTCGTCCTTCTTTCTTCTTTTTGTGCTTTTGACGTGCGAGCAACCAGCTTCTATGAGTTTCAAGAACTTTTCGCTCGTGTGCGCGAGCGCAATTCGATGCACACGATACTCACTTGCACCACGCAAAGTCGTGAACACGACGTCGCATAAATCAAGGTTCTTGCATAAATCAGACTTCATTTTTATTTCCATCTTTTTTGAATGCTCCAGTGTATCACCATCTACTAAAGGGGATATCATATTGTCCCAAAGTCTTTCTCTTCTATGGAAACCCCTCGCGTCAATCTGAAAACATTCATTGAATATGTTCGCAGTGTTATCTTGTGGAAAAATCTGAGTAGAAATTTCCGAAACGTACTTGTTCGACACAATGTCGTGTGCTGCGTCGTCGTAGTCATCGTCGTCAAGTTCTATGAACTCGTCTTCTGAGGAAACTTCCGGTCCACTGTTGCCTAAACCGTCGCGCTTCGTCTTTTCAACGATGCTCGTGATAGCATCTACAGCTTCACGCACATTCGCTCCAGTCGCTCCGGATGAGAGCAACGAAGAAGCGGTCAAGCAATGACCGTGCGTTTTTTGGACATTTGCTAATTTTTCTGTAATCGCGGCGATGCTCTTCTTGATGGGGATACTGTCTGGATTGAAAGACTCTAATTCATGCCACGCGACTTCTTTTCTCGCGCCCGAAGGCGTATACGCAAGCGACTTCAAGAAGTATCGCCGAGGTTGAATGTTATGTGTTCCAGGCCTGCTGAAAGACACTCCGTTTTCGACAGTCTTGTGCCCAGTTTTGTTCCACGCGTGCTTAACAAGAACGTCGATCAATATTTTCAAACCTCCAGATTCGAGAAAGATGTCCTGCATGTCTTTCTTATTGCACAAGTGCGCGAAAGCGACGGCAATGCGAAACTTCTTCGCATGTTTCGGCTCGGTCGTCATTAGATATCGCAAATACTCGCGACATTTTTTGTTTTTATCCGACGTCAGTTTCTCTTCCAAACGTTGCAACGTTTTTTCCACGCACGTTTTGGATGCCTCCAAGAGAAGAGTGTTGTTGGCGTCGCGGAACCGTTGCACCGAGCCTTCCGCGATGATTACGTGCACATTATCCTCGTTGTCCGATAATCCGTACAAAGCAAAGGCTGCGTTGTGTTGTAAATTCTCCACGTATCGTCTCGCGTCGCCTTTTAGCTCGGAGTCTGGCTTTTTAGCCGAGCTATTTGTTTCTCGTAAGTGCATCATGATGTCATCGATGTTGGAATCCAGAAGTTTCAGGAGAGGACCGAGACCGGCACCAAAGCAAATGCCGATTTGATTATCTGCATTTTGCGCGAGTCTTCCCAAAGCGAACGCGGCCATTTCGCGTAAGCCTGGATCTGAGTTCTTCAGCATCTCGACTAAAGGTACGATGGCACCTCTCTGGACGATTCGGGTCATGTTATAATCTTTGGGCTCTGTAGCGGCAAATTGACCGAGCAACAAAGCAGCCTCTCGTTGCGATTCAAGACACGAGGAAGATAACAAACCAATGACTGGCTGTAAAGCGCCTTCGTCCAATACTCGTTTCTTTATCGGTAGACTCGAATGAACGAGATTTCCAATCACACCAACGGCTTCTTTGTGGACCGAAGAATCTTCCGAGCGGACCATGAAAAGAAGCATTTTCAATGCGCCTTCTTCAACGATTTGGTTTTTGTTCTCAGGATTCTTAAATGCCAATGTTCTCAACGCGGCAGCGGCGGCGCGTTGCACTTTCACGTCATGCACGCAATTTAACAAGGAAATTAATGGTGGAATACCACCGTCGTGTCGTACGGTGGATTTGATGGCGTGATTTTCATGCGCAAGGTTCGTGATGGCGTCCGCGGCGCGTCTCGCGACAGAAGAAGTGATGGCGACTGGATCTTGCGGTTTTTCCTTTTGCTCTGAGTTGAAGCCAGAAATTATCTTGACCAAGACTGGAATAACACCGGCGTCTGCGACGCGGTCTTGATGACACGATTTACTTGCCAATAAACTCATGCAGTAACAGGCTTCTTTCAGCACGTCCGAGACGGAAATAATGCGCGGATCCTTTTCATCTTTCACAGCATCTAACAAAATTGCTACTCGATCGTTGATCTCACCAAGAACTTCTATCAACGATTTCACGCTTTCAACCATTCCTTCTTCAACCATAACGTCGCAAGCATCTTCTAAGCGCAAATTCGCGAGTGCAGATATCATTGTTTCTGCTAAATTCAATTCGAGCACCGAAGGGTGCTTTCCAGTTGCTAGAAACGTGGGATCGTTTGGATACACCTCGTTGCTGAGGGTTCCCTCCGGTAACCCGAGAGAGCCGACAGCGACTTTCGCGCGAAATAATCGCACATAAACGCGAATGGCCTTATACAACTTGGTCTTCCTCATATTGTTTTGGTCTTCCTCGTCGTAGTAATTACGAAACTTTAAGACTTCCGGGGTTACACATGAGACGACCTGTATGAACGCGTTTTCCAAATCGTGGCACTCAATGACATCATTCCACTTAACTAAGCTTCCCGTGCCGCATTCTTCCTCGAATGATTTCAAAGAAGCCATTCCTTTCTCGGTGTTCTTCAGATTATCGTAAATATGTTCTTCTGATTCTCGCAAGATTCTCTCCATCCATCTAATCGTGCGAGTTCGGCTGACGACTCGGTCGATGACGTCTGGTACAGTTGGAGTTTCCTTCACTAACTCCGTGATAGAGCGCATCATAGATTTCAACGCGTCTCGTTCAGATGAAGTGAGCACTCGCGCCCGATCTCTCCATAAGTTTTCGACGAATTTTTCAATCTTTCCTATTATTTTCTTGTGTTCATCCATGGCAATAATCGCTGCCGAAACGGATTCTTTCACGCTAGCTTCTTTTCGTTCAAGCAATTTCAACAAAACCGAGGAGAAGTCGCGCTTATCCAACTCTTTGTTGATCTCAACAATTTTCCCGTTCATGTTCGCGACGCATTCTGAAACGTATTGAATTATTTCTGCCGTTATGGTACCTTTCTTCAGCGTTTGATAAGAACCCACTCCCGGCCTGGGTAGATTATTCTTCAAGTTCGCTCGTTCTTTTACAGACTTCTTCATCCAGTACGTCGGAGAGGCACACATGGCGTATTCGTACGTCTCGAGCTGCTTGATGGCATTGTTCGCAGTTGACGAGGAGGTAATTGTGGAAGACGAAGACGGTGACAGCATATCGAGCAGTCTCGTCACAACTAATGGTACGAATGCACCCTCCTCGTAGTTCAGCACCTCCTCGCGAACTTGCTTTTTCTCGCATAAAGCTTCAAACAACGATGCTAACTCGAGGTCGAGTGCGATGGAACGGCGACCACCAGTTGCTTTCTGCATCATGATTGCATCGGGCGGTATATCGCCCAAGAGCTGAAGCATTATCGGTAAAATGTTTGTCTCTTTGACAATGAGCATCGCGCACTCTTCGTAATTATTCTTTATTCTGTCAAATCCGAAAATTATAGTCGGCGTCGAGCCTCTCGCCATTTCTTTCAAAATGTTCAACTTTGCGGTCAACTTGTAGAGAATTTGATGGTTCTCCGATCCGTATTGTCCTGGAAACTCTCGCATTGGTAACAATACTGCTAACGATGCTAACGATGCTGCTTCAACATTCCCACTTTCCTCTATACCGAGAGATTTTACCGTTGCGAATAATCGATCCACGAGGTCGCGTTTGATGATATTAACTAAGTGTTTGTGATACTTCAAGACGCACAACGTGCGGCAGATATCTGTTCGAGGCGATGGTAACTCTGCGTCGTGTGCTGCTACGAAGAAAGCAACGAGTTTGTGGCAAAACGCAGATCTCCTCTCCACGTGCGGCATCAATATCCACCGGTCGTATGTAACCGGCATCTGTATGCTCTCGGAGTAGAAGTACATCTCTTTGCTCTCGATAAAATCGGGCGCATACCATCTGGATAAGTTGTCTGCTACTATCACCTCTTCTCCGGAGGTGAAAATTGCCTCCTGTAAAGTTTGTGGAGACATCGCGCCGTACATATCTCCTGCAATTGCGCTCAAGCGAGAAATGACGTCATGGCCTAGCTTGAAAACTTCAACGAAAGCTTTATTTATTTTGGTACCTTCCGCGGTTTCCTTCCAACGAAATGCCCGAAACCGCGAAACCGCGAACGAAATAATTGGCATGGAATAGATGCATCGACCTATAATATCACTATCCTCCAAAATCATATCGCTACTCTCAGACAAATACGAGTAGTGCGTCAAAAGAGATCCCGTGGTTATCTTCGTCGTATTTGTTTGTTGTTGTTGCTGTTGTTGCTGTTGCTGCTGCTTTGTTCCATCTCCTGTATAATACGTTTTTCCTTTCATCACTTGGTCGTGTTCCATCCTCTCTAAGTCGTCGTCGCCGCCGTCGTCGTCGTCGTCGTCGGGCTCTTTGCCGCCGCCCACCACCATCGGTGATAACGATCTTTTACCGGGCGCTCCCTCTCCTTTCTTATTTGTTGCGATCTCGGGCGTCGTTATCGTATTTCTCGCGTGCAATTTCTTGCGTAAAATTCGTGCCAACCTTTTCAAGTTGTCGAAATCTAATTTAATGTCCCCCCATACGTTGCGATTTATCTTTTTCGCCACCGCGCTTGCAGATACGCCTCCCGAGTATTCTAACTTTTGCCAAGCCTGAAACGCTTTTTCGTTACTTTCGGCTAGTAAACTGATCATGACTGAAATTATGGCGGTTACAATCTGCGCGTTTTGAAGCGTACGTTCTCTCGCCTTGTTGTTCGTCATTTCTTTTGTGACTAAGTTTGACTCTGTAAGAAACCCTACGATCTCGAACAATTCGTGTCTGGCGCACGCAAACGCGAGAGATTTTAAACGCGTCAACACTTCCTTCATTTGTCCTTGAAATCCTCGAATTGCACTCGAGGTTCTCTTCTGACACACCTCACTCGGCAACTTTAAGTTTAAGACGTACGCAATCATTTTTAATCTCTCAACGCGTTCCTCGGTCGTGGATTCTCTGTAATGGATTTTAGTAAACCAGCGCTCGTGCGGTAACCGACTGAGTTGTTCGCTTGTTGTCGGTTCCTTCAAGGCTAAATTACTCGCTGAATAATGACACACCGGGTCCAAAATCTTGGACAATTGCGACTTCTTTTGCACTAAAAACTCTTCTAACGTTTTGATTCCGTTGAATTCTTTGATCGCTGCTTCGTCTCCGTCTTCTTTTTTCTCGTTGTCTTTGATGATTTTCTTCAGTCGTTCCCTCGCTGTGCCTGTCAGCGCCGAAAGAGTCGCAGGATTCGCGTCCTCGATTAAAGCGAACGAAGTTTCAGGAGTAACTACCGCGTACTCCTCCATCGCTCTCGATCGCACGTTCCACATGTCTTCAAACAAAAGACTTCCGGAATCTAACGCGTCGTACGGCGATATCATTTCTTCTTTGCTTCGATTTTGTCGCTGTTTATTTATTCCCTCTTCGTTTTTCTCGCTCTTCTTCTTTTCTCCGATATCTTCCTCCTCCTCTTTCTCCATCTCCTCCTCAGCCTCTGGGTCGTATTTCAAACGCTCTAAGTGCTCTCGATATCGCGAAGAGGAATCTTCCAACAGCGCGAACCATTCTCTCGGCGATATCTTCTTCTCTTTTTCTTCTTCTTCTTCTTCTTCTCCTTTTTCTCTCTTCGTCTTCTCTTCATCGTCGGCGACGGCCAACGTCCTCGTCGGTTGAGATTTCTCTTCCTCCTCCTCTCGATTTTTCTGATTTCTGCGAGATTTGATTTTCGTTTTTTCCTCCTCCAGTTTTTCTTCGTCGTCGACTCGTTTCTTCGTCGTCGTCTTCTTCTTCCTCTTCTTCTTATCGTCGTCGTCGTCGTCGTCGTTATTGAGCTCATCTCCTTTCGAGCGTTTGCTAGACGTCATCGTCTCTTTCCGCTTCTTCGCGGAAGACGCTTTCGCTTTCCGCGAAGGAGAGAAAGTCATTTTCAATTTTCTGGCGCCAAAAACACGAAAGAGAGAAGAAAAGAGAGAAAAGAAGAAAAAAAAGAGACCAGAGGTGAGCACCCCAAAAACGCGCGCGCGCTCAACGCTATGTACAGGTTTGGACGTATGCGATCTCCCTATCTTCTACATTATATTCTCTCAAAAGGAGCGTCATTATTCTCAAGCAATTTTAAATAAGTATCTCTCTCTTTCTCACACACACACACACAATGCTACGTAGTATATATCTTTTAAAAGCTAATCCTGTAATATGCCGAGAATCTCCTCGTCTCTAAACAAGAGGAACTCTTTCTTTTGCGGGCCTTCGTCGAGCTTGACGGCTTGACCGCCAAACTCCGGGAGCAAGACTCTATCGCCGGCTTTGACGCCTACGTGTGTGATGAGTAAGACGCGTGATGTAAGGATGGAAAATAGTAACGTACCGTTTGGAATGATTTTCCCGTCCATGGGACTCGGTCGTCCCGGTCCGACGGCAACTACTACGCCGGCGTTGAGCTGTATATTTAGAGGAGAGAAACATCAAGAGAAGAGTTGAGAAAAATCGCATTCGTCAATCACGCGCACAATAACAACACCGTTCCATTCGTTTCGTTCGAACGAGTTAAATAATTCCCCCCCAAAACGCTCGCGGCGCGCTCGCACTCGCTCTCAACACATAAGACCAGAGAGGACGACGAAAACGACGACGAGAGAGAGAGCCTGAAGAAGCGGAGGAAAAAAAAAAAGAAGGAAAAAGAAGAAATCAACAACAACAAGCAAGAGAGAGAAACCAAAAAAACGCACTTTACTCCCGACGGTTTCTGGCAACAAAATCCCCCCGCTCGTTTTCGTCGCCGCGACT
>Ga0255751_10003752_pt1 | contig 13883 bp, 2 predicted proteins | sample 071ome_20_FD_179951 | JGI IMG/M metagenome (GOLD analysis project Ga0255751, IMG submission 179951) | Coastal salt marsh microbial communities from the Groves Creek Marsh, Skidaway Island, Georgia - 071412BT metaG (version 2) | ecosystem: Environmental > Aquatic > Marine > Intertidal zone > Salt...
AAAAAAAATCCCCCCAATATTGGGGGGATTGATAATGTTTGTAGAAATCAGAACTCGATGACTAGTTTGATATCTTCAATTTGGTCAGGAGCACGAGTGATGAGACGACGGTTCTCGATATAGATAACGTCACCAGAGTTGTTCTCAATCTCTGGATTTGCTAAACCAGCAGTAAATGTCGAACCGAGAAGAGTATTGGCGTATCCTGTAGCAACATTACCAGAAGCAGCAGACTGAACACCCGCGATAGCATTAGCACCATTGCTTTCAAATGCTCTTACAACACCTTGATCAGTGTGAGCATCATTTGTTTGAATGTACTTAAGAACACCGTCAGTTGTTGAACCACTATCAAGTGTCCAAGAAACAACAGTTCCGTATGCTGTACCATCAGTTACCGTCTGAGAAATTCTTTCATCGGGAATGAAATCAGCATTTGCTCCAGTAATCTTGACTGCTCTTAGACCAGAAAGAGTATCTGATGTTGCGAAAGTCGTGGTTCCCCAGTTATATGGATCCTTGATGATACCGATACGACGGAAATCATTATCAACAGGGAAATCACCAGAACCTTCAGCATATGTTAGGCGAATGTTGGTCATTACACGCTTACCATTTAGTTCGGTTTCGTGATCTGAACCATGACCACCTTGTGGGGGTAAGATTACTTCAATTGCTCCTGTATAACTAGCAGAAGTAGCAACGGCAGTTGTTAGACCAGGATCAGAGAAAAGATTGCCATTGCTTAGGATAGCGTTGGCGTATGTATAACCAGAACCACGAGATTCTACTTCAACTGCTTGGATAGCGTTACTTCCATCAATAGTTAGTTTTAGAACTCCACCCACACCATCACCTTTTACACCAGTGTAAACAGTTCCAGCACTAGCAGCTGCTGCTCCAAGATCTCCACGATCTTCAACCAAGGCAACATCAACAGCACCAGCAACTGCTAAACCAGCAACAGAAACTCTAGATGCTTGGTTTGGAAGAACAATTGGCATAAAGTCCGAAGAAAGGAACTTCAGAACATCATCGGTTGGGATAGTATACATGTGTTTCCAAATGTAACCTGCGCCAGTGGTCTCAGTGTAAAGACCAGTTCCCGCATCGTAATTAGCACCAGTAGTTAGAGGCTCTTCAGTTGCGTTTTGACCAGTGGCATTATCTGGATCTTCTCCATTATAGAGGCACTTGAAAACTTCGTAGTTTGAGTTCATTACATAGAACTTAGCATCAGCAATTGTTGCAGCACCAGTTGCTGTTTGCTTACCAATCTGACCACCGCCACCTGGGGTAGCAGAATAATCGGGTTTCCACATATCAAACTTGGGGTTGGCAACTAAGTCCCAGTTATAACGACGAACAACCGTTCTTGCGTAAGCATCAGTGATACGCTTAGCAGCAATAATCTCGTCGTATAGACCAATTTTTTCTCTTTGGTTATCTAGAGGAAGTGGTGGAACATCCTCAGTACCATAGCGATAAACACCAGTGGTTGCTGTAGCAGTAGTATCAGAAACACCGCCATCTGCTGTTTCCTTTAGGGTGCTTCCGAGAGGGGGAGCAGAGTTGACACCATTGCTGCCAAAAACGTCGGTTAGGAGGAGGGCACTATCATAAACGGCAGAAACAGTGGCACGGAAAGCAGTTGACGCATAAGTTCCGATATAAACCTCGTTTCCAACTGTAAAGTTGGTTGCTGACTTGGAATACACTTCCAAGTATGCTTTCCAGGGTTGTGGACGACCCACAAAGAAATACATTCTGGAACGCTCGGCACTAGTATCAGTAGCACCCTCAGTTAGCGATTCAAGAAATTGCTTCGCATTAAAAATTCTAAACTTATCAGAGATAATAGCAGCCATTGGTTTTTTCCGACGTAGTGTTTGTGCCTGAGTTATTTATATTTATAGCAATATTTAGGTAATATCAAATGGGATCAACTCATCTCCCGCAGTAATAGAGTTTGGACCTCTAGTTACAGAGCAACCCTCGAAAGTAGTTGATGTTTTACTGGTGTACTGAACAACAGATCCTCCACTAGTAAATAGATATCCACTATTTGGGAAGAAAGTAGTGTCCTGAACAACAATTGGACCTCCAATAGTTCCCGTGGAAGAACTAATAGTAACTGGATTTTGATTAGATGGAATAGTAAGATTGAAATATGTGCCATCCAACATGTAACTAGATGAACCCCTTTCTTCAAAATCTCGTATTGATAGGGATGGATAATGGAATTCCAACTCAAGTAAACTTATCGCAGAAACATTACAAACACCATCATCAATCAATTGATCAAAATTCTTCAATGTCGGTCCAGCATTTGTCTTGGTATAAGATCCGATGTACTCACCAGCAGCACCAAATAAAGAGTTTTTCACAAAAATGACATTTCCACTTCTTTGAATCACTCCATAATCATTTGTTATATCAATAAATCCGTTCAGTCTTGTTTTTATTGGATCTGCGATAAAAACTGATTCTTGATATCCATCAACAACACCAGTTGGGGGTGGAATAATAACAAATTCTGTTGTAGTTTGTTCTGATACTGAAGTTGATGGGGAAAGAATTTGTCTCTCAGTTTCTCTTTCTGACTGACCAGTTACTGCTCCACCAGAAATAGAAACAATTGCTTCGGATTGAATCTGAGCGACACCACCAAATGCGATAGATACTGGATCTGGAATTTGGCGCAAGAATGTTCCCGCTGCCCAAGATTGAGCAGTTGTATTATTCTCACCCCTTTCAACCTTTAGGAATCTATCCTGAAGTTTACGTGGATAACGAACTACCTCATTTCCAATGAGTAAATATCCATTTGTTTTGAACTTTGTTGTATCTGGGATGTATACAATAGTATCAAGAGGATCAAGATCAATATCAAGATAAGCACCAACCTCGAAGAAGTTGACGTTTGAAATAGCATCGTTAGGAATAATATTCTCAAATGATGATGTAATAGTTCTGCTTACATTAGTAATAGAGTTAGTAGATACAACTCCTTGAATTTCAGCAGAAAGAACCGTAGCATCATGGAATACATCAATAACTTTTACATTTTCTGGATCATCATCTCTTATACCAATAAATTCAGAACCTGCTTTTTGTAGTTCATCGCCACTAGTTTCCACTAGTTGAATCTGAGCAGTAATTTTTCTGGAAGCATCAGCAGGACTGTTGAATAAAATAGAAGTAAAAGAGTTGACTCCAGAAACTTGATTACCAAGAACATTGATAGTTGAAGTAACAACCATTCCAGCATGTTCTACGTAAGGATTGATTCCAACCCGAATTAGAGATACGCCAATATCTCTTTCGTTTAGAATTTCATATCTTCTAGCAACAACAACCCTTGGTGCCTTGGTGTATCCAGAACCACCGTCAATAAGATCGACGCTGAGAACTTGCCCCTTACTTACAATTACTTCTGCTCTAGCACCACCACCAGTGCCATCCTGTGGAATAAACTCAATGACTGGTGGAGTAAAATATTGATAAGCAGTTGGTTGAGTAAGAGGATCAAAACTTCTTTGGTTCCAAGTTAATGAAGTAACAACACCATTTTCTACATTTGCGATAATGCTAAGACCTTCGCCACGAGTAATACCAGAATAAGTCTCAACCTCAACAGATCCGTAAATGTCATCAGAGAGTTGTTCTCCATCTCTACCATCTTTAGATGTAGTCTTTGATGGAAGAACTTTAATACTTCTGAATTTATCTTCTCCTTCAACACGAATTTTATCACCATTTGAGAGACTTACGAAAGGATTCTTGTGGAATCTTCTAAAGATAGTTCCATACCAGTAAGCATCTTCACTGCTTAGAATCTTTCTTCCAGCGTCGTCAACTTCTAATGTCAAAGAAGCACTAGTGATGTCAGAATCTGCGATTGTGAAGGTTCTTGAATATCTTCCTTCTACCGCAAACGTGATGTCTAAACCATCAATAATAGAAGCATTTTGAGTTCGAACAATATCGAGTTTTAGTTGATTGCCCGAAACATATGGATTGGAAACTTTTCCTATTACATTATATGTTCCATCTGGTCTTTGTTGCCAACAATGAATTCCAAATCCAGATAGATTTCCCATCCAACGGTAAGACAAGTAATCATTAATTATTGATTGTGATGTCTCAATAACAAACGTTCCCGTAGAGAAATAAGTGTCTGGAGCAAAATCATAAATGTTTAGAATCTGCCCAACATCTCTACCATATAAGTAACGAAGATCAATCTTCATTTCCTTTTTAATAGGAACATTGAAGTAAATGTTTGGACCAGATACTGTATAACTAAATCCTTCTCTTTGTAAAACTCCATCTAAGAAGACATAAAGATATTCTTTATCTTCAATCGATTGAACAGTATTGTCCTCTACATCTAAAATTAAGAATGGACCAGTTCTGACACCATTTACCAAATCATAGTCAATGGTCAATCTCTTATAGTTTCCTACTCCAATACCAACAACTTTTTCAACAGCAGTTGGTTCTCCAATGCTCTTAGCACCAAAATCTTGATCCCAAATAGGAGCAACATCAAATACCAATTTATTGGGAATAGTATCTCTTGTGATGTAGTATGCATCAGAACCAGGATACTCTGCGTTATATTTTGGTCTTTGTAAAACAGCATTGATAGTTAGGAAAAGATCTTCATCTTCTTCAGTATCTACTTCAGATCCATCATCCCAATAAAGTTCAAATACTTTGTTTTCCCCATCAACATAATCGGGAAGAGTCTTTGCTACTAACTGATTATCGAGAATGTCTTCAATATTTGAATATAGTGAATCTACAGAAGAAACTACATCATCACATTCTCCAGATGGAAGAAGTAGATCTGAAATTAGGTTGTAATTTGTATAAACTTTGGTATCAGTCCAATAACCAGATTTGTTTTCATTAATACCAACAGAATCTACTGCTCCAGTTCCATTAGCAAGAATATTTTTTACAATGTCAACAAATGTAGTAATAGAAGAAGCAACCTCAGCACAATAAGGAACTTGACTATCTGTTGCAACAGCAGGATCTACGTATGGAGCGATGTTTGTATAAGTGCCAACCCCAAGAGAATTTCTCATGGCAAGAATCATTTTCTCGCCAAGTTTAGTCCACGCATCAATTGCTGCATTAGTTTCTTCGGTTGATCTATTGATATAAGTTAGAGTTTCTCCGTATGGATATCCAGCATTTGTATAATATAGTCTAGCAAACTCTACTACTTTTTCATTTCCACCAAACCTTAGATGATAGACAACCGCATCGATGAGATAACCCAAATCTCTATAACATTTTGCTTTGTCTCCTTGTGGGAGATTGTAAGTAGCATAAATGTATTCACTGATTTCTTCTTGTAAATATAGTTTGTTTTCAATAATTAAATTAGAAGCATCATAGTAAGTTCCATTATTGATTCCACTAAAGAAGAACGTTGCACTATCAGATGAAGAGAAAGATGTAGGTGCCTGTAAAATGTCTCCAGGATCTACAGCAAACTGATCTCCTGGTTCAACTGCACCAGTGCTGGTAGGAATAACAAAATCACTTCCTCCAGTAGAACCACTCAAACTTGTTGTTCCAGTTGCAGCACCACCTCCTCCACCAGAGTTTGCTAATGCTGGATTATTAAGAGTTACTTGTGTATCACTATCAATAGATACAATTCTAGTATTTGTTGCGAACGCTCTACCAGAACTAATATACATTCCAACTGCAAGTCTATTAGTATCTTGAACATTTACTTGTCTAGAACCTTGTAAATATGATACTGTTTCTTCTACTACATCCCAATTTCTGATGGATAGTTTTGCTAGATTTGTAGCATATTTGAAAATGTCTAATGATTCGGACTTCTTATTTGTAATATAATCATAAGTATCATCTTGGTTGAAAATAGAAACATAGTCTACAGTTTTTACGTTTCCACCAAAACGAATATCATGCTGATATCCATCTAGAATATATCCAATATCTCTTTGATAATCGTCAAGTTTTGTACTCCAGTCAAGCAAAGGATATTTTTCTTTACCGTAACCAACAGATTCTTCAACAATGAAGGTTCTATTTCTTTCAATTTGATTAGCGGAATCTAACCATCTTCCATTTCTTTGGAAAATGTTTCTAATCTTCTTAAAATAACTATTATTATATTGATTGTCTTTGAAAGAGAAATATCTACCATAGAATGTAACACCAGAGTATGGAGTCAATTCATTTAGATTATTTCCAGTAAGTTTCTGATTCGGACCAAGTGGTGGTTGAGAGAAAGTAATATTATCACCAGAAACCGTGTATGCTACTTCTGGTTCTTGTAAAACACCATCTAGACTGATGACTAGATTTTTAGCACTGTATGGGGTAAATGGTGTTCCACCCTCTCCTAAAAGCTGGAAAGTTGTTGTTCCCTGTAATCTTCCATTGGAATCATAGTAACCATCAAAAGCACCATTCAATGTGACTGTAAAGGCACGAGATTCATTGAAATTGAACTCTGATGTAGCAGCAGATCCAATTCCTTTTCTAATTCTTTGGTTCTCTACCTTTTGAACAATTTGCGTAATTGTTCTTCTGGTGTTTTCAACAGTGATTTTATTCTTATCTGGATCCCAAAGTTGAACTACGCTGAAATGACTTGACTTTGGCAGTTCAACTGGCATTTCAGCAGCTGCTGTTGCCTCAATATCAACTTGTCCAAATAGTTTGAATCCAGCAGGGTGTGTAGTAGACTTGATTAAGTCTCTCCACTGTTCAATTGGAGTTTTTGATTTTACAACATATGAATAGTCTTGGTAGAAATGACTATCCGATAGTTTTTGGTTTGATACGCCAAGTTTTCCTCTGTCGGACTTGTAATATCCAACGTTGTCAAAAAATGCTGTAATGTTTTCAACAAAAGAACTGACAAATACAGATTTTACAACACCAGTTGCCTTAGACGTAAATCCTTCTACAGCAACATCTTCTCTAATGATTCCTGTAACATTTTCTAATTTTAGAAGATTTGATCCAAATCTCCACTCAGCAACCTTTGCTCTAGATACTTCCGTGTTTCCTATTCTCTGAACTACTGTCTCACCTTTCTGAAAATCCCCACTAAAGTTTCTTAGTGATACGACATACTTTGATGTGAAGTCTGAAGATACTGTTTTATCGAGGTGGAATGCTCCACCATTTCTTATGATGTTGACACTTTGGGGAACACCAATAGTGTTACTATCCACATAAGATTCAACATCACCCTCTACAATCTCGATTGAAGGAGCATAAGTGTATCCTCTTCCAGGATTCTTTAGTGTAATAGAGAATATCTCGCCATTTCTAACAACTAGGTTGAACTCAGCATCAACTCCATCTCCATCAACAACAACTGCTTTTGGATTTACATAATTAGATCCCTTCTCATCTCTTCTAACATCAACGATCGTATTTGTTGCTTCGTCAAAAAGAACAGTAGCTTTTGCTTTGAAATTTTGATTTGGATCTACACCAGCAATGATTGGAACCTTTTTGTAATTCAGTCCCAAATTAGTAATCTTGAACGAATTAATCTCACCAATAGCAAATTGACCAGTAGTTGTATATGTAATTTGTCCAGATCCATCCCAAAGTGGCACAGAAGGAACGTCATATACAAATCTGTTAGGGGTGACGTAGTTTACAACTTTCTCTCCTTGAAGAGGATCAACAATGATCTTTAGATACTTACCATCAGCGTTTACAATACCATTCTTATCAAAATAGTAGAAGTTAGTGAAGTCTGTTCCTACTTTATTCTGATAGTTATTGGTAGAGAGGCGAGAACCAAAACCAAACTTGACATCAGTGAATGCTCCTGGGTTTCCAGGTAGAATATTTGAGGCAAGTTTTTCTACAGTGATAATGTTGAAATTTTTACTTGGACTTAGATCAAAGTACGTTCCAGTCAATGAAGAGTGTGAAGTATCAAACTTATACTTGTAAAACTCTTGAATTTCAATGTTTGGATTTGGAGTGTACTCTACATTATCTTCAGAGAATTCAAATTTGAAGTCAATTGGATTTGCTCTCTTCACCGAAACTAATCTCTGAGGAGAACTGGAATCAAAGAACGTAGTGCTTACCTTGATTTCTTGAGCAGTATTTTTATCAATACCATAATCATATACTATTGTTGCTTTCTGAGTTTCTAAATCATATGATTTAATATATCCAGATCCAGCAGCAGAACCTACTTGGAAATTAGTGGTAAAATTGTATCTTGGTTTGTATAGTGATACTGCTTGACCGTCAAAGTGATCAACAACTGTTGTATTAGCAGCACCAGAGATAACAGTGAGATCTTTATCATTGATGCTTGATATTTCAAACACCTCGTTACCAACTTGAATGAGATCTCCTTCAGCAAATCCAGTTGTGCTGTCAACAGTAAGTTTTGTTGCTCCAGCAGCAAAACCAACGTGGTCAACATAGATCGCTAATCTAGAAGTGCTTTGCGAAGCAACTGATCTTTGTAATGATTCGTCGTCAACATACAAATAATCTGCCTTTCTGTATCCAGATCCCTTGGTTTGAATTTGGACATTTGAAACAACACCTTCATTGGAAACTGTAATTGTAGCAGTGGCATCAGTTCCTGAACCACCAGTAAATGGAATATTAGTATATGTTCCAGGACCGTAGTCAGCTCCACCATTTAGGATTTGGAATCTTCCAATACCAGTATCATTAATGGTTGTATCAAACTTTGGTGATTTGAATTCTACTTCTTGATATAATCTCTTTCTTAGATAATATGTTTTTGTTTTTAGAGTATCGTCGGGAGAAATGCTGATATTGACCTTATCACCAATACCTAAACCATGATTGGTAGTTGTCTCAATCAAAGCAACACTCTGATTGACTTCGAAAGGTTCCAGGTTGTCACTCAATGAAGTAAGAGTAACGGGTCTGGTTCCAGATGTATTGAAGAAGTCGTTAGATTGTAAGAAATATTCTCCTTGGTTGAATTGTAACCAGTCTCCAGTGAGAACCTTGATCTCAACTGTATTCTGACTACTAGTTCCGTTTAGAATTTCAGCAGTTGCGATTGGTGGGTTGATACCATCGGTAAGACTCAGAGTAGCACCTTTTGTGTAAGAACTCTTCTGATCCAAAAGAATAAAGAAGGTCTTGATATCAGCAGAAAAAGTTCCAGTGTTGTCAAAGGTTCCGACAACATCTTTGAGAACGACTATGTTATCATTTTTGATATTACCGACAATCGTACCAGAAGCATTTGAAGATGGTTGACGTAAAGTATCATCAGTAAATAGGTAAGCATTCTGAATAGTTGTGAGTTTTACAACCTTGTTTTCGTAACTATCAAGATAATCAACTACCTTACCTTTGATAGAAGCAACTAATGCTTCTGCTTCCGATCCTTCAGATCCTCTATTGTCAAAATAGACTTTAGAATTCACTGAGAAGTTATCGGAAGATCTATCTAAAGAAATAGAATCAATAGTTCCAGATTTTACACCAGCAATTTCGGCATACACACCTTCACCATTCCTTGGCATACCAGGAATAAAGAATCTCTTTGAATTCTTTGGAACATCATTCTGGTTGATGTTAGAATTGTAGTTACTATCAACTGGCAGTGAATAGAAATTCTCGCCTAGGAAATATGGATATATTGGTTTCTGAGCACTGTCAATAGTAATGAAGTACGCATATGTTCCCTGTGGGAAATCTGGAGTCACACAGAATCTTCCATTGTTCTCATCTAGAGAACCAGACTTGTGAACATAAGTGTAGTCATTTGTAAATGATCCTAGTGGATATTGATTCAATGAAGGACCACCAGGACGAGATCCATTGATATCATAACTAGATGTCATCCTAACAATAGGAGATTGTGGATCTACTGGATTTTCATGAGCAAAAGGACCGTAAATGGGGTTGCCATCATAAGCAAATCCCAAAATTGGCGAGTGTGTCTTTGTTGCTGGTTCTGATCCAGTCGAACTGATATTATCGTTTAGAGCAACTCTAAGTGCTTTTGGATTTCCTAGATGACCGTATCCGTACTCAAGTACATTATTGTAATTTTTAAATAAGTAACCGTATTCTGTATCGAGATTAGATTTTAGTTTTTCAAATCTATTGAAGTTCCATTCTTTCAGTAATGGGGTCGCTGTCGCTCCATTACCAACAGGAATAATATCTACTTGTACCGTGTTTTGAGTATAGAAACTACCACCAGCATTTTTTGTAAATCCTGTGATTTTGCCATCGGTGTCTACAATTGCTGTATAGTCGGCAAATCTTCCTTTACCATTTCTGTCAGTGATTCTTACGGTTGGTGGTGAGGAGTAGTATTCACCAGGGTTATCAATAACAAGACTGGTAATCTCATCTCCAGTGACTACAGCACGAACTACTGCTCCTCTACCAGAAGTTACCTCTACAGTAGGAACTCTTGGGAAAGTATCAGTAGTATCAACAACATAACTCTCAACGACAGAACCAGAGAGAATTGCTCTTGCTTTGTTTGGAACACCATCTAACAATACAAAAGGTGGTTTAGCATAACCAGTTCCTTGTGTATTGACAGCAATGCTTTCTAATTTACCGTAACGAATGCTTTCTGGATCACGGTGACTGTAAATGCGTACACCATTGAGAAGCAAACCAATATCTGCTTTTGGTGTTTTATACTTCTCGGTCGTTCTTGTCGCCTGCTTTCTAATAATACGAAGCAGTTTCTGATCTTGAACAGTTTGAGTTACTGTGGATCCATCTAGAATCTTATAAGATGGGAAACTGGATGAAGTGATGTAATAATACTGATCATCAGCAAAGATAGCAGAGACATCAGTAGAAGTCTGACCTAGTGCTGTTGCTACAGATGGAATCGTTGGTACATTTACAGGTAGATTCTGATTTAGAATCCATCTTGATTGATTTGTACCAGTTCTTACAATCTTTGGATCAGAAGTTTCAAATCCAGGATTTGAGATTTGAACCCTGTCACCAGGGTAAGAATATGGGTGCGATGTCTTGGCAGTAAAGTTGTATACTACGCCTAGAGTTAGTAGACTTACATTAGAACCAGAAATGATTACTGGTTTGTATACAGAATCACCCTGACTGTGATTATATGTAATGTCACCTCTCTTCTTGATGACAAACTGAGTGATGTTCTTTTCTTCGAACTTGATTGTTTCTTCACCAATCAAGATCTCGCCAGTCTTTTCCCATCCAATAGTCGAGAATACATTGACTCTCTTACCAACACCATCAGTTTGGGAAAGATCCTTCTCCAATCTGGTTTTGATTGAAATAGCAAACTCCCCAGTGAGAGTCTCTGGTGCTAGAACGATGTTCCAAATTTTCTCACCATCAGATGTTCCATCTGGATAAACATTATCAACCGTAGCAGAAACATATCCATACTCTGCTGTTTCTGGTTGGATGATCTTCTGTCCAATCAAATCCTTAGGATCACCAGAAATGACCTTTGCTTTTAGAGCATATACATTGATCCAATCCGATTTGGATGCTTTGTATGTGTAATCTTTTGGTTTGTATACTTCTGGTTTATTGTTGATGTCTTGAGCAACAATAGTATTGAAGATAAACTTAATAGAACTATCAGTTCCCTTTGCCTTATAGAACTTTTGAATGTTCTTGATCAGGGTTCTCTTATCTACTTCACCCTTGAGATACTTCTCAGGAAAAGAACCCAGATACTGATGTTCAAAACTTTTTACAAAAGCATATAAGAATAGATTGCTTACATTATAAACAGTAGCGCCAGCAGGGTGTAGTGCTGCTGTGGTGCTAACAAAATTTGAAGAAGAATACAGATCTCCTAGAGTGGTATTTCCACTAACTCCTCTAGAACAATCTAAAAGTTGTGTATCTGTTCTTGTAGCATAGAAAATAATCTCATCACCAATTCTTACATAACCATTCTTTGATGGGAATGAACTGGCATCTACAAGAGTAATGGTTGTATCAGAGTCAGTTGCTGTGACAGCAAGAGAATCGTTCTGCTTTAGCAGATTCTTCTCATAGAAATCAATGTCTACGTATTTTTGAAGGTTACTAAGAACGTCCAAGGGACCACCCTGAACTTCCTGCGCTTCATAATACTTCTCTACAAACTTTGAAAAAAGTTCGTATTCAGTAGAAATGAATTCGGGAAGCTGAGACTCAATTAGAGTAGAAATTCTCTTGGTCTTTACAGCAGCCATTTATTTACTCTTTATATGCGGTGAAACTAGAATTTGCTACGTCAACGTCAAGATAAACCTCGCGGAGTGCCTTGACATCATTAGAAAGTGGATTTACTCTTACAGAAATTCTATTATCAAAATATGTTCCCTTGATGATAGTCAAACTATACATCCTGAGTTCACCTTTTTCATAATCAATATCGCCAATTTCTTTGTCGAGGACAACCTTTTCGCCAGTCGCAGTATCTAGTCTATATAGGACAATTTTGCCATCCCTATCTTCAAGATACACATCAAAGTTTGGATATTCAGTTACCCTAAATCCAGTCGTAGAAAGGACAGGACCATCACAATCGTTATCAAATGAGTTCTGAAAACAGATCTCATAATAGAACGTCGAGTTTAGTTGTGGATAGAAATCTTTTCTTAGTACAACTTCTGTAATATTTGAATTGATACTGCGGTCAGCATCATCAATAACACCAACAATTTTACTATGTCTGAATTTACCGTTAAACTTCTCGATGTTTGAAGTATCGATATAATTCTGGACAGCACCAATTACTTTGTCTCTAATTTGTGCTGGAGTCTGATCAGTGGTAGTCTTATTGTAATAAATCTTACTCCTCAACTCAACATACAGAATTGATGGGTCAATAATCACTGGTTCTACCGAAGCAATGACATACTTGTTCAATTCATCGATGATATTGCTCTTTGTTAATGAAGTAACATAAGCAGCATCTTTGGGTTTCAATACAATAAAGACTTTACCATATTCAGGTGGATCTTGATCTTCTCCGCCAAAAATAATGATATCGCTGGTTGCTGGATAAATTTTTCTTACAATAGCACCATAGTCATCAGCAGTTACAGCACGATCTTGTGTTCCATATGCTTTTGGAGCAGTATATTTGATCTTTGCCGTGGTCTCAATATCTTCGCCTCCAGCGGCAGCAACTGTTGAATTGATAGTTACATTGAAAGCATTAGGAGAAACGCCTTGTGGGGTCTCCAGGACACCAGAGAAGACGAATGTACGTACACCATTGCTCTCTGGTCCAGAAGTAGAGAGATATGATACCTCAATTCTCGCACCATTCTCTAATTTCTTACCTAATACACCATCACCAAATAGTAACTCATATCTCTCGTCTTCAATTTCATCTAAGAAGAAAATCTTTGAGTTGCCATCAACACCAATAATGTTATCAGAAACCAACCATGGTTCACTGAATGATCCACCAGTTGGGAAAACTTTTACTCGAATTGTATTAGTATCAATGTTTCTGTTATCAAGGATGAAACGCTGAGACTTGAGTGAAGTGTTGACAGTAAAAGTATTGACCAGTTGTGTACCTTCTCTTACCTCAACATTCTCGAAAAATGCGGTGTTGTTAGATACTTGTGCCTTGACATCATCTAATACAACATATTGATAAATGGTATTATCATACGAAGCAATAAATCCTGTTCCTTTCTTCAAAAGGAGTTCTGTATCGGTCGTGGGATTGCTGTATGTTACTGTAAATGAAATATAAGCAGTTGGAGATGTTGCGCTCTTAGGTCTGTATCCTAATTGCTTCGCAATCGCTACTACGTTGTCCCTCAAGGTCGCTGAATCAATGAATAGTTCATTGACCACCATATTGGTGTTGAACGCCG
>Ga0255751_10003760_pt1 | contig 13870 bp, 12 predicted proteins | sample 071ome_20_FD_179951 | JGI IMG/M metagenome (GOLD analysis project Ga0255751, IMG submission 179951) | Coastal salt marsh microbial communities from the Groves Creek Marsh, Skidaway Island, Georgia - 071412BT metaG (version 2) | ecosystem: Environmental > Aquatic > Marine > Intertidal zone >...
AGACGCAAAAAAACGATCGTAAAATCCTTTTCCAAAACCTACTCGATATCCCTCACCATCAAAGGCCAAAAGAGGGGTGATTACCATATCAATCATCTCGCTATTAACCCAAACCGGGTTCATCGGTTCAATTATATTGTATTTTGCTTTCTTTGTTTGGGTATCAGCTTTGAATTCAGCATTTTTTAGTTTGCCGTCCTCAAAGTTACTGACTGGCACAACTACACCTATATTGTTTTCCCAGCAATGCTGAATGATTGGCATTGTGTCAATTTCATTTTTTGAATGAATGGGTAAAAAGCAATGAATACAAATAGGTTGATATTTTTTAATCAACCTAATCAAATTTTTAATAACTAGAGATGATCCCTTTTCAAAAATATAGGAGGGAAGTTCTTCACGCTTTTTTAAATAGATTTTTCTAATCTGATCTTTTTTCATAAAATTAAGATTAGATACCAAAATTAAACAGTTGAATGTTTCTTAATTAATATAGCTTATCAGTTAATATATATAATTTTGTATTTATTTAAACATTCAAAATTAATAATCAAATGAAAATATCGTTAATTACCGTTTGTAAAAATTCTAAAGATTCAATTGATAGGACAATCCAAAGCGTTTTATCACAAACATATAAAAATATTGAATATATTATTATTGATGGAGCATCAAATGACGGCACCTTATCTATTATCAATAATTATAAAAATAAAGTTTCCTTAATTATTAGCGAGAATGATAATGGAGTATATGATGCAATGAATAAAGGTTTAAAGCGTGCTAATGGAGATATTATTGGATTTATAAATGCTGATGATTCTTTTAAAAATAAGCATTGCATAAATAATATTGCTAATCATTTTAAAAAAAATAATGCAGATATCGTCTACGGAGATATTAATTTAGTTTCAAAAAATCAAAAATTAATACACATATGGAGGGCAAAAAAATTTAAGAAAAATTCCTTTATTAATGGCTGGCATCCTCCGCACCCCAGTTTTTATGCAAAGAGAAGTGTATATGATATTGTTGGTGATTATGATTGTGATTTAGAATTTTCTGCTGATTTTGATTTTATGTTTAGAGCTTTTGAGATGCATTCTTTTAAAATTGAATATTTATCTTTAGTGCTTGTGAACTATACTCTCGGTGGCGGCTCATCCCAAAATTTTAAAAATATTTTAATTGGAAACTATAATATTTTTAAATCCTTCAAGAAAAATAAAGTAAATATTAATTTTTTTTACTATTTTTTTAAAAGGCTCACTCCTAAACTGGGTAGATTTGTAAAGCACAAAATATTATAATAATAGTAGTTTTTTAAAATTTCCATGGAATTTCTCTTTGAAAACAGCATTAGTTCTGGGTGCCGGTGGCTTTATTGGTTCCCATATGGTCACATCACTTAAATCTCAAGGGTTTTGGGTTAGAGGGGTAGATTTAAAATACACTGAATTTTCAAAATCAAAAGCTGATGATTTTATAAAAGGCGACCTTACAGACTTTTCCCTATGTGAATCATTATTTGATAGGCAATTTGATGAGATTTATCAATTTGCTGCTGATATGGGTGGCGCGGGATTTATTTTTACTGGAGAAAATGATGCCGACATTATGCACAACTCCGCACTTATTAACCTAAATATTTTAAAGTCTGCCATTAAATCAAACTCAAAACGTATTTTTTATTCATCATCAGCATGTATTTATCCTGAGCATAATCAACTTGATCCAACTAATCCTAACTGTGAAGAATCTTCCGCCTATCCGGCTGATCCTGATAGTGATTATGGATGGGAAAAATTATTTAGTGAAAGATTATATTTAGCTTTTTCTAGAAATTATAATTTTGATGTCAGGATTGCTAGATATCATAATATTTTCGGACCTGAGGGTAAATGGGAAGGTGGCAGAGAAAAAGCCCCAGCTGCAATATGCCGTAAAGTGGCATATGCGAAAAATAATACTGAAATTGAAATATGGGGAGATGGTAAACAGACCAGATCGTTTTTGTATATTGATGAATGCATCGAAGGGACTCAAAAATTAATGAGATCTAATTGCAAAATTCCAGTCAATATTGGTTCTGAAGAAATGGTTACAATCAATGGACTGGTTGAGATGGTATCGGAGATTGCGGGAAAGAAAATTCATATAAATCATATTGATGGTCCCCAAGGAGTGAGAGGAAGAAGATCGAATAATAATCTGATCTTTAAAGAAATTAATTGGAAACCAACAAAATCACTTAACGATGGATTATTGCCGACTTATGAATGGATTGAGTCTCAAGTGATGAAAGTTATTTAATGAGTCAAAAATATAATGATAAAGTAGGTATTATTGGCCTTGGAAAACTTGGCTTACCAATGCTTTGTGCTTTTATTAATCGTGGCTTCAATCCAATTGGTTATGATATTAATTTAAAGTTAATAGAGACATTAAAACAGGGAAAAAATCCTTACAAAGAGGATGGATTAGAACACGTCATTGAATATGATGACGGCTGGCATAATCGTTTTTATTCTGATCTTGATAGCTTCCTCTCCCAAGTTAATTTGATTTTCTTGATCGTTCCAACGCCTACTAAAAATGATATTTTTGATTGCTCTTATGTAGATTCATCAATAGAACAAATAAATCATTACTTAAAAGGTAAAAAACAAAATATTACTGTTGTAATTACCAGCACCGTAAATCCAGGCGATTGTAGTAACTTAACTTCAAAGTATGAGCTTGAAAATTTGCATTTAGTTTATAGTCCTGAGTTTATTGCACTTGGCACAGTTTTAAAAGATATGTTAAATCCTGATATTGTCCTTTTAGGTGGCAATAATATTGATGCATTGGATAAAGTATTTTCAGTATATTCTAGGCTATATAAATCACATCCAGAATATCACCATCTTAATTTTTTTGAGGCGGAAGTAGCAAAAATTGCAATTAATTCATATGTTACCACTAAGATTAGTTATGCAAATACAATCGGTATGTTTGTTGAGAAACATACTAATTCACGCGAATCTTCTCAGCGAGTGTTAGATGCCATTGGTGGCGATTCAAGAATTGGCCGAAAATATTTTAAGTATGGCGTAAGTTTTGGAGGTCCTTGCTTTCCTCGTGACAATAAGGCTTTAGCAAAGCACCTTGAAGATAAAAGTGTTCCTTCAAACATTTCCCGCAGTACTGACCTTGTAAATGATAGTATCCTTGAGTATTGGAAAGTGAAAATTAAAAATAATCATTATGATGCTTTGGTTGTTGTTGGCATAGCCTATAAGCCAGGCACAGATTTTCTTGAAGAGAGTTTTATGATTAAGCTTGTAAATTCTGTAAGCATAAAAACATTTTTTTATGATGACCTTGTTTTAGACATCAACAAATCCATGAAAATTACTCATGAAAATCATCAATCCCTTTTAAAATCTTTCAAAAAAGTTCTTGTATTAAATAATTATGGAAGTTTTAAATTTTCCTCAAAATTAGAAAATCTAACAATAATCGATATATGGAATTAAAAGATAACTATAAATAATAAATATTTATGAGTAATTATAATTTATCGATTGTAGTAGTAACTAGAAATGACAATCACGGCCTTAATCTAAATGAGCGTACAAATAGATTTATTGACAGCTGCTCATACATGTCATTAAAACATAAGGTTTTCATCGAGCTCATAATAGTCGAATGGAATCCTCCAAAAACAAATGACAGTTTAGACAAATTAATATCAGGCATGTTGCCGAATAATAATCAGTACTTAACCACAAGAATAATTACTGTCCCACCAAAAATTCATGACCAATTTAAAAACTCTAAAAATCTTAATTTATTCCAAATGATTGGAAAAAATGTTGGTATAAGACGTGCGAAAGGTGAATTTGTTCTAGCAACCAATATAGATATTATCTTTTCTGATGAAATTTTTATAAATATAAAAAGGGGTTTCAATAAGAATACACTTTATCGATGCGCTAGATTTGATGTTCCTGAAGAATTTGCTTTTCAAAAAAAACCGGAGTTACTTCTCAATAATTGTAAAAAAGGTTTTCGTGCCATTAATTCTAGATTTGGAACTTATAAGATCAATGAAAAAATAAACAAAAGATTCTTAAGTAGAATGTCTTTACCAATAAAAATTAAGTTTTTAATTTTATTATTCTTAATTAAAAGATCTTTTAGTTATTTTATTAAGCTATTTAACCTTAAAAAGCTATTTAACCTTAAAAAGCTATTTAACCTTAAAAAGCTATTTAACCTTAAAAAGCTATATTTTTTTATTAGCAATTTATTTTTTAAAAAAAATTCAAATAAAGTTGGATACCTTAAAGCCCATATACTAAATTGCCTTTTTTTTACAAATGCATGCGGCGATTTTACCCTAATGGATAGAGCCTCATGGAATGATTTAAAAGGCTATTTTGAATTTCCTATATATTCTTTACATATTGACAGCTTTCTTTTATTCCAAGCCTTTTATAAAAAAATTCAAATCAAAAATTTATCTGACAGCGTTATTTTTCATATCGATCATTCATTAGGCTCGGGTTATTCAATTGCTGGAGAGGAATTACTATTCTCGAACCTTAAAAAAAAGAAAATCCCATACATTGATTACCAGGAGTATATAAGGATTGTAAATAAAATTAAGATGAATGAATTACTGCCAGAGGAGGGGTGGGGCTTGAGTAAGCATTATTTTAAGGAAAGTGTCCTGTGATAAATAAATTTATAAATAAATATCATGGCTTGAATGACATATTTTCGTCTGTAAAAAGAATTGATGTAATTATTCATCTCGCAATTACTGATTTACGCGCAAGATATAAAAATAGTGTTTTAGGGCCATTATGGATTTCACTTGGCACTGGCATTTTTATTTTTGGACTAGCTTTTCTCTGGAGTGAACTTTTTCATAAAGATGTTAGATCATTTATACCCTCTTTAAGTATTGGATTGATTTTATGGTACTTCATCTCCTCTTGTATTACCGATAGCACGACCATTCTTATTAACAAATCTATGATCATTAAAAATCTTAAAATCCCGATATTTATGTTTCCTTTTCAAGTTTTAATAAAGCAATTTTTTAATTTGCTTCATAACTTAATCATTTTTATTATTATTTTTTTTATTTTTGATATGGACGCTAATATAAATCTGATTTATGCCCCTCTTACATTTATATTGTTTTTTATTAACATGCTTTGGATTAGCCTTTTATTAAGTATTTTAGGTGCAAGATTTAGAGATCTTAGCTTTGTTATTTCATCAGTATTACCACTATTATTCTTTTTGACCCCAGTTCTATATCGAGCTGATGATTTGAATATTTTAAAATCAATTTTATGGCTTAATCCATTTTCACACTTTATTGAAATAATAAGAGCACCATTAATGGGCATGCCAGTACAAATCGAATCAGTCTTTTATTCTATTGCATTTATGGTCCTTGGTTGGACTCTGACAATTTTTCTATTTAATAAAATTAGAAATAAGATAATTTTTTGGATTTAATTTAATGGCATATATCAAATTTAAAAATGTTACCCTCAAGTACCCAATTTATAATACCCGAGGTTTTTCGCTAAGAACTCAATTATTGCGAATTGGAACTGGAGGCTTGATAGAGTCAGAAGTTGGTTCCATAAATTATATTACAGCCTTGAATAATGTATCTTTTGAAGTGAATGATGGTGATTCAATTGGAATTATTGGCCATAATGGTTCTGGTAAAACAACCTTATTAAGGACAATGGCTGGTATTTTTATGCCAGAAGAGGGTATTGTTGAGACTAAAGGTAAATTAGCAACACTTTTTGAACAACAAGCATTAATGGAGAATGAGTTATCAGGTTATGAAAATATCACTAGAGTATGTTTATTGCTTGGGTTGAGTATGTATGAGGCAAAAAAAAAGATACAAGAAATTGAGGAATTTACTGAATTAGGAAATTTTTTACAATTTCCAGTAAGAACTTATTCCACTGGTATGTCAATGAGGTTAAGTTTTGCAATTAGCACATCAATTAATCCAGAAATTTTTTTGATAGATGAAATTTTTGAAGCAGGGGATAAGGCATTTAGGGAAAAAGCTAAATTAAGAATGAAAAATTTAATAAATACTGCAAAGATTTTTATGTTGGCCTCTCATTCACCAGCCATTATCAAGGAATATTGTAATCGTTTATTTGTATTGGATCATGGAAAGTTAAGAGAAGAAGATATAAGTTATATTAACAATTAACCATAAGTAACATTAAATCTTGGGTTAATCCAAGATTGTACCCCATCACAAAAGCTTATATTTCCATAAGGGGTTAAATTAAATTGATGTAATTTGTAATCTCTCACCATAACCCAACCATTCATATTTAATAATTTTTTCAATTGGCTCTCAATAATATTGCTATGTGTTCCAATGTGAATTCTTTTAACTTTATTATTAATTAATTCGATTGAATTTTTTATGATAACAAACTCTTCACCCTGAACATCAAAATCTAACAAATCAATCACATTTGAAATATTAAAAAAATGGTTAGAATCAATTTTTTCTACTTCAATAGCTCTCCACTCAGAATCGAATTTATATACATCTTTGCCAAAATATTTATCTTTAGTTTTAGTTATATTTTTTTCCCAATCATAAATTTTTGATTGGCCATACCAATCAGACGGGTTTGAAGTGCCAAAAGAGTCAGGCGCCTTGATATAAAAATAATCTTTTCCATTTTGATCTGAGATAAGTTTATTTGACAACACTATATTTTTATTTGGTATTTTATTAATTTTTAGGTGTTCTAAAAGCCATGCGTAATGTTGTGGTTCTGCCTCAGAAAAAATAATTTTACAATTTAACCTATATTTTTTTGCAAGGTTGTATGCTCTTACCCCCCAGCGACCATATCCTGCACCTAATTCAAACATAACAAATGTATCATTTGCATCATGTATGGCCATCATAATATCTATCCATTCAAAGTACTCCTCATCGATTTGTGGAAGGTTATTAATTTTAATTGGAGAATATTTATTTTTCTTTCTAATGCCTAAAGGATCAACATAGATATGTTCTTTATCAATTACTTTTTCATTTGTTACAAACAATTCCTTAAATTTTAAAATAATTGGATGGTGCTCAATAAAATTAGTACGATTTAACAATAAGCTATGTGGTAATAAATTAAAATTAATATTTATGTTTGATTTTTTGGATGATATTTTTTTAAATTTATGAATAAGAAAGGTATTATTTAATTGTGTCAGTATTTTATTTTCAGAAAATGTCTTGAGAAATTTATTTAATTGGTTTATGAATTTCATGTTTAAATTAGTACAACATTATTTTATTTTTATTTTTGTTCTATTTATATCTTGTAGCCAAAATATAACACATGATGAACTAAAAAATTATCAATATATTGATGGCGAGCCTATTGAGGCAAGCTTAAAAAAAGTTAATATGCTTCGAGAGAATTTTGCAACCAGAGTTGATGTTGCTAGGGATGGAGTCACACCATTATATCTACCCTATAATTATGATGACTCAATTACTTTTGATATTTTTAAGAATGATATTGGCGGAGTTCTATGTGCAGATACAGCGCATCTTTTCAATAGACAATTAGAATCTCTTGGATATAAATCAATGGTCTATGCTTTTGGTGATGAGTCTATTTGGACTCATGCCGTGGTTTTGGTTAATCTTCAAGGTGATTGGTTTTTACAAGATCCTTTTTTTAATGTTTATTCTAATATTCCTATTTCAGATCTTGCAAACGAAATACTAATGGGTAATCTTGATAAAATTATTGCTGGAAATGTTAGTTTGAAAAGAGATTACCACTATCCAAAAAAAATAACTAATGATCAATCTGAGTCATGCATAAATTATGGCAAAAGATATGTTTGTAATCTTTCAATAATGAATCATAAGATTTATCTTGACAACATGAATAGCGAGAAAAGAATAAAAATAGAAAAATTTTTAGATCAACATAAATTGACTTTAAATTTATATTCTTTGTTTATATTTCCTTTGTGGATGAATTTTAATAATCATTACTCAAATTTTAATGAATTATCAAAGAATGATTTAGACAGTAATAATAAATCTATTGTTTTAAGAGAAATATTTAAATTAAATTATCTAGACCATAATAATTAAAACTTTATTGAAATCAAAAGATTAATTTATGAATAAGCATGAAGAACAATATATAATCTCGAATATTAGAAATATTTAAATCAAATTCTTAAAAACTTTATTTTATAAAATATAATATTATGGAAAAATTATCATTTAGTGACATATTAAGTTCTGCAACAATGAATTTGTCATCATCAACTAGCTTGCCATTTTCCCTTATTCTAATTAATCTAACTGTTTCTTTATTTATTGGCATTATCATTGCGCTAGTCTACAGAAAAGCTTTTGTTGGTATTCTTTTTCAAAAGTCATTTGCTATCTCTCTGATTCTTATAGCAATGGTTACGACAATGATAATAATGGTTATCAGTGGTAATTTAATTTTATCACTTGGAATGGTTGGCGCTCTCTCAATTGTTAGGTTTAGAGCTGCAATAAAAGACCCGATTGATATTGTATATATGTTTTGGGCTGTTGGAATTGGTATTGCAAATGGAGTTGGTTTTTACTCTATATCTGTGATTTCAAGTATTTTTATTTCAATAATCCTAATATATTTGACTCGTTTTCCCTCAAAACCACAATCAAAGCTGGTTGTTATAAAGGGACCTCTTAAATTATCTAATAATGTTAGTTCATTTATTGAAAAAAATGGAAAAAGAAATGTTTTCCAAAAAAGTTTTAGTAATAATAATCTGACTTTTGAGCTAGTTTATGAAATGCAGGATAGGGAGAAGATTGATAAACTTTTCCATTCATTAAATTCAAATTTCAAAGGAATTGAAACAAGAATATTAAGCTATACCTCAAATTAAAATGAAAAAAAAATATTTCTTTTTTTTTATAATTTTAATATTAACTGTTTCTAGCTTAGTAGCTTACTGCAGCGACTATAAGTATAGAGATACTTTTGATAACCTGCTTCGAAAATTTCCATATGGAAATTCCTTGGTCCCAGCTTTGCATGTTACCCTTGACGGCCTCTATAATTCTTTTGATTTTATAAAACACTTTAGAGGAGTATCAGAGGATGACATAATTGGGCTTAAATTAAGTTACGATGATATTAAGTCTTTCTCCACTACTTATAATTGTTCAAAGTCTGGAGGTTTCTGGCTAGATGAATGTAAAAATTGGAAAAATTTTACATTTGTTTCTTTTAATGAGGATTATAAGGCAAAGATTAAATTGCATGGCACATCCATGACACCGTACTTCAGTAGTTTTGGTTTTCTAGATCTTTTATACATTCGAAAGTTTGCTAAAAACTTAGATTATGATCCAACCTTGGGTGGATACTCTTTTGCAGTTAAATTTAATAAAGAAAAATTCTTTAACTCCTATAAAAGAATCTCTTTATTATCACCTTATGATGACTGGTCTTTTTTTCAAAATATTCTGAATCAATATGCACAACAAAATGGACTTATTACTACTTTTGGAAGACCTTATATACTCAAAATAAATGGATTAGAAGTTGGTGTTTATTTATCTCAAGAAAAAATTGATAAAGAGCTTTTGGAGAGGAACTATGGCATAACAAATTATGCGATACTTAAAAGTAATGATGTTTGGGATAAAAGCTCTCAAAATCATCAGTCATCAACAGATTATACTCCTGAAGATAAAGAGCAATCTGGATCATCGGAATTATCAATTGGGTTGGCACAAAATCAATTAAGAAAAATGTTAATTGCAGTTTCTGAAAATAATAGTGAGTCACTATCAAGATATTTTGAATTAGATTATATGGCAAAAATAAGTGCTTTTGAAATACTTTATGGTACCAATCATTCATCTATAGGTGACAATCGAAGGTATATTTATAATTTATCAAATGGGTATTTTTACCCAAGCTTTAGAATGGAAGGTAATCCTATTAAACTTGATACAAGTTTGTCTAAAGTTATTGACTCAAAAAATAAGTATTATGAGCCAGATAAAATACTCGAAATTTTAACGGCAGACCCTTTGTTTCTAAAAAAAAGAAATTTTTACTTATCAAAATTTATTAAAGATAAACAGTATATATTAGACTTGTATAAAAACTTCTCTGATAAATATTATACATTGCTCAATTATTCCACGAAATCTACTCAGATTATCAAAATGAGAAATGAGAAGGGCAGAGATAGTTTTCTTCATAATATAAACGTAATTCAAAACTATTTATCCTATAGTAAAATTTATATTTCTAAGATAATTAATAATAATAAATCATGTGAGTACTCAATTTATGTTGATTCCTTTTCACAAATTGCAATAAACAACTTTTCGATTAATAAAAAAATTATAAAATTTAACAAAAATTTAAAGAAAGGAAAAAATCAAATTATTTTCGATAATGAAATTTGTGTAGACGATATAGGATTAATTAATGTTGATTTAAACAATAAAATAGATAAAAAACATGTTTTTTATAATTACGAACAGATTTTACCAAAAATGAATAGTAATTTAGATGTTTTCAAATATTTTGACAACGGCAGTTTAATTGAGATAAAAAAAGGAAGATATTATATAAACGAAGATATTGAATTTCCAATAGATAGAAATATCTCCATTCAGCCTGGAACTGTTTTTTTAATGGGAAATAATAGGTCTATAATTTTTTACAATGAATTTAATGCTCTTGGAAATAATCAAGAAAAAATAATTTTTAGACCGCAAGATAAAAACTTTGGATCAATACTAGTTAGAGCAAATGGTAACGATGTAAATATTAAATATGTTGATGTTTCTGGAGGAAATGAGGCCTATTTAGATAACATTTATTCTTCTGGTCAATTTGTTATTCTAAATGGAAATGTAAAGATTGATAATTCTTATTTTAGTAAAAGTATTTCTGATGATGGAATCAATATTAAATACTCTAATGTTGCAATTTATAATTCAGTATTTTTCAATAATTCTGGGGACCAAATAGATTTGGATTATTGTAATGGTGTATTAGAAAATAATATTTTTCAGGTCGATAAAGAGTTCAATAATAAATGGGTAACTGATGGTCTTGATGTAAGTGGCTCTATGCTAAAAATTCATTTAAATTCATTTTATGGTCTCTCAGATAAAGGTTTGAGTATTGGAGAAAAATCGAAGGTAATTGTTTTCAATAATAAATTTTCAGAAAATAATATGGCTAGCGCAGTTAAAGACAGCTCTCATGCTTGTTTTGAAAAAAATACATTTATTAATAACGGCCTAGATATTACTGGTTATATCAAGAAAAAGATGTATGGTGAACCCATTATTCAATTTGTTGATACCGAGAATATTAACACTAACTCTAAAATAGAAATTCGTGAAAATTGCAATGAAATCCATTAATGTTAAAAGACAGGAGATAAAATATTTTTTTCGTGATACTGACCTACATACAATAAAAGATATTTTGTCTTTTTATATGATTATTGACTCAAATTGTAAAAATAATACCTCATATAAATTATCATCATTATATTTTGATAGTTTTTTTAATGATGATTTAAATCAGAAATTAAATGGAGTAATTAATAGAAAAAAATATCGCTTAAGATTTTATAATGATAATTTTATTAATGGTAAATTTGAAATAAAAAGAAAGTTTGGCAATACAATAAGTAAATCATCCCTCCCTCTAGATAAAAAACAAACTCTTGAAATTTTAAATAATGATTTCTCATCACTTTTAAGAAAAGGTTATAAAGCTGAAGCATATGAACTAATACAAAAAATTTACAGACCCAAAAGCTTAGTAACGTATGAGCGAATAGCCTTTACTTTGCCATATAACCAAATAAGAATTACTATTGATAGTAACCTTAGAACTCATGGCTATAACTTCAATCTAAAAAATAATTTAACTCAAGGTATTAGTTTATGCCCTAAAGGGCATCAAATAATGGAAATAAAATTTTGCGACTCTATTCCAAAAATAATTCTTGATGCACTATCAAGTTTTTTTGTTTCTAGAACTGCTATTTCTAAATATACATCCTCAAGAATATTTAGTTCGGAAGATAGAGTCGGAGATGTACCATATTTTTCTTGGTAGCAGTTTTATACTTAAGTTGGTTTAAATAAATAACTCTCTATAAGTATCTATAAGTCTATTTAGCTAATTATATTATGACTAAAAAATATATTTTTTGACTTTAAAGGTTGTTATGAATATCCATACACCGCTTTCACAACCGTATAACTGCGAGGAAATAAGTCAATCAAATATCTCAAATGCCTTGTTATTACTGGGATTGGTAAGATTTAGTTGGCGTCCCCAAGGGACTACTAAAATAACTCTTCATTCATCTATATAAATCTTTTAATCCTTCTAAAAACCCTTTAAAGCAAAACAAATTACTCTATATAAGTCTATTGTTCTGTATTTTAATCTACCATAAAACTGTACATCAGACTGTACATTTTACTGTATATCAAACTGTACATTTAATTATATTATGGCTAAAGGTAAATTACCTAAACAAACAGTAGAGACCAAAAAGTGTCCTTCTGGTAAGAAATCAGGTATCAATTTATCTGATGGTTAAAACCTCTCGTTTTTAGTTAAATCTGATGAATTATAGACATGGGTTATATGCTTTAATTAACGTATGTTAGATTTATCATTTTTTTTATTTTTAAGTCTGTGTGTGGTGAATCATATGGAAAAAAGCTAATAATTTTATTTGTTGCTAATACTTAAGTAATCTTAATAGCCCTTTATAATTATTATTAAATTCATTATTTATTCTTTTTGTAAAATAATTTTTATATCTATTTAAATCAAGGTTATAGTTAGTTATAAAATTTTCGTGAAATTTGATTCCATCCTTATTATCAAATAAGTTATATTTATTAACCTCATTATAAATTTTTGATTTATTTACATCGTTAATTTCTGAAAAATTTAAAATTTTCTCTAATGTTTTTTTAAAATTAAATATTAAATCTTCAAATCTAATAATTATTATGTTTTTTTTGTTATAAAAATCATAATTATTAAGTCCAGATAAAGTTAAAAAAGATATATTATTCAATTCATGCAATATTCCATCTTCTTCATTAAGATTATTTAGCTGACTTTTATAGTTTTGATCTATAGATATTTTTTTTGAAAAATCTATATATTTTTTATTTTTTATTAAATTAGATTTCTTAAAATGATATTTATCCCAAAAATAATAGTAGCTATAAGATTTGTTAATCGCCCATAATTCATTACATTTTTTATGATATAAGTAGCCAGATATTACAATTTCTCTGGGATCTCTAATTATCAATATATATTTGTCATGTTCGTGCCACTCATTCCAAAATAGATAACAAAATCTTCTATATATTGCTTTTGGAATGATTTTTGGATTTTTTTTTAATAATTTCCTTACTAAATATCTTATTTTGTAACTTTTATCAAAATAATTATGATTATCTAAAAAGCATTCATAATTAATATGCTCATGTAATTTTGTATATTGAATTTTATTTGCAATTTCAACAATTTTATTTGTAAGATTAAAACCGCACTTATGATCATTAATTAGATAAAGCATCTAAAGTTATATTTATTAAAAATACTTAATTATAATTTCATTTACTTTTTTTCACGACTAAAATTGATCATTTTGATAATGCTGGCAGGATTGGAAAGTAATATATGGCGTCCCCAAGGGGATTCGAACCCCTGTTGCCGCCGTGAAAGGGCAGTGTCCTAGGCCTCTAGACGATGGGGACAAT
>Ga0255751_10003773_pt1 | contig 13829 bp, 28 predicted proteins | sample 071ome_20_FD_179951 | JGI IMG/M metagenome (GOLD analysis project Ga0255751, IMG submission 179951) | Coastal salt marsh microbial communities from the Groves Creek Marsh, Skidaway Island, Georgia - 071412BT metaG (version 2) | ecosystem: Environmental > Aquatic > Marine > Intertidal zone >...
ACGACCTTTTGGTACGTCAAGGTTTGAGTCCTCTGGATTACCAACAGTATGGATAAGGTTTTCCATTTCGCCCAAATTTTTTAAGCCTTGATGTTGCGCTCTTTCTTTTGTTCCTTCGTAATGATCCTCTCCGGATGTTTCTATTCTAGTACCAGGTTTGATTCCACGAGTTGAGAACATTTCCGAGAGATACTCGTTCCATTTTTTATCTACGCTCATCTGAACTTCCACCATGCATAAGATTTTCTTCTCATAGTATAAACATCAGACATTTGGTGCTCGTAAGCTTCCCTCTCAAAAGGTATGTTTCGATAAGCCAACATTCTTTGTCTTTTAGATCCTTCATACTTCTTCATATTCTTCAGCCAGTAATAAACATACATAACATAGAATCCAATGATAAGAAGTTCCTCTTGTTGTTTAAGGTGAATTCTCTCATGGTTTAAAGTAATCTGGTCCATTGGCTCACGAGAAATAACGAATGGCCAAAGAGTAATAGCATCAATTTTAATAAAGATGGACAGCATGTCCAGAAACCTTGGGGCAACAAAAGCAAACATGTTAAAAATCCTCAAGATAAATAGTTCTTAAGAATATTAGCAACCCCATACCGCATACTCAATCTCAATGGTCTGCCCTTCCGTAGGTACATGTTCTGGGTCAAACTTCACAGCATTAACGGTAGAGTCATAAGCCCATTCGGTTACTATCTGTCCATTAACAGTAACTGTAATTGTATCCTCAATAGGGTTTTCATTCTCAAGAATATAGGTTGCTCTATTTGTCAGAGTATTTCCGAGATCCTGAAGTTGGCTACCCCAGTCAGGCGCACATAAAGAAAACCAGTCACCGCCATAGTGCTCAACGAGATGCCAATAGCCAGCACCAAACAAAATGTTGATTGGATAAATATGAGCATTCGATACACAGCCAGAAGGATGATCGCCAATAACAGCATAAGGAATAAACTTACCGGCCTCCTTAAGATTATCGAAGAATGATGTATATCCTTGCCACGCCCCAGAATGATCAGGCTCATCAGAAACGAAAATCACAACAAGCGCAGCCTCGTCCCTAAAAAATTGTGATCCAGGACCAGCAATAGAAGGATCAGACAAAGCTTGATATGCCATCTCAATGCCCATTTCCATTCCACTACCAAAAACACCCACATTAACTAAACTAGCAAGATAAACTTCAGGACTATGCGTAGCATTTGTTATCATTCCATTTAAGGTTGGAAAAGTCGTTGTAATAACCGACATATGAAAATCGGGATTGTTTGCCAAAAATGCCGAGAAGAAAAAATTAATTTGATTTGCCAACATAACTTGATAAGGATTCATCGATCCAGAATCGTCAATAACCCATAGAACGTCAAGATAAGAAATAGGCTCTTGTTCATGCCTTTCACTATACCACCGCTCAACATCACCATTGCCTTCCTGCTCAATTGTTTCTTCAGGAAGTATTGGGTCATTTGACTCAATGACTATCTCACTGCGATCCCAGCCAATATCAGAAGGAATATAAGAAACAAGAAAGTCAACTTCGGTTTGAGGATCAATGGTCCAAGGAGGCGGAGGCAACGACCCAAATTCCATAAGGATGTCAATCGGACTGTTAACAAGTTGGGATACATTCTCGATAATTAAAGGCAAATTGCCTGCATTGCGAATTGTAATTCGCTCTTCATTATCGCAGCCGATTGATATATCGCCATAGTTAAGCTCAGACGGCGTTACGGACAATACCGGTGCATCACCATACCCTTCCAAAGAAACAAGCACCACAGGCTCATCAGGGTCATCGGAATGAATCTCAATATGCGCTCCATTGAACTCAAATGTCTGAGGATCATAGGACACGTCAAAAACGACATGCTCTCCGGGAGGAATGATCCATTCTTCTTCTTCAAATTCCCCAAGAGAAAATCTGTCATTTCCTGAAACCAATATCGGCGCATCTATTGTAAGGTTAACTTGTCCGGAGTTAATAACGGCAAATTCTTCCAATGCCGTTTCTTCACCGGAGGTGAGATGACCAAAGTCAATATGCTCAGGAAATGCCATGATATTTTGCACATCAGGTTTTGCGGTTATGGCAATGTCCGAACAAGCGAATAAAGATAACAGAATATATAACATAAAAAATCCTCCTATAGTTAAATAGAAGGACTTTTGCACATTTGTCAAAAAGATAAAGGAATTATTTGCCCTGACCCCTTGACCGCTTTTTATATAACTTTGATGGCGTTGAGCCATCGACGCCGCCACCTTTTGATCCATACTTCGTATGAGTGCTTTTGCCTTGACGGACCTTCTTTTTGATTTTAGGCTTTACTGCCTTTCTATTATCATTTGGTTTTGCCATTACACTTCTTCTCCTTCGATTTTATATAGTTCATAAAGATCATCTTTACGTCTTCTGAATTGCAAATTATACTTGTTCCGATATAATCCGTTAAACACCATTGTTCCATCCGGTAACTGATCAAATGGTTGCGTGGGCATTAGGGGCCGCAAATCTTCATGATCCAATAATTCTTGTCCGGTATAAAACTTTGTGAACGGATGAGATAGGGTGCTTTTCCAAGCCCTTTTCTTGCGGTATGCCTCAACAACGAATGCAAGCTCTTCCTTTATAATTTCTTTAATTTCTTTCTTTGTAAAATTCACTCTTAAATCTCCAAAAATTTTTTCCGCAATTTTTTTGACATTGCAATTATATTAAGTAGCTTCTCTGCACACAAAAAAAAGGCTCTTAACCCAAATGAGTTAAAAACCTATGCAATTAGATAAAGTCCAAAATCTCGGAAATTTTGTCGGCGTAGTGAATGTACCACGCTTCGCTTTTCCGCCGGCCACCCTTTGTCAAGTACTTATTTCGGCCTATATATGTCCGTCGGTGTGGGGGTGGGGGGAGGACCCCCCTTTGTTACGGCCTTTGTTACAAACCCGAACCGCTCGATGTTTTAGAGATCACCGAATGTTTCGTAGTCGCTCCACGCCTCTGCGAGTTCACCCATCATCCACTCTGGACAAAAATCGTCCTTGACATTTTCGCGTTCTTGTGTTAGGGTATCAATGGCACGCTGGGCAGATCGTTGTCTCTTGCGCTCCAGTACAGGCACGGCAACCACGGGGTTATCGGTAGCAGGCCGGTCAACCACGATGGCTTCAGGGTTTGCAGCATACCAGTTGTTACCATCGATGTACACGTAACTGTCAACAGCACGCTCGCAAACATCGGTATCACCGATAGCATCGCAAACCGCTGCAAGGGTCTCGCTGACATATCCCTCAACACCGTGCTTTCCGAGGAAACGGTTGCAACGTCCGGCTCTATCGCGGTCGATGTTCTTAGCTTGGAACACAACGACGTGAGAACCACCAACGGAACCTTCAAAGATAACGAAGCCCTCACCGAGAGATCGATGGTATGCAGGCAAAGCACCGTCTACTGCGGGATAGTTGCGAAGCTCTTCTACGTCCGCGCATTCGAGGGCATAGTTGCCAAGTTCGACACCATCGTAAAGGGCATTAAGTTGAGAAGCGATGAAGGTTTCTACTGAGCTAGTCATAGTGACTCCGGAGTTAGGGTTGTGTTCTTGTTCTCTATACTAATAATGTAACAGAAGGGAAAAGGCTTGTCAAGGAAAAAATGATTTTTTTTTCACTTTTTTTCTAATAGATCCGCAAGCATATTGTTAGCAGCCTGACGGGCTTGTCGCATAGTGTTATATTCCCCGAAGCCCCCGATGGTCTCGACCCTTCCATCATCGTGTATCGCTCGAATAGTGTATAGTCGCGGATGGCCCCACCCTTGACATTCTGAGGAGATGAACAAGAAACCCCCAATGGGCGCACCTTGTTGCAAGCGAGTTTTAAACCAGCGCATTGCACCATGCGAAAACCAGTTATAACCATTGACGGCATTTAGTTGCTTGACCTCTAACATAGATGAACAGTTCGCGTATGACATGTTGTCTCCCTTGTTGGTTGGTTATGCTAATAATGTAACAGGTGTGAAAATGGTTGTCAAGGAAAAAATGATTTTTTTTTCACTTTTTTTTGGCCTCGGATTATTCCGGTGTTGGTTCATCTATGACACCGATGATGTCGATAACGTGAATGGCAGTGTCAAGATAGTTATCATCTTCATCGTCTGGATGGATGTCGTAGAAACCTGCGCCCCATTCCCCATTGACTTGTATAACCCAACCATACAATGGGCAACCTGTCCACGGACAACGGTATATAACTTGATCGCCAACGTTGATGTCATTTTCTGTTAACATTTAAACCTCGCTTGTTTGGGTGATGTTAATAACGTATCAGATGCGAAAGGACTTGTCAAGGATTTTTTTCACTTTTTTTCGATAGTCATTAGAATGGTCTCACAAGTGTACCAAAAACCTAACGCGCAAAACACCATAATGAAACAATCTACTAACGCCATGTTGATCTCCTTGTTGGTTATACTCATAATGTAACAGATGAAATAACCCTTGTCAAGGAAAATAATCAACTTTTCTCACTTTTTTTTTGATCTCCGATAATGTGCTTTTAACCTATGTTTTCACGATGTCGTTATGATACCCTCCCCTAAGAGAGATAAGAAAATAGTAGGCCCTGCGACTGTGCTGCCCATAACACCAAAAATACACACACAGCCACAGGACCATTCCGTTGCACCGCACGGAACCACACGGTTTCATAGAATAGGAGATTATCATGAAAAAAAGTTTTGCAATAATGTCGGTGTTCTGGGGAGATTAGAATGCCTCAATACTACTTATGAAAATCGTGCTTGACATTATTCTAGAATGGACCAAGCCGTCACTATCATTCGAACACAAACAAAACACAGATAGCTCCTCATTCATCTAGAACCCCAACTATTGACTAACCAACCCTACACGGACCATCAAAGAAAGCTTATAACGACGCCTAACGGCTATAAGAAAAAAAAGCTTGTTGCACAATGAGCATACACGCGCTAGGCACACGGGCATATAGGGTAGGCGCACAGGGTAGGAAGGCAGGAAGGGCAGGTAAGATAGAAGGCTACTTGGGAGCTGGGGATAAGTCAATGAAGATAAGGTCATCTAGGGAACATCTAACTTGCAATGGTGTCTCATCTTCATTAACGAGAAAGGCGTGCATTACTATAGCTGAACGGGTATCCACATTTGCATTCAGAAGGTAACCCCATAGTACTTCCTTGGTATCTATCATTCTTGTTATCTTACTTACTACTGGTTGTCCAGCTCTTATTAGCTTCATCTCTTCCTCCCTCTCTATACTGGAGTAATGTAACCTATCTCTTCTTCGTTGTCAAATATTTTTTTTGTGTCTCGCAACTTTCATTCGATGGCGGTTATATCGCTCTCGTGATACCACCCCAAGCGACCATCCGGTTTCATAACTTGCACGTAGTCTTGTTCAATGTGGACAATGACCAGCACAGTGCTCCGGTGTTTTTCCGAACCCTTTAGGGGAACCACAAGGTCGCCAAGGCTAAACATGTTCATTCATCTCCCGATGTCGCCATATCGACGGCAATCAAACCAATGCAGGAAAAGAACACAACTCCAACTATTATTGCTTCAGCTATCATTTGATAACCCCGATGATTTGGTGGTCGTAACCCCATACGCCAAAGTGATGAGGAGCGGCACCGACCAGTGTTCCGGAAAAGCCGGACCTGCCGTTCTTGATGTCAACCTCCTTATTATCGACAAGGACATTTCGGACGCTGCCATCGGAGGTCTTTTGGATTACGGTGTCTCCGACCTCGTAGTCACTTGATGTCATTATCTTGTTGACAACTGCTCTTTGCACCTTTCCTCCCCATTGAGGCCACAAGACTTTTATGTAACCGTTTTCGTTTTCCCTAGATACAACGGTGCCAACGGTGCCGCCAGCAATACCATAACTATGAGCACAACTATCTCTCATTGTTACAAGGTCACCATAGTTTAGTTCACATTGGCTTTGACTAATGAAGTTCATTGTTCTCTCCTGTGTTGTTGGTTACTCTTATAATGTAACAAGGTTTGTTTTAGTTGTCAAGGAAAAAGATAAACTTTTTTTGTTGTCTCAATAGTTTCGTAGAAGTCGGTCAGCTATTGCGGCATTTGCGAGAGTAATGAATAGTTGGTCATAACCGTCGTTCTCTGGGAATAATGTCACCGCTCGAATGTTCTGTGAGATGTCGAAGCAATCGATGGTTTCATCTTGGAGCCATACCGAGTCCTTATGAAGTTGTTCGGACCAGTCGGGATTGTCGGCTGATAGTTCTGCGAGTTTCTCAAGTAGTGTGTTCATTGTGTCTCCGATTATTGTGAAAAGATGGGGGTAGTTCATAGCGAGATTTTGATACGGGCAGGCTCTCGCTCGGCATCACATACGCCCTTAGTTGGGTGTTTTCATCCGTCCTCCTGTGTTTGTTGGTTGTCTCGGTTATGTTAGTAATGTATCACGATGTTTTTAGTTTGTCAAGCAGAAAGATTATTTTTTTCGATTATCTTGATAAGGTCTCGCGGATCTTCTCTAAGGAATAATGTTTCTCCCCTCGACTTGACCACATAAGACCCACTGTTGCTAAAACAAATAGCCTTGACCCGTAACCATGTTGGCCTATTGTCTACCTGTATCATATAGTCACAAGGAACACCGTCCCGTACAGTGTAACCGTAGGTATCATAATACCGTGCTCTATTGCCCGTGAAACGATCCCATTTAGCGTTGGTTATGTTGGCGTAATGTACAGTCATTGCGTCTCCGTTGTTGTTGGTTATGTTCATAATGTAACAGGGTAGGAATAATCTGTCAAGCAAAAAGATGAAAAAAGTTTCTCGACATCCACAAACTCGCATTAAACGTGAAAACGGTTCCGCAAAGAATGAAGGCCCATAGGACAATAGCACGTTCTGTGGTCAATGGTTTGTTACTAAGCAGCCAGTCGAAAAATCTCATTGCGTCTCCGTTGTTTGGTTATGTTCATAATATAACAGGGTAGGAATAATCTGTCAAGCGAAAAAGCAAACTTTTTTTAGTTTTTTTCTATGCTTCCCGATAGACCGCCATTGATGATTGTTAGGCCGTGTCCCTCTGGTTCAGGTTCTGCTAAACTTCCTGCTAGGTTCTCGACAATCTCATGAAACATCTCGGTCAATACTCCGTCAAGCAACTTCACCGTTTCTTCGAATAACTCAATGTCCTGCTCGGTCAGTTTCGTCATTAGTTGACCTTCGCGTTCTTTTCGTTGCTCGTAGAACTTCTCGCATTCTTCGATAATCCCGTCTACCTTGGAACCTTTCAGTGCGCTAATGTACCTCCACGCTAGGGTGAATAATCCGTAGTCACTGATTGCTGCGAGATTGTCAGCAATGTCTCTCGCGCTAGACATAATCACTCTCCGAGACGTATCCGTCAAACCAGTCGAGGCCAGCAGTACTAGGGTCACTACAATGTGCGCGTGCTTCCTCTAAGGTTACTCCTGACTTGATAACTCGACTAGGGCCATTTCTGTGATAACGAACGATAGCGTACATGGGTACTCCTGTGTGTGGGTGTGGTAGTAATGTAACAGGTTGATTTTAGTTTGTCAAGGAAAAAGATAAAGTTTTTTAGAAACTAAATGAGTGTCTCGTGGTCACCGCCATTACAGCAGTCGGGTCTTGACTTCTCTTTGCATCCTGAGAGAGTTTCTTATGGGTTACCCATTTCTCTGTGGCCTCGGTTGTCTCGTAGGACACAAGGAACCTACCATAGAGCCAGTCCATTTGCTCCGCGTGAGATTGATTATCTTTTAGGAAAAGCTGGGTGTTCATTACCTCGCCATCGGTAAAGGTCAAGGTCACGTCGTGCAGTGTCATTCCGTCATAGTGAAGCATTGTGTCTCTCTTTGTTTGGGTTACACTGTAATGTAACACGGTGGTTTTGAACTGTCAAGGAAAAAGGTAAAGTTTTTTTAGCCTCCGAGAAGTTGACCCTCACGGGCCTGTGCTGGGTGCATTACGCACTTGCTTGGTAGTTCTCGCTTGATCATCCCGACATGCTTGGATGTTGTTTGCGAGATGTATTCGCCAGAAGCAGAGAAGTCGAACACCAAGAACCCACATCCTTCGTCGTATCGGGCAATCACTTGGCCATAGGAGCGCAAGAACCCTCGTGGTGGCACGTTGCCCATTTGCGGATAGTGTGTTGATGACATGCTCAAACCGTGTGCGTCACGGCCTTGTAGGAATGCTCTGATTACTTGTGCGTTTGATGCTCTAGCCATTGTGTCCTCCGGACTGTTGTGTTGTTGTTGTTGATTATGTTCATAATGTAACAAGGCAGTTCTAACTTGTCAAGCAGATTGATAAACTTTTTTTGTTTTTTTATTGGGCCTCCGGTATCTCGCGACAATAGAGAAATGTATCAGATGCTGGAATGTGGTATGTTCCGTCAGGGCCGACAAACTTGGCCCATCTCCAATCCATTCCGCGAGATCGACCATCCACAAATCCCGCAAAGACCGCAACAATATACTCCCCCTTCACTTTGACAAGATAGAGATTTCCATCCACTAACCCCATTATAACGCATCCGTAATCATTTTCGCTATCTCCTTTCTGTTTGGGCCAGACGTGACTTGATTCATGTCAAACATCAAAAACTCCGGAAAATCCGCTAAACTCTCTGCTAGACTAATCAGTATGTTTCTGGCCTCGACCATGCCACACCCATGACGCTTTGGTATCACATGACACACCGACGCACCAGTAAGTAGATGCGTGATGACGTAACCTTTGGTGTTTGGGGCATTATCGGTAATCCAAGTATCATTTTTTGACTTGACACGTCTGTGGATGGCGAACGGATAGACGATCCTGCAACGCAAGGGAAGCGTAACCTCCTCGTATTCTGTTTTGATTTTGATGTTGTGGATAGGAAACAACATAGATGCTCCATATATGCGTTCTAATGTATGGGTGGACGGTAGGCAGGGTAGAAGTAGCCCTAGAGACTTTACGAACGTCTAAAGGGCTTTATGAGCGTTTAATCAATGATGATAACCCGTTCATTGGTCTGGAAGTATTGACGGCCAGAACATTCAGCATCCGTCATCCACATCCGCTGACACTTTGATGGTACGGGCTTCGGTGCTTCCATATCTGTGAGAATAATGTGACCGTCAAACTGTCGTTCATTCACCCATCTAGTTGGAGCATCAAAGTCGGTTCCACCGCAAGATACACGTTCCCAAGATCTACGCTTACCTTTTTTCCAGATGAAAACATCCTTTTCCTGAACCTCTGTATCGAAGGGAACCACGGTAAACTCGGCATACTTGGCTAGACCCTCCAGTTCAGTAAAGAATGATGCAAGCATCTGGTCTGAAACTGAGCCGGACTGGTCGATAGAGATGGCAATCTTGGCAGTCCGAGATACCTTCTTGCCAGCGTGAATGTAAGGAAACCGCTTGTTGATGCGTCGAACGGTAGAACGCTTATTCGCACGTTGCGATGTCTTGATAAAGTAACGAAGCACAGACCGCCAGTTGACGCGAGGAGTAATCATGTCTTGGATTTGCTTACGGCATTGAGCCGAGAGAGAACCCCATCCGCGACCGCCTTGATTGACTTCTTCGGTAGCCTTACGAACAGCATCCTTAAGACGTTCCTCAGCCATCGCACGAGTTTCTTGGTCAACCTCGCCCCAACCGGAATGGTCGTCAAGGCTATCGGGGAGACCACTACCGCCATTGGAAGGGTTACCATTACCATCGCTTGATTGACCTTCGCCTTCGCCATCACCGTCATTGTCTTGGTTCTGAAACTGCTCGTCATTCTGAAGTTTAGAGAAGTACCATTCTGCCGACATCTCTGGTGGGTACTCTTCGAAAGGACCGCGAGTAGGGATACAACCGCCTTCGGGAAGTTCATCCATAAGGAAACTGTTGATAGCGAGGTCGGTCGCTATATTCCACATCTTAGACATACCCTCTGGTGGTAACCGTCCAGTAACGTGCTGAAAAATGAGATGGTAAAACTCGTGCTTGAGAACGCCACGCTGCTGTACAGGAGTGAGGTCTTCGAAGAAAGCAGGATTGTATACCATCTCGAACTGACCAGTGTCTTTGTTGATCTTGACACCAGCAGTAGGAATAGCAGTCGTAGCAGACTTGTGGATACGTCGAGAAAGGGCAGCGAAGAAAGGTTCGTTTTGCAGCAACTGCCAAGTGACGCGATTTAGGTCAAATGCTTTTTTCTCAGTCATTGGTCCTCCAATGTTTGTTGGTTACACAAGTAATGTATCACGGTAGCAGTATTTGTCAAGAAAAAAAGTGAAAAAAAAGTTGATCCCCGAATAATCGGGGATCGTTGTGGGATTTACTTCTTAGCTGCAAGAACCTCCATCATGAACTCTTTTACGGTCGGCAAGTCAGGACCAAGATCAACTTTGTGGATACCTCCGGCATTTGCGATTGCTTCCGCTCCACTGGTGATATGCTTCCAAAGGTTCATAGCCAGTTCAGAAGGCAACTGAACAAGATAGGTAGCGACATTCACACGTTGATTTGCGTCAAGAACGTCATCAAATCGCTTGTGTTGTACCATACTCTCGATAAGAGCGTTATGGTCATTGATTTTAAAGTCAGCAACAAGATCGTGCTTACCGTCATCAATGATGTCCTCTGGAGTTACGATAGCCTTGTAGTTTCCAACGAAGTCACGGAAAGCAACCGCAGCCTCGAAACCAACGAACGATGAAGCGATGTTGTAGAGAGAGGCATTTGCCTCGATCTTACCGAGCCGTGCGAGAGTTTTGTCAAGTCGCTCCCAAGAACGTCGAGAAGGATAAACCTTGTTAGGCTCGAAATCATCATCGTGTTCGAGATGCTGGTGATTGTTGTTGATGAAATCCCAAACGACTTGTGACACACGACCATCAGCCCATGATAACCAGTCTTCGATAGTAGGGGATACATCGAATACAGTGTAACGGTCAAGTTCAGCAGGGTCCATCTCACCGACTTGATACTGAGCACCGTGCTCGCCACCGTTGACAGCAGCGAAGATAAGGGTATCTGGGTGTAGGGTCTGACCAGCAATCTTGCGACTGTCGCACAACTCGAAGATACCTTGACGTACTTCCATCGTAGCACGGTCAACCTCGTCAAGGAACAGAATAACAGCCTCGTTACAAGCGGTAGCCAACCATTCTGGTGGTAGCCAAGTGGTGACATTATTCTCAACCTTTGGCAGACCAAGCAAGTCACCTTCGGTCATTTGAGAAGCTCGTCGCTCTACTACGGGCAATCCTCGCTCTTCGGCATACTGATAAACGATGGTGGACTTACCGATACCATGACGGCCACGGATAAGCACAGGGTATCGTGCATCAGTGATGACAGGAAGGATGTTGAGCATTGATTTGAAGTCGATAGCCATAGGGCACCTCTTTTGTTGTTGGGTTAGTGTTTTTGTTTGTGTCTATATTGTAACTAGTTTGAAAAGGTTTGTCAAGTAAAAAGATAAACTTTTTTTCACTTTCCTACCTTACCTCGACAGGCTCGACGACTTTGCTCTTTTCTTTTGTCCTTGTGCTTGCCAGCACCGGAACGTTGGAAGGCAGCGACCGCAATCAGGTTTCTGCGCTTCGGGGACTGTTGTTTTTTCTTTTTCATTGTTCCCTCCGTTGATGTTAGTAATGTATCACGGTATTGAGATTTGTCAAGAAAAAAGATAAAGTTTTTTTAGATACGGCTGTAGTTTGTCGCAAGGATCTGGAATGTAATGTATCTCCTTCCAACAAATGCTTTGCCTCTGTGTGAACCAATGGCGGAAGTTAGCTGTATCTCAAAAAGGTCTTTTCCCCACGTTTTCGTCACTAACCACATCTCTTTTGGGAAATCATTGCAAACAAAAAGCTGCCCAACTAGTTCATTCATTTCTCCTCCAAAGCTATCCATTCTTTTTCCGCTTGGTGATGATTGAGACGAACATACCCCTTTTGTGGGGACCATGCTGTTATCTTACAGACCAACTTATCGACGTGTTGATAAGCTTCTATATTTGTTACAGTCATAATATGACCATCTTTTGTTTTGATGAGAGAGCCTATGGGGAAGCCTTTGATACTTCCCCATAGCTGCCTAGACTGGCTATTAGTTGGCTGCATCACCTTCCTCCATCTCTACGTACTTTGCCGACCAGCGGTCAACCAAGTCGGTGATACCATTCTGGTCCATCCAAGCCTTGTTGCGCTTGTTAGATAACCAATCAAAAGCATCTTGTCTCGCTTGACGTACCCACCCTGCATCTAGGGGAGTAGGAGATGGAGAGATTACCTGACCGATAAACTTCGACCTACTCCATTGGTCACGATTTTCTTCGCCAACAATACCTTTGTTTATGTCTAGTTGGAGAGAACCACGGATACCTTCGGGGTCTATGTACTTAACTATGATTGGTGTTTGAAGTTCATAGCCAATCTTTTGCCCACTATTTTTTACACCATCACTCGTAACGCTAACTTGGTCCCAGTTTATGGATGTCACAGTACAAACACCAAGAGACTTATTGACAACACCGCCCTTAGAATAATCGTAAATGGGTGCTTTTGGCTCAATCAAAGCACCAATACTTAGGCCATGCTCGGTCACCAGTTTGTTATAAACGTGATGACGGATGGCTTGATTGGCTCGGTTGGCCTTTTGACGGAACGCAAGCAACTCAGCACATTTTCTTCGCGTATGTCCTTCCTCGCCACAGAACCCACAGTTACGTGGACCACGAGATTGTCTAGGCGAAGATGTTTTCATTTTAACAAGTTCTTGTTTTTGGTTAGCACTCTGAGCAGCATTGTACCAATCGCCCCAATACTTTGGATTAGTGAACCAATGTGGTCGGCCATAACTATACTTGATGGTATGAACCCAACAATCGGGGTTCTTCATTGGTACTTCGAAGCGTTGCCATGAAGCCCAGTCAGGAGCAACATGGGGACAAACACTCACATTGTGACCAGTTTGTCGGCAGTAACCGCAGGCATTCTTTACTTGTTTTTCTCTATCATCATAAATCCGCATTTGATCTCCGTGCTGCGTTGTTGATGTTAGTAATGTATCAAGGTTTTAAGATTTGTCAAGAAAAAAGTTTAGATTTTCTCAAAAAGCTTGTGAAAATCGGAGCATGCACAAGCGATACGCGATCTGTCACGTCTTTCTGTCTTAGTAAGTCTTAGCATCGATACACAAGGAGCATTATAATGGGGGTCGATCCACTCCTGAAGACATACCCAAACATCATTGTGTTTTTTATGATAATACAAATCGCCTACAATAATCATGATTACCTCCATTGATGTTAGTAATGTATCAAGGTTTTAAGATTTGTCAAGAAAAAAGTTTAGATTTTTTTTGAGCCATTCAGTGGTTCTAAACTTGACCAACCAAACAAATCTTTACCGTGCTTCTCTATCCAGACGGTGTAATACCAGAAGCCCTTGTTGGTACTCTCGTTCTTATTGATTATAATACCGATTTCTCCGGCAGTGTGCAACTGCCAGACCATCAGGTGTTGGGGGTGTATCCTCACAAGGTCGCCTATCTCGATCTCGTCGGGTTCGCGAATAAAAGGGGTGCTCACATTACCTCCAGATTTTCGGGGTATTGCCAGTTCGAACCAAATAACCAACGAACTTTGAATATACTACGCTGACCATCGTAACCTATTCTTGTGATAAGCCCGATAGTAGGAGGTGTATTATCATGATGGGTTATGTCTCTTACTAAATCACCTACTTGCATATTACCTCCAACTCCCTCAT
>Ga0255751_10003789_pt1 | contig 13799 bp, 12 predicted proteins | sample 071ome_20_FD_179951 | JGI IMG/M metagenome (GOLD analysis project Ga0255751, IMG submission 179951) | Coastal salt marsh microbial communities from the Groves Creek Marsh, Skidaway Island, Georgia - 071412BT metaG (version 2) | ecosystem: Environmental > Aquatic > Marine > Intertidal zone >...
CACCCTACGTTCAATAACGCATTCGAGATCCTCAAAAAAAAACCCCGCAATGGCGGGGCTTTTTTCCAGCGATTGAGGCGTCAGCTACATCATGCCGCCCATGCCGCCCATACCGCCCATATCAGGCATTGCAGGCGCAGGCTTGTCTTCAACCACTTCCGTCACCATACACTCGGTCGTAATCATCAACCCAGCAACTGAAGCAGCGGCTTGAAGTGCAGTTCGAGTCACTTTGGCTGGATCGGGGATACCGAAGTCGATCATGTTGCCGTACTCGCCGGTTGCCGCGTTGAAGCCCTCGTTACCACTCAATTGCTTCACTTTATCGACCACGACTGACCCTTCCGCCCCAGCATTTTCAGCGATCTGACGGATAGGCGCTTCCATGGCTCGTCGGCAGATGTTGATCCCGACGTTTTGATCTTCATTCTCACCTTCAAGGCCGTCAATCGAAGTCAAAGCACGAATCAAGGCCACACCACCGCCTGCAACGATCCCTTCTTCTACGGCAGCACGAGTTGAATGTAAGGCGTCTTCGACGCGAGCCTTCTTCTCTTTCATTTCAACTTCAGAGCCGGCGCCCACTTTGATCACGGCAACACCGCCGGCGAGCTTCGCAACTCGCTCTTGGAGCTTCTCACGATCATAGTCAGAAGACGTTTCTTCTATCTGAGTTCGGATTTGCTTAACCCGCGACTCGATATCGCCTGAATCACCAGCACCGTCAACAATGGTGGTGTTTTCTTTGGTCACCGTGATGCGCTTAGCTTGACCAAGGTCTTCCAGCGTCGCACCTTCGAGTGACAATCCAACCTCTTCCGAGATCACGGTGCCGCCCGTTAGGATCGCGATGTCCTGGAGCATTTCTTTGCGACGGTCACCGAATCCAGGTGCTTTAGCGGATGCAACTTTGACAATGCCGCGCATGTTATTAACAACCAACGTTGCCAGCGCTTCCCCTTCGACATCCTCAGCGATAATCATCAGAGGACGGCCCGCCTTAGCGACCGCTTCCAGAATGGGGAGCATGTCTCGAATGTTTGAAATTTTCTTGTCAAACAACAAGATGTAGGGCTCATCAAGCTCTGCACTCATGTTGTCTTGGTTGTTGATGAAGTAAGGAGACAGATAACCTCGATCGAACTGCATCCCTTCAACCACGTCCAGTTCGTTCTCAAGGCCGGAACCTTCTTCAACCGTGATCACACCTTCTTTACCGACCTTCTCCATCGCCTCAGCAAGAATGTCGCCGATTTGGGTGTCACTATTCGCGCTCACGCTACCCACTTGCGCGATCGCCTTTGAATCGGAACAAGGCACCGCCAAGGCCTTAACCGCCTCAACGGCCTGGGCAACGGCTTTATCGATGCCTCGCTTCAGATCCATGGGATTCATGCCCGCGGCCACAGCCTTCAAGCCTTCATTCAAAATCGCTTGAGCAAGTACGGTTGCAGTCGTGGTTCCATCACCCGCCACGTCAGACGTCTGGGAAGCCACTTCCTTGACCATCTGAGCACCCATATTTTCGAACTTGTCTTTCAGCTCGATTTCCTTGGCGACTGATACACCGTCTTTGGTCACAGTTGGTGCACCAAACGACTTGTCTAGGACCACATTTCGTCCCTTTGGACCCAGTGTCACTTTTACGGCGTCGGCGAGTGTATTCACACCTTTCAGCATTCGCTGTCTGGCTGAATCCCCAAATTTCACATCTTTAGCTGTCATAACTCTTTAATCCTTATTTGATTAGCTTAGGTCTTAGCGATTTCGCGACGACTCGGATTCGTTATTCAATAACGCCGAAGACTTCGCTTTCACTCATGACCAACAGTTCTTCGCCGTCAATCTTGACCGTGCTTCCGGCATACTGGCCAAACAAGACTTTGTCACCAGCTTTGAGGTCCACCGTCTGGACCGTACCGTTGTCCAGTTTTTTTCCTGGCCCAACCGCTAGCACTTCGCCCTGAGATGGTTTTTCTGCTGCGGAACCAGGAAGAACGATGCCTCCAGCGGACTTGGTTTCCTCTTCGAGGCGTCTAACAACGACTCGATCGTGTAAAGGACGAATATTCATTCTTATCTCCCGATTAAGACTTCGCCGACGGGGTGTCGACGTTCACTCCAACCAGATTGAGGGCTCAAATGGCCTCTAAATCTTGGCACTCTCCCTAAAGGAGTGCTAATAATAGGGTCACTTTTAGCAGAGTCAAGGGTCGACTGCTAAAAAAAGTTCCATCAGCGGGATTGGCGATCTGCCTAGCACCAGTCACCCCTTGGGCATCACTATGTCATTGAAAAATCAGCAAATAGAGATGATCGTACAAGTGATTTCGAAAATCCCGAGCGGCTCTGTGGCGACCTACGGCCAAGTCGCAGAGATGGCCAACCTCAATGGGCGGGCGCGCTGGGTTGGACGGATACTCAGTCAGCTCCCGGGCGGGACTAAGCTGCCTTGGCATCGAGTGATCAGCAGTTCAGGCCGAATCACCAACCCAAACATCGAAGAGCAGCGAGATCGATTACGAAACGAAGGCGTCACAGTCCGAGAGGATCGCGTTTCGTTGAGAAGGTTTCGGTGGAACCCTGCCCATTTGACTGACGGATCGCCCAAATCGTCAGGAGGATAGCGGGAATACCAAGCAGGGCTGACAACACGAAGAACTGGAAATACCCCAAGGCGCTCACCGCAACACCCGAAAAACCGCTGATGAACTTCCCTGGTAACGTCATCAGAGAGCTAAAGAGCGCATATTGCGTCGCGGTAAATTCTCTTTGGGTTAATCCCGACAAATAGGCTACGAAACTGGTCGCGGCCACACCGCCACTCAAATTGTCCAAGCTGATGACCCAAGCCAAAAGGCTCAGACTCGGGTCTAATTGCGCGAGTAACGCAAAGAGCAGGTTGGTCAGCGCAACCAGCAACGCTCCGAGCAGCATGGTCTTTAGCACACCGAACCGCATCACCAAAACACCACCCAGGAAGGCCCCAAAAATGGACATCCCGAACCCTAGACCTTTGGCGATACCTGCAATCTCGGACTTGGTATACCCCTTATCCAAATAAAAAGGGTTCGCCATCACCCCCATCACGATATCGCTTAAACGATAGAGGGCGACCAACGCGAGGATCGCCCAAGCCACTCGGCCATAGGCTTGAAAAAAAGAGGTAACCGGCGCAATAAAGAGTCTCGATACCGTCTCTGCGAAGCGCATGCGCTGACTTGTTGCAACCGCTTCCGGTGTGCTCAAGCTTTGATCGAAGTCAGCTTCATTTCTTGTCGGCTCCTTGACAAGGCAAGTGGTGAGCAGTCCAATCGCCATGAGCAGGCCGCAACTAAGATAGGCCAGTGACCATGACCCCACATCCGCGATCAATAGCGCGCCGGCACCGGAAACCAGCAACGCCGCGCGATAACCGAGGATATACATCGCCGACATCGCTGCTTGATTGCTCTGTTCCGCAGACTCGATACGATAAGCGTCAATGACGATGTCTTGCGTTGCAGAACAAAAGGCCGTCAGGCAAGCAAGCACCGCAATCCAAAGCGTGTCGGTGGGTTCGGTCTGGGACAATAAAATGAGGCTGACGCCCACCGCAATTTGTGAAAGTGCCATCCAGGATCGGCGATGCCCAAGGACACGCGAAAGCAGGGGCACCCTGAATCGATCGACCCAAGGTGCCCAAACGAATTTCAAGGAATAAAAAAGGCCCACCCATGCAAAAAAGCCAATCGTAGATAGATCCACCGCGGAATCGCGAAGCCAAGCGGTTAGGGTTGAAAAAACCAGTAGATAAGGCAGACCAGAAGAAAACCCTAAGAAGACTAAGCTCGCAACATTCGGACGTAAGTAGACTTGGGCGGCATCCAACCAAGCCACTGGGTATTGGTGAGTTCGATCGATCATGCTCGCATTTAACCACGAAACAATCTGAGTCGAGTCCTCAGATCAATTGCTCGCTCTAAGGAACTAATTCAACTTTAGACTAAGCTTAAGAGCGGCAATTCGCGTACACTCTTGCGAACCGAATGAGCGCATTTTATGGGTAAGAGACTCACCAAGATTTACACCAAAACCGGTGATGCTGGGGACACGGGCTTGGGGGACGGCTCTCGGATTTCTAAAACACACGCGCGAGTCTGCGCAATGGGCGACATCGATGAGCTCAATGCCCAGATCGGGCTGCTCACCGCTCATCTCTCACAGACATCGATTGCCCGTCTGACGGAAATCGCACCCTTTATCGAACGTTTGCAGCATCGGATCTTCGATCTCGGCGGCGAGGTCTCGATCCCAGGATTTCAACTGATCCACGACCGACACGTCACCTTGATTGAAGTTGAGTTGGATCGAATGAATGAAGGACTGGCACCCTTAGAGAACTTCATTATCCCAGGCGGATCGATCCTGATCGCCCAGTGCCATGTGGCTCGCAGCGTCTGTCGACGGGCTGAGCGAAGCCTTGTCAGCCTCCAAGAAATCGAAACCGTGAATGCCTCTGGCATTCGCTTTCTCAACCGTTTGTCGGATTACTTCTTTGTACTTGCTCGATTCTGCGCCCTTCAAACGGGCCAACCCGAGTGCCTATGGCAAAAGGATGACGCGCCCGCAGCGCCTTAATGCTCCTGGAATCACACCGCTAGCACAGTCGAATATCGAACGCTGAGCGCGAACCGGGGCATTTAGAATAAATCCCAAACAACAACATCCCTTGGCGTTCGGCTTACCTTCAAAAGATTCTTGATTCACCAACAAGCCTGCACGCCGTCTACAACATGACCGTGCAAACGCTTCAGCTGGACGCGGTTCACTAAAGGTCGTTCGTCTCTCCTCTAGAATTTTTCTAAAGCGAGAGATAACGCAGATCGGACAAGTGCTTCGCCACGGTGGCTAAAAACCGCGCAGCTTCTGCCCCGTCAATGGCTCGATGATCGTAACTGAGAGAGAGCGGCACAATGAGTCGTCGCTCTAAAGCATCGCCTACGTAGCGTGGCAACCACTGCGCCTTTGCGACGCCCAATATCGCAACTTCCGGCGGGTTGATAATCGGCGTGAATCCCGTACCGCCAATCCCTCCCAAACTCGAAATCGTGAAGGTTGCGCCTTGGAGATCCTGAGGTGACAGCTTTTTTGTTCTCGCCTTTTCTGCGAGCGAACTGGCCGCTTCGGCTAACTGAATAATGCCCAAAGCATCTGCACCCTTCACATTGGGCACGACTAATCCTGAGTCTGTTTCAACCGCGATGCCGATATTAAAGAACTCTTTAAGCACCCAATGCTCGAGGCCAGGATCAATAGACGCGTTAAAGCGGGGGTAGATCTTAAGCGTCAACGTAACCGCCTTAACAAAGAAGGCCAGTGGCGTGATTTTTGTTGCGCCCTCTCCCCGATGATTCAGCTCGCCACGAAAGCGCTCCATCTCCGTGATATCTGCCTCATCGAAGTGCGTTACGTGAGGAACCGTGACCCAACTTTGATGCAAATTCCTTGCACTTACTTTTCGAATTTTTGACAACGGCTCGATCGATGTTTCGCCATAGCGCGAAAAGTCCGGCAATGGCTGGCTCATGAGAAGCGAGGAATCGACTGCCGATCCTGACGCTGGCTCAGACAAACGAACCCGAACATAGCTTTGCAAGTCTTCTTTCAGCACACGGCCATGCGGCCCAGAACCTAGGACCAATGAAAGGTCGACGCCCAACTCACGTGCAAGTTTCCTGACTGCAGGACCTGCATGGGCTTTTGGCGCATTAGTTTGGGCAGCGGGTGATGGGCGAGTGACGATCCCAGCCTCTTTCCCCTTCGGTGACGCAGGCTCGAGAGGCATATGCTCTGAGGCGGACGTCGAACTGCTCACTTCGATCTTATCTGCTCGATTTCGACTTGGGCTTTCCTCTCCCTCAGCCGATGACGAGCCATCACCCTCCGCGCCAGATTGCACGATGTCTAACACCAGCAAAGCGTCTGCCGAGCGCACTTCCGCTCCCACAGTGACCAAAATGGTTTTGATCTCGCCGGATACCTCAGCCGTGATTTCGAGGCTCGCCTTCTCCGACTCAAGCACGATCAGCACTTGATCCTTGATCACGGCATCACCCACTTGGCAGATCAGATCCGTCACCTCCGCTTTTTCAATCTCGCCCAAATCTGGTACGCGGAGCAAAAAGGTACTCCCACCTTCACCGGACGAATCATTGGATACTTGAGGCGTTGTAAGGGACTCACTGGCCGAAGAATCGGAAGGGATCGACGCCAGAGACTCTGAACCGGTTTCATCTAAGCCGCTGGCGTTGGGCTCATTCGAAGACTCCGCTTCCGAAGACCTATTCTTGATCTGTTGTGTGGATCCATCTAAGTCAGAGGATTCTTGGTCGGGTCGATCTTGCGCGCTCAGTTCGAGCATCAAGGTGCCCGCTCCGACGCGGTCACCCACGCTGACATGGATCTGGCCCACGACACCTGCATCTGGTGCTGGAATTTCTACGCTGGCTTTGTCCGACTCAAGAACAATAAGCGATTGATCCCTTGTTACCGCCTCACCCTGCGTCACGAGGATCTCGACGACTTCTACGTCCTCGACATCTCCCATATCGGGCACTTCGACCTTCCAATGCGCCATCAGCTCACCATCGGATCTGATTTATTCGCATCAATTCCCCAACGCTCTGCTGCTAAACCGAGCGTCTTCGCATCGATAACCTGCATTTCATGGAGCGCGTTTAACGCGGCATGCGCGATGTGATAACGGTCGACTTCGAAAAAGTGCCGCAATCGCGCACGGGTATCGCTTCGCCCAAACCCATCCGTTCCAAGCACCACATAGGACGAATCGATTTGGCTGCGAATTTGATCCGCATAAAGTCTGACATAATCTGTGGCGGCGATCACCGGCCCTGACTTTGAATTCAGGCACTGTTCAACATGCGACTGTCGGGGCGCTTCGCTTGGATTCAAACGATTCCAGCGATGAATCGCATCTCCATCGCGTTTAAGTTCATTAAAGCTGGTGACGCTCCAAATGTCCGCTGATACACCACACGCTTCCTCTAAAAGATCAGCAGCAGCCAAGACCTCTCTCAAAATAGCACCAGACCCTAGAAGCTGGACGCGCTTTTTTGAGCGCTTTGCGGGCGCCGCTTTCAGCAAGTACATGCCTTTGCATATGTCGGCCTCAACATTAGGTGGCATTTCGGGGTGGACATAATTCTCATTGGTCAAGGTGATGTAAAAGAACTTGGCTTCTTTATCGACAAACATCCTCTTGAGACCGTGTTGCAGGATAACGGCGAGCTCGTAGGCATAGGTCGGGTCATAGGTCACGCAATTTGGAATCGTTCCCGCCAAGATGTGGCTATGCCCATCTTGATGCTGTAATCCCTCACCGTTCAGCGTCGTGCGTCCAGAGGTGCCGCCAAGGAGAAACCCTCTCGCACTGAGATCACCCGCGGCCCAACATAGGTCTCCGACTCGCTGGAAGCCGAACATCGAGTAATAAATGTAAAACGGGATCAGTGTCTGCGCGTGAGTCGAATACGAGGTCGCAGCTGATAGCCATGCAGAAAAGGCGCCACCCTCGTTGATACCTTCTTCCATCACCTGCCCGTGCTTATCCTCACGGTAGGCCATCATTTGGCCGGTATCCACCGGTTCGTAGAGTTGGCCCACGCTCGAGTAAATCCCAAGTTGACGGAACATGCCTTCCATGCCGAATGTGCGCGCTTCATCGGGAACAATAGGCACCACGCGAGCACCGACCTGTTCGTCTTTAACTAGCACTTGTAACATGCGCACGAAGGCCATAGTCGTCGATATCTCACGATCGCCGGTACCTTTCAACATGCTCGAAAACGCCTCAAGCCCAGGCACCCGAAGCGCTTCAAAGTCACTCAACCGGCTCGGGATAGGCCCCCCTAGACGATCTCGGCATGCTTTCAGATAGCGGATCTCAGTCGAGTCCTCGGGGGGGCGGTAATAGGGTACGTCCGCCAAATGCTCATCAGGAATTGGTAAATCGAATCGATCTCGAAAACTTTTCAACGCCTCCAAATCGAGCTTCTTCACCGAGTGAGTGTAGTTCTGAGCCTCTCCCGCGGGCCCAAGACCGTAGCCTTTAACCGTCTTGGCTAGCACCACGGTCGGCTGTCCCTTGTGACGCACCGCGGCGGCATAAGCCGCGAACACCTTATAAGGGTCATGACCTCCACGATTGAGCTTGGCCAGTTGTTCGTCACTCATATCGGCTACGATCTCAAGCAGTTCGGGGTATTTGCCAAAGAAATGTTGTCGAACGTAATCCCCAGTATGGCTTTTGTAATTCTGATAATCGCCGTCAACGGCTTCATCCATTCGCTGCTGAAGCAATCCTGATCGGTCTCGCTCAAACAGGGGATCCCACTGGCGACCCCAAATAACCTTGATGACATTCCAGCCCGCCCCTCGGAACACACCCTCAAGTTCCTGGATAATCTTTCCGTTGCCTCGCACCGGACCATCAAGACGCTGCAAATTGCAGTTCACCACAAAGATCAAATTGTCTAGACGCTCACGACCGGCGAGCGAAATTGCACCAAGGGATTCCGGCTCGTCCATCTCGCCATCACCCACAAAACACCACACCTTTCGGTCGTTGGGTTCGGTAAGGCCTCGATGCTCGAGGTACTTCATCGTGTGCGCTTGGTAAATGGCTTGAAGCGGCCCCAGCCCCATAGAGACGGTTGGGAACTGCCAGTAATCGGGCATGAGCCATGGGTGCGGGTAGCTTGATAACCCATCGCCATCAACCTCTTGGCGAAATCGATCCAGCTGCGCCTCCGTTAGCGAACCCTCCAAAAACGACCGCGCATAAATGCCTGGCGCACTGTGACCTTGAATATACAGTAGGTCGCCTGGCCTGCCGGGTTGATTTCCCCTGAAAAAATAGTTGAAACCGACATCATAGAGCGTGGCAGAGGACTGAAACGTTGAGATGTGCCCACCCAGCGTGCTGTCTTTCAAATTTGCCCGCATTACCATCGCCATGGCGTTCCAACGAATCAGGCTGCGGATACTTCGTTCGATGAAGAGATCGCCCGGCATTCGAGCTTCGCGATGAACGGGAATCGTATTTCGATAGGGAGTAGTCATCGCAAAGGGCAGTTGCGACCCTTGCTCGGTGACTTTTGCGGCGAGCATCTGAAGCAAATACTGCGCACGCTCAACGCCCTGCACATCGACGACTGATGTCAGCGCGTCGAGCCACTCCTGAGTTTCCTCCGGATCTAGGTCGACGCTCTGTTCTCGTTGCTTGTCCTGTTCGATGGCTCTCTCTCCTGACATTGCCTCGCACTAGGAGGCACTAGACTGGATCGAATTATAAGACCTCGCTTGATACAGCTCCAACGCTGACAGCGTCGCAGAGGACCGAAATGCCGGTGAGTAGTCTCGCCACTGGCTGGCTTAGGTCATCCGCTTGTATCAAATGGATTCGAGCTTGGGGGAGCATGGCTCGCCAACGATCGGACCAAGCGTCGTTCTGCGATTCATCTTTGACTAGAACGATCAGCTCAGGTTGCTTTTCGATCACGGCTTCCAAAGAGACCGCACCCACTTCAAGACGCGCATCAGCGAATACGTTTTCGGCACCACAGACTTCGAGTGCCTGCCCCATGAAATGTTGAGCGTTCACTGTGAAGAGCTGCATGTCCTGAATTTGTAAAAACACACGACGCGGTGGCGCCGACTCTCGACGGGCTTCTAATTTCCTCAACCTATGATCAAACGCTTCTGCGATGCGCTCGGCGCGATCTGAATGACCGAGCACAGCGCCAAGCCGGCGATAGGCATTTGCAATATCAGACAGCCCTTCTGAGCGCATGTAATAAACCGGCAGACCCAGTTGTTCTAGGGTGCGTATTGCCCGGGGCACTCCGCCATGCCACACCAATATATGGGTGGGCTTCAACGCGACGATCGTTTCCAAGCTCAATTGATAAGCATCGCCAACTCGCGGAAGCGCCTTCGCTTCGCGCGGCAAATTAGAAAATCTTGACACGCCCACCACAGACGTTCCCAAACCAAGATCGAACACCATCTCGGTGAGGTGGGGGGCTAATGTCACGATTCGCAACACGTCCTGTTGCGCTGAGCCTGCCATTGTTTGGTTCGCAAAAGCGGGCCACACGAGGATGCAAACGATCAAGCGATCAGAGAACCAACGAGCCAACTTAATCCATCTTTCTTTCATGTAGGTCCTGTGAGGCCAAATGCACATTGCTCGACCAGCGCGACCTAACCCCAATGCACGGAAATAAGGCCCTTAATCATGTCTCGAAACCTGTCGCATGCACGCGCGAGCGATCAATCATCGACCCTGTCCGGCGTCAACCAGGGGACCCATGACTCCCGAGTAACGGGATCAATCTGCCGTGTCTATCTGGCGCGCGTCTTTTGACGAGTGCCTTTCGATAGATCCTTTCTGATTGCAGTGGAGAGACGCTATAGACCCGTAATCAGGCGACAAGTATCTCCAATAACGCCGCGAATCCGGCCCAGCCCAACAATAGACGGTTCAACAGTGATTCAATCACTAATCCTTGATTCGCAGGGGGGCCGTCTTCAAACGAGACCCTCATTTGAGTCATGGCTTGAGACAGGTTCGCATCCAAGTCGAGAGACCAGGTTTCCAACGATCGAATGAACAACGTCCATATGACTCGATAAGACCGCCAGAAAACCAAAACCAATAGAGACACTCTGAGCGTCATGCCGTCGAGCAGATTCAGCGCGTCAGCCAGCCCTTTCAGGTGATCTTGAGGCTCCCCGATGAGCATCGCGCGATTAAGCCACCAGCGACTGAGCCGCCATGCCACAACCACCCAAAGGCCAAAGACCAAGAACAAAAAGATGGGCGTTAGCAATTCTCGATGCAACACCGACAGGTGGTATATGAACGTCTCTTCATTTTGCGGGTTCGAGGTCTCGTCTTCAGCTCCCTCAGCCATAAGAAACAAATCCAACATCGGCCCGGAAGGCGGCACATCAAGAATAATAAACATCAAACCCAGGCTCAGGATGAAGAGCGGCAGACCGAGCGCCGTGTCGTCAAGCAACACAGTTACTAAGAGAATCACCAACGAGGGGATCACAACCCAAGCTAAGGTTTCCTTGATCCCAGATTCTTGCCTTGGCTCGAAAGGAAGGGCGGCTATCAAACGATCAATGGATAACGCGGCCAACGGGAGCGACCGCCACCAATATCGTTGCGCCAGCAACAAGCCAATCACAATTAGAAATTCCACGATGTATTAAAACCGTTTAGACAAGCAGAAGGACCAAGTTTAACCTCGAAGACGCGCTTTACACATTATGTGCGATTGATTCGGATTCGCGACCAATCAAAATGGACTCCAGGATCGGTTTTCCGCTCCGGAGCGATGTCACTATGGCCCACAATTGCATCACGTGGGATAGCGTAGTGGCTTTGAAGATCGGACACGAGCGGCGCCAGCGCCTGATATTGAGCCTCGCTGTACGGATGATGATCAGTACCAACCAATTCAATACCGATGCTGAAGTCGTTACACCGGGTTCGACCTACGTAAACCGACTCACCCGCGTGCCAAGCGCGTCGATTAAACGGAACGTATTGCGTTACCGAACCCTCCCGGTCGATCACAATGTGCGCTGAGACCTTCAGATCTCTCAATTCATCAAGTTCTGGATGGGCGCCACCGCGGTGGCGGCCCATGAAGAGATCATCGATGTATCGAGACCCGAAATGCGCCTCGGGTAGACTGATACAATGAATAACAATGAGGCAGATCTCATCGTCTGGCCGCTCGTCGTGGTGCGGTGAAGGATGCTGATCAGCCGAAACGTATCGATGATTGATGATGACTTTGTCTTTTCCTACCATTTTTTCAGTTTAGTTTACCGGCGACCACGAGCATGAACCCCATATCGCGACTGGGCAAGATCATGACAATCATAGGGACCTTGTTTTTTTTGGGCGTTCTTAGCCTTTGGTTTGCCAGCGTCCAAAACGAGCGCCTGTATCCAAACCGATCAGCCTCGGCATCGGCAGACGCTCAAGGCTTTGAAATCGAATTACGACCAGATCGACAGGGACACTATCGACTTCCTGGACTCATCAATGGCGTTGCTGTTGATTTTCTGGTGGATACCGGCGCAACCGAGGTTGTGATCCCAGCGCATTTAGCGGACGAACTCCAACTGGTATTTGGAGGGGCCAAGCGAGCGAAAACGGCTGGGGGTTGGATTGAGGTCTACGCGACCACTGTTGATTCGCTCGACCTCGCGGGCATTCCACTTAGGACCGTGTCGGCCAGCCTGAATCCCGCCATGACTGGACACGAGATCCTTTTAGGAATGACGGCGCTGACTCGGCTAGAATTGGCTTTCGCGCAAGACCGACTCATGCTGAGGTACCGTCCTTGAACCCCGCCTTTCTCTCGGAACTTTCACAAACGGTTGCAAACGCCTTAAGGGAGGATATCGGCCCGGGGGACGTCACAGCAGCCCTCGTTGATTCTCGAGAAGAAGCGGCAGCGACCATCGTCACTAGAGAGGTCGCCGTGATCGCTGGGCGTCCCTGGGTCGATGAAGTGTTCCGTCAGATCGATCCGACGCTTTCGCTTGATTGGCGAGTGGCCGAAGGCGAAGTCGGGCAACTTGACCAGGTGATCGTGCAGTTGCAAGGCAGAGCGGCCAGTATCCTCACGGGCGAGCGAACGGCGCTCAACTTTCTGCAGACCCTATCTGCAACTGCGACTGCAGCGCATCGATACGCATCGTTGCTGACGAGCTACAAAACGCAATTGTTGGATACACGGAAAACGTTGCCAGGTCTGAGACTTGCCCAAAAATATGCTGTGCACGTGGGTGGCGGCACGAACCATAGAATCGGACTATTCGATGCCTACCTCATCAAAGAAAATCACATTGCCGCAGCTGGCGGTATCGCGCCAGCGATCCAAAAGGCACGTAGTATGAATCCCAATCTTCGACTGGAAGTAGAAGTGGAATCCCTCGGTGAGCTCGAGGAAGCCATTCAAGCGGCGCCGGACTGGATCATGTTGGATAATTTTGATGATGCATCTTTGAAATCCGCCGTGGCGATGACGCCCGAAAGCATTAAATTAGAGGTGTCCGGCGGCATTGATGCGGATGAAGATATCCTACGCATTGCTGCGCTGGGTGTTGACTTCATTTCCATAGGCGCCATCACCAAGCACATTCGCGCCACCGATCTTTCACTTCGACTGATATTAAACTAGCAGAACGAGCATCGGATGACCCGAGCCTAGCCTCGAGCCAGCCTTTGAAGCGCTCATCTCTAAGAAAACACGCCCTTTTGCACACTCGATAACAAATCGTGGAAGCGGTTCTTTCGGACACCTGTGAATTCAATTAGTGCAAGGCGGTCCAAACCTTATGGGCGGCGATTTAAAGTTAGACATTGAGGCTCGACTTTTTGATAAAGCAGCCAAGAACACAGAGCATAGCTCTGCCGAAATTACGAGGCCCCTCTTCCGGACCTTTGAGAGCGCCCTCACTATTAAAGTCAAATTCTGATCAGAAATTTACTATTGATCGGCATCGTCTCCACACTCGAGGGTTTGTCAACGCCGCCGTTCACCCTCCTGCGTACTGTTTATGTTTCGTCTCTAAAAACATCGCGTATCTCCTCGGTTCAGTGACCTAAAGTGAAACGGATCAGTGCATTCAGATTTGAGCGCCTCAGTGACTCGTGGGACCCACGACGGGCTGCCTCGCCCAAGAAGTTCGATCACTATCTTCGG
>Ga0255751_10003791_pt1 | contig 13795 bp, 12 predicted proteins | sample 071ome_20_FD_179951 | JGI IMG/M metagenome (GOLD analysis project Ga0255751, IMG submission 179951) | Coastal salt marsh microbial communities from the Groves Creek Marsh, Skidaway Island, Georgia - 071412BT metaG (version 2) | ecosystem: Environmental > Aquatic > Marine > Intertidal zone >...
TTTGACTGATAACTCGTCTATATCTGATAAATCTTTTATCTCACCAATCGAACTGTTAATTAAATTGTCTTGTTTGGGAATTTGGACTCCCACCTGTTTAGTGAGTAAATCTTTTTGCGATTGAGACATCGCCTTAAATTGGCTAATCATGGCCGGGGTGATATTCACCTCCGAAAAAGAAGCAAGCGATATAATCATTGAGATTGCGAGCGTGCTTACTTTTAATAATTTCATGTAATGTTTCATTTTAAATAAAGTGTAAATTATACAATTAAGTTCTATTTTCTTTGTGAATTTCAATTATCTACTCACCCTCGCTAAAGACATCAAACCTTCCAGGTCTTAAATCCCACCAAAGTTGTCCCGAATACCCTTCCAATCTGGCGCCACCATCACGAAGAATGGGTCTTAATTTGAGAGTGATGTCCTGGTCATTGGTCAGTCCGAAATCAATTGGAATCTTGAGATAGATTCCCTTATCAAAACTACCCTCACCAAAGTCTTGAGCCGAGACATCGGTCTTGGTTGCCCAAAGACCCACCATCCAGTTATTGTTAAATGTTCTTCTCAGCTCAACCGTTCCACCACTATCCTTGGCAAGATATCTGCCCACATGAAGGGCGGCGTCGTAGTTATCAAATGGCGTTGCCCAGTAAAGGCTCGCATGCCCAGTGGTAGTCTCGTAATCCAGATGATCTAGTCCTCCCTTATAGTCACGTTGCTTGACACGGGCAGCCGAGATTCCCAATCCAAACCTCGATCGATTCGGGTTAAAGAGAATCTCACCACCCATCCCTGAGTACATCTTCTCAAGCACACCGCCATAAAGCCTGAGATATAGACCCTCACTGAGTGTGTCACGATAATCGGCAATCAAATGATCGAGTCTCGTCCCATTCGACTGCTTAAGATATTTGGCTGAATCTGATCTCACATGGGGCAAAACGGAGTCACTGACCCTAACGTTCTTATCCAGATTGTCATAGACATCGACCTGATAACTTCCCTTGAGTGATAAGCTTGCCGAAATCGGGACTTGGGCGTCAAGTTCAACATAAGTTTGAATGCCGAGTGGGTTATTCGGATCAAAGAGATGCAAATTGGAATCAACCCCGATATTGAATTTAGGTGCACTCTTAAAAACATCATTTGCCTTCAAGGCATTAGGACTTAGACTTCTGGATTTTAAAATCTTGACCTGATTAATAAATCTGTCCTCATTGAAATAATTCTCACCAGAGTATCTCGGCACTCGAATGGTGTGAAGATCAAACCCTTTTTCATGGATTAAATACTCAATGACGCTAATCTCATCACTGAGCTCCTGACTCAAGACATCATGAGCATCGATAATGACATAGGGCCAAAATTGATAAGCTCCTCTTCTGAGTTTCACTTGTGCCTTATGTTTTTTAATTTCAATCGCCATGACATCAATCCCCTTTGAGAGGAGTTGGTCCATTACCTGTGCCTCTTGGGAGGACTTGGTATTTATTGATGGTATTAATTCTCGTTTGATTGGGGCAATTGATTTTTTATTCGGCTTGTCTTTCGAGCCAAGTTTGAGTCGGTAGTTAAAGCCAATCTCATCTCCGTGCTGATGTGAAACCGATAGGGAGTGGCTATCATTGATCTCCCAGTCAAGTCCATAGCTCAGTGAACTGGAGGGACGACTTTGACCCCTTGCGACCTCCCAGTCATAATTATCTGGATTATGCTCGAGCTTCAAAGTGACAGGAGCACTATCCAAGTCATACTGGATGCCGCCAAAAAATCCCGCCTTGTCTCCTCTGAAAAAAGTCTTTGAAGAAAGATTTCCACCCTGGCCCACATCCCGTGTCCTGGTTTTCATGGAACTGCCTAAAAACTTCAGAGGGTTGGAGATATCGCCACTGCCCGCGAGCCTTCCCCAGCCTAGACCGAGTGATAAATCCAGATTCCCAAAGCGTTTGGATCCGACCAGATACTCCGACCCATAGACACCGGTTCCCACCATATCTCGAATCCCAACTGCCATTTCGGGCAGGTACTCACTCTCCTTATTGAGTAATAATTTCACACCGTAGTTACGGTCGTAGTATCGATTATCGTAATACCCGGTGGTGTAGACATCTACACCTGAGTAGCGGTAGGTCGCCTCAAGCCAGGGGAATGCCTGGTAGGTGATGGCAGCGGATGCCGAGTAGTTGTCATAGGACAGGGTGGTCGTAAAACCCCCATTCGGGCAGTCGGTGTGTCAATGAGACCCGTGGTCCCATAATCCGAAGCCACTGAGTGTATCGACAAGCATATCAATAATAAGATGAAATTTCTTGTTTTCAAGGCATTAAAAAAGGGGGCGAACCCCCTTTATTAATTTTTTAGCTTTAATTAACGGCTGATACTAGTAGGCAATAGTGTTGAAGATGTTGCAGAAGTACCACAGCCAACAACAAACGCACTCATAAGAACGACAATTAAAGATGCAATTAACTTTTTCATAAAAATCACACTATAGTTCAAAGTGATCATATTGTATCATCATTGAATAGTCTCAATTAATTTTTTAAATGATTTTTAAAACTGATATCTGGTATCTCGTTAAGACCAAACCGCGAATGGAAGAGATGGCTGAGATTAACCTCAAAAACCAATCCATCCAATACTTCCTACCGAGATTCACCTGTGGCAAGCGAGAGGGCAAGGTGATATTCCCAGGGTATATTTTCATCAGACCTAAACCGGAAGATACCTTTCAGTCTATTCGTTCAACGAGGGGGATCAGTGATTTTGTTCGCTTTGAGATGGCTTTCGCCAATGCGAGCGATGAGACAATTGATGAGCTAAAAGCAGTGGTTGATGTCATGAATGATCGAATGGATCAGATCAATCGTTATCAAAAAGGAGAAGAGGTCTTCATTAAATCAGGACCTTTTAAGGATTTCAATGGGATATTTGAGAATTATGATGCTGATCAGTCAGCAATTGTTCTCATTAATTTCTTAAGACATCAGCAGCGGGTGAAGATTCAGTCGGAGATGATTGCTTAGTCAAACAATCCGATAATGCCTCTTATCACAACAAAAACCATTGGCTTCGTTTTGTCACTTTTGTAAATCTACCACCAACTTCTTAATCCTGCCTCACTCAATCAGATTCTAAAGTCTCTGCAGAAGCGAGCTAATCTTAATAACATAGGTGAGTTATCAGGACACTCGTTCAGAGTAGGGGCAGCACTTGATCTTCTGGAGCGAGGAATCTCGCTTGAGAGGATTATGCTAAGAGGAGGTTGGAAGTCGGATTCCAGTGCAATGAGATATTTAACGTCTTGGCAAGAGAGATTTAATTGATAACCTAACTTTGCGACAAACTACGCTCGACTTTTTTCAAACGACGAATAAACATGAAGATAACTGACATATTGAAAAAGATACTCAACTTTACATAAATACCTATATTGTTGAGATTTTCAATGGCAAGTGTCTTGGTAGCCTTTGAGAATCCGCCTTCTTTTTCTTCATCAAAACATCCATTGACCGTTAGAGTGTCAAACCCAAAACTATTCGAAAATAAAAAATTTAAAGACTCAGAGGGCATTGATAGATCTGCTTTTTCATTAGTCTGATTCATAGTCCCTTTGATATAGTCGATATTGAAGATAATATTTAAGTCAGTAATTTTTATCACAACAGGCTGGAAAATTGGAATCGGGCTGATTGTTCTGAACAACCTAACTAAGGTCATGCTGTTTCTCTGCCTTATTCTCTTACAGTAATTTTGGAAATTCTCAAGGAGAGTTTCTCTATCAATTGTTGGATATTCCAAGTTTTGATAAGATTGTGCTTTAAGATATCTCTTATCCCAAAATTCTATAGCTTTTGTATTCGATAGCTTTTCCTGATTTCCCCCAAGAATATCTTTGGGTTTCATGATGACAATCTCCGCTAATGTGTCTTTGAATCGATTGATAACATCAATCGGTTTATTGACTGAGTCATTTATATAGAAATTTTCCTTATTTGAAAAGAAGATAAAGCTTGCAAAAGGGATGACTTTCTTCGGTTTGAATACTTCTATTTGCAGATCAATGATATCTAATCGAGTTTTTGCCGCTTGTATTCTCCATTTTTTTCTAGCTTTGCCACCTTTCCATGCAGCATAACTGAACTGTGTAAGCAGAACATCAACCTCACCAGTTTGTTCAAAAATCTTTTTCGCTTTCTTGTAGTCTCTCACCTCACAATCGTTGAGATTTAAAATTTTTTCATCATAGTTCTCAACCAACAGGAGTGAGTCATAGAAACCTTCCTTTATACAAGTTACAGAAAAATCATCATCGAGGAATAATTTTTCAGAATCTTTGAGCTCAATAACTTCAATTTTTTGTGCTCTTAAAAAATTAACAACACGATTATCCTTTGTCTCTTGAAAAAGAACCTTGATGTTATTTTTGATAATATGTTGTGAAAATTTTTTAAAAAATGGAATTGAAAAATGATCTGGATGCTCATGTGAAATCCAAATATGAGAAATCTTATTTAGAATATTTTCAGCAGCTAGATCTGTTGTTTCAGAAAGCAGTTTCCATCCATTATTAAAAGCGCCTCCAACAAACCAAGGGTCTGTCATGATAGAAACATTATCACCTTTTATAATTACTGAGGCATGATTGATAAATTCTATTGATGTTTTCACTTGCTTGGCCATAAGTTGAACTGGCGCAACTTAGAAAGTTTTTTTCTAATTAAAATTTTTACAGACTCCACTAATCCATTTTGATTGGATCTCAATGCCTTGTAATCTTCAATCATAACTTGGACTATTTTTAATAACGAACCATTACTCTTCCCTCCAATTCTTTGCCTAAGAATTAACTTGTCTATGTAAAAAGCCTTTACTGAATCTTTACTAAACACCCTCAAAATCCACTCATAATCTGCTGCAATTTTAAAATTTATATTGTAGACCCCATATTTTAGAAATATTTTTCTTCTAACAAAAAGGCCATTATGTGGTGGCATCCAACCTTCCTTTAGCAAATTTTTTCTAAAAGGCAAGGAGATCCAAATTCTAAATATTTTTTTAGTATTTTCTCGGTGAACATGCAATATATTTCCATAAACTAAATCACGATCTGACTTCTCAAAAGCTCTCACTAATTCTTCAATTACATATTCATTTTCAAAAATATCATCCGAATGTAGAAAACCAATAATGCCACCAGTAGCATTTTTAATTCCTTTATTTAGCGCATCATAAATTCCTTTATCTTTCTCACTAATAAGTTTTGCAGGTTTATAAGTATGCCTGTTAATAATTTCTAGTGTCTGATCTGTGCTTTTTCCATCAATAATGATATGTTCTATATTTTTATATTTTTGAGATGAAATAGAATTTAAACAGGATGAAATGTTTTTCTCGGAATTTAAAGTAGCTGTAATAATTGAAACTTTCAAAATACAGGATCTAGAATGATTATCAGAATTAAAACAAATGCATACTCTTTATATTCTTTCAAAATTCTTATCTTTTTCTTTTAAATGATGCTGGGTTGCCCTGGTAGATAGAATCTGAATCAAGATTAGAAGTTGCAAATGAAAATGAGGTTAAAACAGAATTTTTTCCAATAATAACTCCAGGAGCTATCATTGAATTAGAGCAAATCCATGCGCTAGACTTTATAAAGATTGGCTTGACTATTAAAGAAAAATCTTCATTTTTCCAATTATGACTTCCAGTGCACAAATACGCACCTTGGGAAATACATACATTATCTGCAATATCTACTCTTGCAAGATTATCAATCCAAACACCTTCTCCAATCCATGAATCACCGCCAATAGTCAATTTCCAAGGAAATTTGATTCTAATTCTGGGCTTTAAAACCACTCCATCACCAATTTTGGCACCAAATAATTGCAAAATTACTTTTCTATGATATGAACCAGGCAAGAAAGAACTTACAAAAAGTGCTTGAAAAATAATCCATAAACCTTCAATAAATTTAGATCTACCTCTATCAAAACCTGTTCTTCTGTATTTTGACAATTTCATATGAAATTAAATTAGAATTTCAATGTGTGAAAAAATATTAATCTGAGAAATATATCTTTCCATTTATAAGGATAATCTTATGATGTTCTCTTAAGTAATCAATTGGAGATAAATTAGTATTTTTAATCTCCTTTTTCATTTGAAAGATCTTTGAATCAACTAAAAACCTAAACCAAAAAGCCTGAAGATAATGGTATATAAAGCCCTCTTTCCCATCTAAAAAACCACCTTGAATAAAATATCTGAACATATAATAAAGAATGGGGCGAATAAAAAGAGGGGCCTTGTCATAAAAACCCACGCGAAGAAAACTCTTTATAGTAGTAAAATTTTTTATGTCAAATTTTAGTCTGTTTCTTTCAATAAGGCCATAATCCATAAGAATACTTTCTGCAGCATAACGATCTGAATATTTATTATGCTTGTCAGTCCAAAAATATAGATTACTCTGCCTATCATAATTTTGTTCAAGCACATCAATATTAGACAAAGTTGTCTTTCCATTGCAAATAAAGTGCTCATCCATTAAACGATTTTCTACTGATACAGTGCCCAATCTCCATACAAGGAGAAGTCTTATTGGATAATATCCGCCATGCATAATTGGCTTATTCATAAAATAAGTTTTCCTATTAACATACACTCCATCAACTTCGTTTGCAGATATTATTCGGCGTAATTCGTCAAATCCATTCTCTGTCCATCTTTCATCAGCATCAACTCTCATGACCCACTTGGTTACAATATTATAATTTTCAAAAAACCATTGGTATATAGTAGACTGAGTAGCTGATTTGTGTTGAATGACCTCGCATCCAAAGGTCCTAGCGATATCTACAGTGCTATCATTTGAGAAACTATCAATCACTATAATTTTTTTTACATTCTTATTAATTGACTCCAATGCTTTAGTCAGATTCCGTTCTTCATTTTTAGTAAGAATTACTGCTGTTATATTAAGTCTGTCGTCGGTCATAGTTTTATATAATGAATCCTGGTTTGTTAGTCTTACATCTCAGCCATTGATACAATTCCCGTGTTTTTCTACCAATATCTGACCAAGAATAATCTCTTTTCATCCATTCGTAGCCATTTATCCCCATTAATAGCCTTTGTTCATTGGATAGTTCAATAGCCTTTACAAGGGCCTTTTTTATTGAGTCTATATCATGATCAATATGCCAACCGCACTCATTTTTTTTAAGACCTTCCCAGGGAGTGCCTTTTGTTGCTATCACAGGCAGTTGGTGCGCTAAAGCCTCTGCTACAACCATTCCAAAATTTTCATTTAATGATGGCAAAATAAAAAGGTCTGAAGAAAAATATAAATCACTTTTTTGGTCGTCATAAATACCATCAATAAACTCGATTTTTAGTTGGAGTTTTTTAGCCTCATTTCTTATCTTTGATGCATAATTTCCCTCCATTGGACCGACTATTTTCAACTTCCAGTCATGATTACAGTGCTCGATTTTTGACCATGCATATATTAGATCTAATATTGATTTTTTTGGATGAATTCTTCCAAGATAAAGAGCAACTTTATTCTCTCTTTTAATTTTCTCCTTATGTAAATTTTTTGGTATCTTCGGCAAATGTATACCATTAGGAATTATAGCAATGGGTTGCCTAAATCCTAAATTTCTTATTTCTAAAGCTTCCATAGTAGAAGTTGCATGAAAACAGTCAACTAAATAAAGAGATTTTTTTTGTAGAAAATTCCAGAAAATAAATTTTTTGAATCTTCCAAATTTTCTTGCTTCAACCGATAACATACCTCTAGGAGAGATTACACAGGGAGATGAAGTTTTTTTAGCAACAATTGCGCTGTAGATTGATGGCATTTGCCATATACCATGGCAATGAATAACTGGGGAAATTTTTGCGTAATTTAAAAGTAAGGTCTTAAGTTCTCTAGAATGACAAAGTAAATTAAAAAATAAGAATCTACTTCTTTTACAAAATATTTGCTCTACTCCATGATGAAAATTAGAATAAGGCCTGGAAGAAGTTGACATTATATTTCCCTCAAGGCTTTCATTTATTAAACTTTTAGCAAGCATAAGGACAGAATATGATGGCCCTTTAAATTTTTCCTCTATAGAGCAAATTACTTGGATAAAGTCCATGTTCTTTTCTATTTTGTTTATCATTAAGTTTAAAAATTCAAATTATTTTTTTTTGAGCGTAAATATTTATAAACATTCCTGATGAAAATTTATTAGCAAGGTTAAGTACTCCTATAGCTAAAAAACCAACAAGAAAGCCAATTATTCCGAATCTTTCTTTGATTTTTCTCAGATTAATTCTAGAAATATTTTCATGGTAAATTATTGAGTATCCATTTTCATTAAGCAGTATTTTTAATGCATTAAAAGTAAAGTAATTTAAATGTTCTGGAGGGATACACATAGGATCTTTTTCTTTTAGAATTCTCACAAATATACTTTCAAAATTTGGGACTGCAATAATTAAAAAATCATCGATTTTTTGAAGTTTATTACACTTTGCAATCCACTTCACAGGGGAAGTGACATGCTCTAATACTTGAGACATTAAAATAACTTCATACCTCAAGTTATTAGATATAGACTCGAAATCAATATTAATTACGTCTTTTTTAATTATATTTTCAGCGATCATTCTGCTATTGGAATCTAATTCTATCGCCGTTACATCAAATCCCTTTAAAGAGGCTTCTCTAGAAAAAAATCCATATCCACAGCCAACATCTAATAAAGTTTTCATTTTTTTACACTCTGAGAAATTTTTTAAATTAGCAAATATTCTTTCTGCATCAATTATTGCATTAGGAAACTTTTTTTCTTCCTCAATTGCCTCTGAAGAAGTTTTCAATTTAGATAAATTTGAGAATGAATTTCTGTAAAAATTAAGTATTGATGATTTTTTAGGCATAGGATTTACTTGTCCAAAGCCACAATGCTTACATTTATCAATATTATAAATATTACCAAACGCATTTTTCTTGCGCCAATGGACGAGTTTGTTACTGCAAAGAGCACACTTATCTATCCCTTTTTTAAAATGAATCTTCATTTAATATATGGTTTAAACACGAATATTTTTTATGAGTTTTTTCCAAAGAAGTAGGTATTTTTCCGAGATAGAATCAATGTCATGATAATGCAAAATAGTTTTTTTGCTTTCTTCACCAATCTTTTTAAGATTATTCTTCGTTCCGAGTTCCCTAAGAAAAACTTCTAGATCATCTAACGATTCATATACAAAGCCATTGGTCTCATTTATGATAAATTCATCCACTCCAGGATGGAAATTAGTTATTACTGGGGTGCCTCTAATCATTGACTCTATCCAAGTAAGTGGAAGAAGAGATGTGTTTTTTTCAGAAATTGGTGATAAAACTATATCTGCAGCATATAAAAGATCATAAAAGTCTTTAGGGCCTTCCTCAAAAAGAACATTATTGCAATTCCTTTTTTTAAAAATTTCATCATACCTTGTTGGTCTAACTGCTACTATAAATTTAATATGCTTTAACTTTAAATTAGCAAGAAAATCTGTAAACCTTATCAAGTCTTTATCTGCAAATCTATTAGCAATAACTATTAATTTCGATTTGTCATCTAAAGCATATCTATCTCTAATTTTTTCTACTATTAAAGGACTAATCGGCTTGACTTTAGTTATGTCAATTCCCCATGGCAAGATATATGAAATATTTTTATCCTTTGCTATATATTTAATTTTCTCAGAAGCACATTTTGTAAAAGTGACAACCTTTGAAGGACATTTAAAGGAAATTTTTTGATAAAGACGATAAAAGTAGCTACTCTCTACAGAAATTGTTGGCTTACAAATAGTGATAGGAATTTTTGGAAAAAATTTTCTTAAAAAAAAGAGTGATATGCCTATATTATCTGTGCAGTGAATAACGTCAGGTTTGAATTTATTAATATGTCTCCTTATTGAAAATAAACTATGCCAGAAGATTGATATATTTATTTCAAGTGTATTTCTCAAATTAGAATGATTCTTGTGCGGTTTGTAGGTGCTTATATTATGACTCTGTCTGTGTAATAATCTATTATGCGATTTATAATTACAGATATTTTTGCCAAAATAAATATTATCTTCGACCGCCTTATGGTCATTTAATGACCAAATAGAAATTGAATTATTTTTTGACAAACTTTTTGAGAGTTCATAAACAAAGGACTTATCGCTAGGTGTACTAAATGGGACAAATCCAACAGAGAGCATGAGGATCTTCATTTTATTACATTGACTTAATTATTTTTTCGAATAGTTATATAAACCCTAGAACAAAAACTTGGTAATAAAAATGAAAGCAACTTATCAATGTGATAAGTTAGCTTAAGAATAAAAACATGGTTTTTATATGCTCCCATACCAAGGAAAAAAGCTCCATCTATTCGCTCAATATTTACGTCAAAATCTTTAAGAAAATTTTTAATGTCTTTAATAGAAATTCTAGAGGTATGAGTATTATTTCTTCCAAGTCTAGGCCTGAGTGAGTTAACAAATTCAATTAATATAGAACCTTCCCTTCTGACAACTCTTAACATTTCTTTTACAGTTTCAAAAGCGCATTCTCTGGACTCTAATTGATTTAAAAGTCTTACACAATAAACATAATCATAAGAATTATCTATGCAATTAATTTTGTCACTCCTTGATAGAAAAAATTTTGAATTAATGTTTTTTGAATGAATTTTTTTTCTAAGCTCTTCTAGCATGTATTTTGAAGCATCTAACCCATCGACATTAAATCCAAGCTCTAATAATTCTGTAAGAATTCTACCGGTGCCGCAACCAACTTCAAGAATTTTGTCATCTCGAATCGCGTTTACACTAATTGCATTAAGAACTTTAGATAATTCTATTTTATGAATCATCTTGCCTGATAAGGATTGAAATCGACTTTGATCATATTCTTTGGCAGTATTTCTTTTATATGCCGTAATAGCCTTCATTTATTAACTCCCAGTTATGTTTTTTTAAAGTAAATCATTTTCTATGGTCATCATGTATTCTTTATAAAGATATTTCATAAATGCTTTCTGAATATTACTTCTGCTATAAGTGCTTATTTCTTCATCGCTTAATTCATCTTTCCACCAATCAAGGGTAGGGATTGAAAATCCAGTTTTTCTTTTATTGACTATTCTCATATCAATTTTAGAAGTTGGGGCATATGCCAATAATTTTTTCTTTGGTATTTCCGGCATATGAGCTAACAAAAATTTTAAAGAGCTTATTAATTGAGAATCTACTAAAGGGGTTCTGATTTCTACACCATGACTCATTCCAGCCCAGTCACAATCTCGCAATAATTGATTTCTCATATAGCATAGTGATTCAATTTGAGACAACGCAAGATAATTATTATTTGATAGATGTCCGCTCATTTCATGGAGTTGATTTATTAGATCAATATCTGGTTCATTGCCATCAAGGTCAAAAAAAATCTGATCTTTTTTACTAAAAGATAAGTTCACACTTCTTCTAAGAAGCCAGCTTCCCGAAATACTTTTAAGATATTTGGGTGCATATCTCCATTTTTCCTGACAACTTTTAATACTGTACCAAGTTGCTATTTTTTCAATGGATGAATATATGCTTGAAGATCTACTTATTACCTTCCAAATAGGAGAAAGCTTAGATATGGTATTAAAACTATCATAACCAAAAAATAATTCATCTCCACCAACCCCAGAAAATACAACTTTTAAGCCTGCCTCGGAAGCTGCCTTACTTGCATACCAAACATTTATTCCATCTATCGATGGCTGGTCCATGGAACTAATAATTTTAGGTAAATCATTTTTGAATTCTTTTTTTGAAACTTTGCGAATAATATGACGTACACCTAACTTTTTTGCAGCATCATAAGCTAAAGAGGATTCATCCTCACTTGAATTAATAAACTCATCATAGGTTACAGTTATTGCTGTTATATCTTTAATTCCGAGATCATGAATTAAACCAAGAATAGCATTTGAATCAACACCTCCTGATAAGAATATACCAATGGGAACATCTGAAATAAGGTGACTTTTAACTGAATCCAATAAAGCCTTTCTCACATAAGAAAATATTTTTGATTTATCTAAAGTTGATTTTTTAGCATTCATCCAAATTCCTGAAAGATCAAACCAACTTTTTTCCGCTTGAAGCTTAAAATCTTCCACAAAACTAAAATTTCCAGCTCTTAATGATTTAATCTGCTTAAAGCAGGTATGCGGTTCTGGCATACTTCCAAAGATCCAAAAAAGCTGTATTCCTGTTTTATCTAATTTATTTGGAATAAGTCTAGATGCAGAAATAGCCCTTACAAGTGAACTGATAATAATGTAATCATTATTTACTGAATAATAAAGAGGTTTAATTCCATATGGGTCTCTTGCTATAAACGCTTTTCTTTTTCTTTTATCCCATATGACAAAAGAAAACATGCCTCTCAACATTCGTAACATTGATGGTCCATGAATGCAATAAAGCTCCAACAGTACTTCAGTATCTGAATTAGTTGAAAATGAAATACCTTGGGACTCTAATTTGATTCTTAACTCTTTGTGATTATATATTTCTCCATTAAAAACTATGACATACCTATTTGACTTGGAGAACATTGGCTGATTTGATCTTGCGTGCAGGTCTATAATTGACAATCTAGTATGCGCCATACAAATTGAATTACCATACCAAATATTTTGCGCATCAGGACCTCTTGGTTTTAATATCTCTAAAGCTCTTTTTATTGAACTTTTAGGAATATTTTTTTTACTGATTACAGTAATGAAGCCACACATTAATTTCCTAAGTATCCTGATTTAAATATTCCAAATATCATCTATATTTCTATAAGGATATAATTTACTTACTAAAGATTTTAGATAATTTCCATTTAGAAGTTGGCGCGCTATATAAATAACTTTCGCAACATAATATATATTACTTCGATAATTATATCTTCTACTGATATACTTTTCTTCATAGGCTTTTCTGCCTTCTCTATTAATGCTCTTCATATTTTGATGCCATCTAAAGACACCCAAAAGATTATGGGTAACTTTAAATTCACACCCATTTTCCAAGAATCTATAAACCAACTCTGTATCCATACAAAAGTGGAAATCCTTTCTGATACTCCCAACCTTTTCGTACGCTGATTTTCTAAAGAACATGCTTTGTTGACCAAAAGCAATGACCCCAGTTGAAGATAGAAATCTGCTTAGGGGGAAATAGAAGTTGTTCTTTATAATCTTTCCATCGCTATCGGCATAGCTCAACCCCCCAATAAGAACATCAGTATCTGGATTTAGCTCAAAAAATTTACCAACCTTATTTAATGAGCCAGGGTATAAAGCATCATCGGAATTTATCCATCCTATAATCTCACCTGAGGACCTACTAATACCTTTACTTATTGCATCACTCTGACCTTCATCTTTCTCTGAAACCCAAAAATCAACATGTTTTGAATACTTATGAAGAATATCAAGAGTTTTGTCTGAAGAGCCTCCATCAAAAACAAAATACTCAAGATTTTCATAATTTTGATAAACAATTGACTTTATGGCTGTTTCTATGAACGCTCCCTGATTAAAAGACGGAGTAACGATACTAATTTTGGGAAGCATTATATTGATTTAGTTTTGTAAACTTAAATTTCAAGGCTAAATAATAGGAGATAGCTAAAGGAATTGAAAACCTCAAATGGCCATGAGGTGAAAAAAATAGTGCCCATAAAGACATT
>Ga0255751_10003800_pt1 | contig 13781 bp, 9 predicted proteins | sample 071ome_20_FD_179951 | JGI IMG/M metagenome (GOLD analysis project Ga0255751, IMG submission 179951) | Coastal salt marsh microbial communities from the Groves Creek Marsh, Skidaway Island, Georgia - 071412BT metaG (version 2) | ecosystem: Environmental > Aquatic > Marine > Intertidal zone > Salt...
GGGCACGCAGCGCGCCGCATGGGCGGCAGCGCCGGCGCCACCGAAGAATCCGCCACCGGCGGACCAAGAAAAGAACTAAAATAGAAAATAAAACGAAACAAAAAAAATTGTAATTAGCTATGCAACAGTACCTCGGTTCCAATGGTACCAATTTCTTTTATGTACACTTGGACTATCTAACAGCTCGCGGCGACTGGGACTTCATCCGCGTCTCCCCCACCGCAAGTAACGCGCTCGTTTAACCAATCTTCAATCTTTGCTCGCACGAGCAAAAGTACGTGCGTCCCCAATCCAAAAACAAAACCCACCCAAGTTGATTTCGCCGCCACCGTGACACTCGCGGTAACTAATAAAACAAACTTCTCGCTCGCCTCGGTCGCTTGTTTCGGTGAACCTCTCAAACCGGTAGCCATTAGTTCACAACTGGCAGCAAAAAGCATCACGCCGAGTACCGTTTCCGGGAAGCTTGCAAGAAGCTCGAGCAAACTGCTACCGAAGAGAATACCTAGTAAAACTTTCCAGCCACCGAGGAAACAAACTGCGCCGCCAGTTCTCGCTCCAAAGTGGTAGTGCGCGGCTAAACCGCCCGCACCGTGACAACTCGGCATCGCACCAAACCAGCAAGACATTAAATTCATCAAGCCGACCGATGTCGCGACATCTCTCGGCTTCGCCGGATGTTTCGGGAACAACTCTCTCGAGACGGCGCACACGGAGATGACTGAATTCAAAGTTGTCAGCGGCAATTGCGGAATACCGGCTCTGACAATCCCAGTCTTCGCTTCGGCCCAGTTTAGAGTCAATAGCTTTGGCGTGGACGGCCCAAACTTCAAACTTCTCGTCGCGTTCGGGACGCTCAGGGCGAGAATGAAACCTAGAACCACTAAAACTAAAGCCGCGGGGACGCGAGGTAAACTACGTTTTTTATTCATCGTCGCGACTACACTTTGCGGCTTTGGAGCGCTCGTCCACAACACAATCATTCCACTCGTAATCGCTAAAAGTAAACCATCTCGCTCAAACCAAGGCCGCAAACTCCCCATCGAGCTCGACGTATACGCTGCCAACGTAAATCCTTTCTTCGCTAAACTCAATCCAAGGCCGAGCTGCATGCCGCTAATAGTCGCCACTGGCGTCACGCGATTAAATTTGTCAATCATTCCAGTCGCACCAATTACAAACACACAAATCGATACAAATATTCCCGCCGCGATGACTTCATTCAGCGTCAACGGTTTTTCCGACAGCGCAACCGCCGCGATGGTCTTCATCGGTTGCAACGGCATCGGAATCCCAAACAGAAACCCCGTGCACACGTTATACGCGCCCGTAAAAATCAACGTCGTCCCTAAATCCAACCCTTGAGTGATCGAAAGACCTATCAAAAGAGGTAAAAACGTCCCCAAATCGCCGAGACTTCCGTTCGCCTCGCGCGTGCACCAGCTCTCTCGCATAGACGTCCAGTTGTTTCTAACTGTTTTCCCTAACGAAAGTCCCCTCGTTACAATCCTTTTCTCGTCCTCGGTAAAATCATCATCGTTATCGTTTTCTCTCCTAAACGTGACTAAATTCCTCTCGTTTTCGCGACGCTCCTCATCCTCCTCCTTCTCGTCCAACCCGACCGGTTCGTGTTCCGCGTTGACGATGACATCCATTCTCTCTCTCTCTCTCTCGTTGGGAAAAAAGTAGTGAAAAGCGTCGTTTTTGCAAGGGGTCTTTTTCCCTAAAAAAACCTAAAACCCTAAATATTCAGTTTTTGTACTAAAAATCGTTCGTCGCTGAAAATACGCGCGAGAAAAAACACACGCGAGAGAGACGCGCGCGAAGCAGCGCGTCGTCCCGCTAAGTTTTACAACCACCCGTCGCGAAAGAATCGAGCTCAGCGATGTTCAATTTAATCACTTCCGCGTCGAAAAGTGGCGGAAACGCGTCTTTTCGCGATCATCAACAACAACAGCGCGTCGCGCTCGTTACTTCTCAGCAACACAAAAAGGACGGAGACGACGTCGAGGTCGTGCCGAGAACGGCGAAGACGACAGCGACGACGAACGTGTTCGATTCCATCCGCGGCGACGTCAACTTGGAGCTTCGCACGACGCAAACTTGGGGTTTAGGGCTCTCGAGCAGGGGACCGCGCGGGACGTTTGGCGGTCAGAGCAGCTCGATGTGCTCGATCAAAGACGCGGCGGAGAAGCTCGAGCAGGACAGGAAGAAAGCGAGGCAAGAGTTACTTTTGATGTCGCAGAAGTTGGAGGAACACGAGAAGAAGGAGAAAACGACGACGAGGAGTTTGGAGAGCGAACGGGAGATGACGGCAAAGTTACGGGCGAGCTTGACGTCGGCGAACAGGAAGATTGGCGATTTGATGAAGAAAGTCGAAGACGTGGAAGACGCGCACGCGGAAATACGCGACAGATTATTTCGCGCGGAGAAGGCGGAGAAGACGTGCGACGAGAATTTAACGTTCGCGCAAGACGCGTTGACGGACCGGTTGGAGACCGACGATAAGTACATAAAGGCGCTCAAGGGCGCGGTGAAAGAACGGGACGAGTTATTCGCTTCGAACGAGGAGTTGGTGAAGCGTATCGAAACGCTCACGACGAGCGAAAAGCAGCTCTTCGAGACAATCGAAAGGAAAGAGGAAGAGATGAAGGAGATTTTCGAAGAAAAAGAAGGAGCGTTGGCGCATTTACGTAAAAAAGCGGAGCAGGAGAAAGGGTTGTTGCACCGCGCGACGAGCTGGGAGAAGAAATTCTTGGAGTTGAAAGACAGCTTTGCGGCGTTGTTGAAAGTAAACGTGGAGAACGAGGAGGCGCTCGGCACTTTGCGAAAGGAGAAGGAGAAAGCGACGACAAAATACGAAGGGGAGGTGAAGAAGCTGAGCGGCGAATTGACGAAATTGAAGGAAACATACGAGGCAGAGAAGTTAAGATTGTGCGAAGCCGCGGACGTGGAGCGTTTGGAGGTTCAAAAGACGAAAGACGCGTTGGAGAAGATTTCAAAGGCGTTGGAGACGGAGACGAAGCAGCTCGACGCGGTGAACGCGACGCTTCGCGAGAAAGAGGAGCAGTTGTTCGAGCTCGAGCTGGAACGAAACAAAGCGAAAGATGCGCTGGCAGAGCGGGAACAAGTTGTGAAACGCTTGGAAAAAGAGCACGCGGAGAAGTTGGAAGACTTGGAGGAAAAATACGAAAAGGAGAAGAGAGAGATCCGAGACGAACAAAATCGGAACGTCGAAAATACGAGGAAGCAGTTGACTGAGAAGAACGCGGAATACATAAGCACTAAAGCGGCGCAAAATCGCGAGGAGATTGAGAGAGTGAAAGAAAGCGCAAGAAAAGACATCGATCGCGTGAACGCAAATTTAATCGCGAAGGAAGAAGAGTGCGAAAAGCTAGAGTGCGAGATTGCCGAGTTGAAAAGAGACGCCAAGCTTCGTCAGACGGCGTACGAGGCGCAGCTTGAAAATTTGCAAAAGCAAAGCAATGCGACTGGTACTAAAGCAAGAGACGAAAGCAACGAAATCTCAGACGATGGTGAAAATAACGACGACGACGACGACGACGACGATGACGACGATCTGAGAAGGAAAGCGCCAGCTCCACCGCAAAAGAGCGCTCTCAAACAACGAGATCAACAAAAATCCACGTCGAAATCGACGAAATCGACCAAGTTTACTCTCGATCGCGCCGACGATTTTCAGGACGCGCCCTTTGGCGATAAAGAGACGGTTGAAAAGCCTCCAGCATCTAAAAGTACTCGCCATCGACGAGTCACTATTCAAAGTCGTGATATTGAAGAAGGTCACGCGAACGAAAACTACGTCAAGACTCGACCGACGGAGAAACCGACGCTTGAGAAGAAAAAGACGACTGCGGCTCCGAAGAAAAGAGAAGCTCTTACAAAGAGAAAACCATCAGCAGCAACATTAGGTGAACAAGCGACGCACGTTGCAAGAGGAGGCGTTCGAAAGACGACGACGACGGGAACATCTCGAAAAAAGAAACACGTTCCATCCGCGGCCACTCCGAAGGAGAAAACGCCGACGCCTCCGCCGGCGTCGTTATCGCAACAGCAACGCAAGGCTACGCTCAAGACGAAAAAGTCACCCGCGAAAAACGCACTTTTACGCGCAAAAATTCTAAAAAACGCGCACAAAGACGACACATCTAGCGACGAGGACGACGACGGTTTCGAAGGCCTCGATCCCTTCGCGTTCGCGGATGATTAAACGAAAAATTGATCACAATCGATGCGATATTTTGAAACGAGTACTCACTTTACATGGTAACCATCTGAACATGATTGTTATTAAACTACTAACATATATTAATCTACTAACACTACTGCGCTATGCATTATCAACCACTCCGTTAAATCTATATACACACAAATACCTCTACAGTTTATATCCGTTATGAATCGCCACGATGCCGCCGGTTATGTTCTCAAAATCCACGCTCGAAAATCCCTCCCCTCTCATGATATCGCACAATCGCTCTTGTTTCGGAAACTTTCTAATCGATTCCACTAAATACTGATACGATTTTCGATCGTTGGCGACGATCTGGCCCATCGTCGGGATCGCCGCAAAAGAGTAAAAGTTATAGAGCGATTTCAAAGGCTCTTCTTGCACGTGCGAAAACTCTAAAATCGAAATCCTCCCGCCTTTCTTCAACACCCGATGCGCTTCTCTCAACGCGATGTCAATGTTCGTCACGTTCCGCAAACCAAACGCAATCGTGTACTGATCCACGCTCTCGTCTTCAAACGGCAACTTCTCCGCGTTCGCTTCCACAAACTCCAACTCCGCATCCGTCTTCGTATCAAAACCCGGGTTTTTCAATCCTTTCTGCTCCGCTCGCTTCTCGCCGACTTTCAACATCGCCGGATTAATATCGCTCACAATCACCCGACTCTTCGCCTCTTTCCCGGTCCCTTCTCTGTCCACCTTCCGTAACTTTTTCAAAACTCGAAACGACACGTCCCCGGTCCCTCCGGCGACGTCTAAATGCGTCATCCCGGGAAAAATCGCCAGCTTATGCACGAAATAATCCTTCCAAAGTCGGTGCATTCCGACCGACATCAAATCATTCATGACGTCGTAACTCGGCGCCACGGACGCGAACACCTCCCGAACCAAACTTTCCTTCTTCGTTTTCGGCACCGAGGCGTACCCGAACGACGTCGTCTGTTGCTCCTCCTCCTCGTCTTCGTCTTTATTCTTCTTTTTTGCATCGCCGCTGGTGCTTTTTTCCTCGCCGCTGCGCTTTGTCGTCGTCGACGCTTCGCGCGAAGACGACGACGACGAACTCCACGAAGGAGGTCGAGAATACCAAAGCGTTCGATCATTATTCAGCGTCGTCGAAACCATCATCGCAGAGCTGCTGCCACCACCATCGCTGAGACGACGAAGAAGAAGACGCCGCAACGACGACGACGACATGGCTCGTTGCGACATATCGTGATACTGCTTATTTATTCGTCGACGTGGCTTCTGGCGTTCGACTCTCGACGAGTTAGTTCTCACGCTTATTTTGTTTTTTTCCCGAAGAAGAAGAAGAAGAAAGATACGCGCGAAGAGACTTTTATCCGAATCTCTTCACTTCTGTCCGACGCCGCCGCGCGCGCGCACAAATAACCACACACAGGCGTAAAAGTAAGGAATGCTGAACACCGTGCGCCGTCGCTTGGTGACCGCCGCTTTTGCTCGCGCGACGAATTCTTCTTCGACTTTGACGAGAGGCACCCCCAACAATAATTTTCTTCCGTCGAATAATGGTCTTCTTTCCTCCCGGGGAGTCGTCGTTTCCAAAAGTTACGCGACGAGCGCAACGACGACAACGACGGTTCCGTTGATATCCACCGCGGTCGGGACGCAAAAAACCTCTCTCGCGGAGTGCTTCGCGAAGCTCTCGCAAATCAACGCGGAGATTAAAGAGTCTCGTCAGCTTCGTTTGGGAGGGAAAGAGGTGAAGATGTTTTTGACGGTGGGCGCGACCGAGTCGGATTTGAAGAAGTGCTTCGAGTCCATGGAGTTTACGTACGTGGACGTGGAGAAGGCGAGGGATACGACGCAGGATATCAAAGGCCCGTACTGCGAGACGTCGCCGCTGTTACCATTCGTCAGGAGAATTCAACTCCGCGCGCCGTACACGAAATCTATCGAGATGAAGATCACCGATTTAATGTGCCGACAAGGCGTGACGATATCGCACTTGGACCAGTATCGCTCGGGAAAAGATATCATCATGGAAGGCATCGCGCACATGCCAACGGGCGTGGCCGAGTTCCCGAAGCTCGACGAGACGTCTTTCGTGCAAACTTTGGAGAAAGAAGGCATTTTGGTGAAGGAGTTCTCGAAGATTATCGGAAATCCGGCGCCGATTGGTAAGTAAAACTCTCTCTCTCGCGCGGCGTCCGAGAGAGAAAGAGAGAGAGAGCGTTTGTGAAAAAATACGCGAGAAAAGAAAAGGACGACAAACAAAAAGAATATGTAGATAGCAGCGAAAACGCATTGCAAGATATAAAAAAGTGAAAAAGGATCCTATCCGCGTCCAAACGTGCGAGAACGCGAGCGCGCGTTTGTGTGCGTGTGTGCGTTTGCGAGAGGAGATAAGAGATTGATAAAGAGAGAGTGCGCTTTTATGACAATTTTCAACATGTAAAGGAAAAAGCAGCCCATTTTGAATACGAAAAAATTCTCCAAAACTCTCCAAAACACATTCGCAAACAACAACATGGATGGATTCTTTTCCCGTCTCCTTTCGAACAACAAACCACCGCCACCGCCGGATTCTTTTTCTTTCTTCTTTTCGTTGAACGACGCGCTCTCTTCTTCCGTTTTGCGTTTTGTCGATGATGTTCGGCAGAGAGAGACGATGGTGATTGCGCTCGCGATTGTCTTCGTCTCGTTGCTGTTGGTGTTCGTCTTCTGGCCGAAACCGGCGAAGCGATTACCGCGGTCGTATTTGAACGAGACGGGGATGAAATGGCAGCCGAAACCGAGATTTGTAAAGCCGAAGAAGTTTTCGAAAGAGTCGGAGGAGTTTGGCGAGATGTACGCGGGTGATTTATCGTCCGACGACGAGGAAGGCGACAGGAAGCGAATCGTCGTCGGTCCGAAGGAGATTCCGGCGGTCGTGAAGGAGATGAAGGAGAAAGTGAAACGACACGCTTGCGTTCCGATTGAGAAAAGAATCGAACAGCTAATGCAGTTGAAACGAATGGTGAAAGAAAACGAAGAGGCGATATGCGACGCGTTGTATTACGATATGGGTAGACCTCGATTGGAAGCGTTTATTTACGACGTGTTCATACCGTTGCGTTCAATCGAGCAGAGTTTGAAATATTGTCGCAAGTGGAATCCAAAGTATAAGAAGGCAAACGAGCACTCGTTCATTCAAATCAGTCAACCGAGCACGCAATGGTTGGAACCGCAGCCGTACGGGTTGGCGTTGGTTATCGCGCCTTGGAATTTTCCGTTTTTGCTGGCGTTGGGACCGGTCGTGTCGGCGATTACGGCTGGGTGTTCGGTCGTCGTGAGACCGAGCAACGACGCAAAGTATTGCGCAAAGTTATTGCAAGATTTGATCACGCAGTACATGGATCCAGACGTGTGCAGAGTTGTTGGCGCAGGACACCCAGGAGATGGAATCGATACCATGAACGCAGTACTCGACCAAAAAGAGTTCGACGTGGTTTTCTTCACCGGGTCGAGCAAAGTTGGACGAATCGTTGCGAAGAAATGCGCGGAACATTTGACGCCGTGCGTTTTAGAATTGGGTGGGAAGAACCCAGTCATTGTGGCTGAAGATTGCGGGGACGTTGATTTAGCTGCCAAACAGTGCGTCTGGGGAAGAATGTTAAATTGTGGACAGCAGTGCGTTTCGCCGGATTACGTGTTGGTGCACGAATCCATCGAGAAGGAATTTACGGAGAAGTGTGAAAAGTGGGTGAAGACGTTTTTCCCGAGGTATGAAGTTCCTGAGGCCATGGGAAGACTCGGCGGCCCGGAAGCGAGAATCAAAATGATGGCAAAGGAAGCCGAGGAAATGCGAAATTCGAAAGCGGAGAAGATCGTGTGCGGCGGCAAAGTGGTGGAGGTGTTGAAAATGGCCGAACCGACGATAGTGAAAGTTTTAGACGTGGATGAAGCAGTTTGTATGCGCAAAGAAGCGTTCGCGCCAATCTTGTCGATTATATCTGTAAAATCTACGGAAGAAGCGATCGAGTTTATCAACGATAAGTATCCGAACCCGTTGAGTTTGTACATCTTTTCAAAATCGGCGAAAACGCAAAGGTTGATTTTAGACAACACGAAATCCGGCGGCGTGTGCATCAACTCAGTAATTTATCAAGCCGGTCACGAAGGGTTACCGTTTGGTGGTGTCGGTGAAAGTGGGTACGGCAGTCACCACGGGTTAGCCGGCGTGGAATCATTTCGAAGATGGAAGCCGGTGTTACAGAAAATGAGATGGTTGAGTTGGTTCGATTTCGGTTTACTTTCCGACACTAACATCGTGTATCCGCCATACGGCATGAAGTTGCACTTGGTGAAACGGTTGTTAAGTTTTGCGCGTCTGTTTTGATCATGTAACATTATATAATATTATCGCTATCTTTTGCTACGCGCGCGCGGATTCAGAAAGACTTGAACACATTAGTGAGAATGATATATGACATAAATAATAATAATAATGATAATAATAGTGTATACTTTCTTTTCATTAAAAGCTCTAATTTAAATTGAGCTCGCATGATAGGCTTTCCCCGTTGTAGTGCGTCCGTCTCTCGTTTTCATCAAAAGCTTATTATCAGTCGCAAAACCGCGTCATCGAATGACGTTCAAGTTTTGCGTCGTCACGAGAGCGCAAACAAATTTTCAAATTTGCACTCGAATTGAATCGTTTTGATTTCCTCTGCACGCACCACAGCCTTTTATATTTCATTTCACGCGAACACAAAAATCTGCGCGTCGCCGCTCGAGCATGTAAAAATCTCGAGAACAGGCGACGCGCTTATCCTCAGCAACCTTTAGACTGCGGATCTTCTCCGCTACTACGCGTAATAGTCATGGTCGTGAACTGTTCAGAGACCGTCGGGTGAATCCCAACCGTATCATCCAAATCCTGTTTCGTCATGTTCATTTTCATCGCCACCGCGTAGCCTTGCGTCACCTCACCGGCGTTTGGTCCGAGGTAATGCAAACCAACAACTCTTTCGCTGTCCGCTTTATTCACGATAACTTTCGCGAAACACGCGTTGTCCTCTCTGTGCATGGTTCCATTATCGTGCGCCGAGTGGTTAACAGTCCATTCGAGCGGTTTGAAGTAAGACAAGTACGACTCAATGTTCTCCTCGCCGTACGTCTCCTTCGCCAACTCTTCGGACATACCGACACAACCGTACTCCAACGGTGTAAACACCGTCGTCGGCACTAAATCGTAGTTCATTTTCAGTTTCGGTTTTCCGTCGTCGCCATAGATTCTGTGCGCCAATCGAACGCCAGCTTTAATAGCGACCGGAGTCAATTCTTGTCTCGTATCGAGCACATCGCCGATGGCGTAAATGTGCGGGACGTTCGTTTGTTCATCCACGCACGGGATTTTCCCATTCTTCGGGTTGAATTCCACGCCAGCCGCGGGTAAGTTCAACCCTTCGGTCACCGCGTCTCTACCGACCGCTAAGACTACCGTGTCGAACTCTTCCTTGAACTTGTTTCCAAACATGGTGTTTTTAAACTCCACTTTGATTTTACCGTCTTCGGTCTTTTCAAACTTTTGCGGCGTCGTGTCTCGAATCATTCGCGTCCCGTGGCGTTCCATGTGACCGACGATTTGCGCCGCAATTTCCGTATCGAAGCCTCTCAGAAACACAGATCTCACGACGACGCTCGTGTCGTAACCGAGAGCGTTCAAAAAACCAGCAGTTTCCAACGAGATGTAACTCGCTCCGACGCACAACGTCTTTCCCGGCGGATTCTCCAACGAGAAGACGTCGTCCGAAGTAATGCACAATTCTCGAGCACCCGGGGCATCCAAGTAACTCGGTCGTCCACCAACCGCGATGATGCACTTATCAAACGTGTATTGCTTCTCCACGCCTCTTTTGTTCACCCCTTTGACGGTGTTTGCGTCCACGAAGGAGCAATATTCGTTCTTGTAATCCACCTTCTTCTCTCTCAACGCCGTTCGGTACCCAAAGTTCAAGGACCCGATGTGATCTTGAATCCCACTGACCATCTTCCCCCAATCGTGCTTCTGCTTCTCCTCCACGGTCCAACCAAACGCGTTCGCATCGGAAAATGACTCTCCCAAAATACCCGCCTGGTGCATCAACTTCTTCGGAATGCAACCGACGTTCACGCACGTCCCGCCGAGACCCCACGTGGTCCCTTTCTCGCTCGGTTTCACAAAGTCAAAGCACGCGACTTTCGCGCCGTGCCTCGCCGCCTCCTTCGCGGCCGCTAAACCGCCCGAACCGCCGCCAATGACGACCAAATCGTAATCTTTCCCGTGCGCCAACGGCGACGTCGGCGACTCCGAGCCTTCAACCATGTTGTTGTTTTCTTCGTCCAAAAGTGCCTTTGATAAATCTTTCGGTATATCGAGCGCGCGAAATAAATCTCCGGGCGAGCGACTGTGATTCTCGCGTCTCTGAAACTTTTCTCTTCTCGACAAAGGCGGCGTTTGTTTCCTTCGTCCGGGCGTTACTAACGACGACGACCGCTGTTCGCGAGTAGTACCAGTAGCAGTAGCACTTGTCCTCGTTTCAAAGATAAACGTTGACGCCGATCTTTGTCCCCAAAAAGCGTTCTTCCAACGAAGAAGAGCTTGCTGTTGCTGCGCGAGAGAACACCGCGACAACGCGCGACGGGAAGCGATGGTGAACTTCTATTTCTCTCGACCCAGAAGAACTTTTGAGCGCGAGTAGTCTCTCTCGAAAACGTCGCTCGAGCGTGCGCAAGCGATGAGAGAGTTTAGAATAGAAAAGTGACGTTTTTCTATACCGAGAGAGAGTGGAAAAATTCAAAAAAAATGAAAGGGGTGCCCTTTTCTCCTCTTTTTTTTCTCTTCCGCGCGCGGGTGTACGAGTATGTTACAAGAATATGACGCTAATGTAATGCGCGCGCGTGTACACGGCTGCGACTTTCTTTCACTCTCTCTTTCTGACTCTCTCTCTCTCTCTCTCTCTCTCTCGAGAAGAGATGGATTGGATGCGGTGCGGCTTTCTTTTTCTTTCCCTCCGAAAAGCCGCGACGCTCTCTGACTAATAGACTGGAAACAAGACCAAAAGATTGGCGAGCGCGATGGATAAGGCGGTTTTTTTGGATACTCCGGCGAATTTGCTCTCCTCCGCGAAACCTTTTATCGCTCGAATCCATCCCCAGATGTCGCCGTTTAAGTTTAAGGACCAACCGCCGAAGAGGGTGAGCGCCGTTGTCGGCCAGGCGAGGAAGAAACCAAACGCCTCCACGCACTTGGCTAAGTCGGAGTTGTCGTTGGAGGCCCAGAAGAGACTTCGGTTAAAGTATACCGAGAGCTCGAGTTGAAGGATCGATAACGCCGTCGTGTCGTGGTTCATTAATCCGATGATTCGTTTATATCGCATGTTTGCGTCGATTAAATGCGCCAACGAACTGACCACTATTGTCACCAAAGGCAACTTGTCGCCGGAACACTGTATTAAATCCGCGCTCACTTTCAACCACTTGAAAAACGCGTACCCATAAAACCATCTCCTCTTGTGCAAGTGCACGTAAACGTACCTCACCACGCGCTTCCAAAACGGATCTTTCGGTTTGTCGAACTTTTTCTTACACACCGAACACTCCTCGCCGTTGCGGTCGCAGCCGTTTTTCAGCGAAAGCAGTTGCCAACGGTTCAAACAGTTCACGTGGACGAATCGTTGCGATCCTTTACAGTCGCACGGGGAGATTAACTTCGAGCTCTTCGTCTCGTCTTCTAAACAAAAACGACAGATTGGGGGCGGAGAGGCGTAACCGTTCTCGCTTTTCTCCTCCGCCTTATCTTCTTCTGCGGCGAATTCGCCTTCTTTCTCTTCTTCTTCTCTGTCGGTAGCGATGGACACAAAGCCAACTCCGGCGAGGCCACCATTGCTACTTACGCTCGAAAAAAGCAACCGCTTCGCGTCGTTCGTTCGCGTCGTTTGCACGCGTTCTTCGAGGATCGCCAGCGTTTGATTCTTCTTCATCGTCGTCGTCATCAAAACAGTAGTCGTTCGTTGGGGAAAAACGAGCGGAAGCGTTGATAAACGCTCGCGGTCAAAGTGTGATTGTTGTTCGGGTTCTGCCGCTTCGCCAAACGCGCCGAGGGCAAAATTAGAAAAGCGCACGCGCGCAGAACGACGACGGGAAAAGTCTCGTCGCATCTTTGCGCGTCGTTCGTTTGATTATTCGAGCGCGCAGTGCGCTTAGAAGCGTATTCTGTTTATGAGGTTTCTTCCGTTTAATTAAACTATGTACGAGTAGTGTGTCGACCAAAGTTCAAAAAAAAGAGAAGTGTCTTCTTCCTCACATTTCATGTCGTTTCGCGCGACAGCTCTGCTTTCAAAAACATTCATCGCGGGACGACGATCGACCAGGATGACAGCGGCATCGGCAACTACGACGACGACGAGTGGTGCAAAAAAACAACACACCATCTTCTTCGACCTGGACGATTGCTTGTACAAGAACGATTGGAAAGTTGCGAACTTACTCACGGAAAGGATCGAGAAGTACACGGTCGGTAAGCTCGGGTTGAAACCCGGGTACGCGTACGAGTTGTATAAGAAGTACGGCACGTGCTTGAAAGGGATGATGGTGGAGAAGATTTTGGACGAAGACTCGGTGGATGATTATCTGTTGTGGGCGCACGATGTGCCTTTGGAGGAACACATTTCAAAAGATGTAAAATTGAGAGATATGCTGACGAAAGTGAAAGAGGAAGGGTATCCGATGTACATATTCACGGCGTCGGCGCGTCACCACGCGGAGAAATGCTTGCAGCTGTTAGGAATTTCAGATTTGTTCATAGATATTATCGATGTGAGAGCGGTTGAGTGGGCGACGAAACACGACGAGGAGGCGTATGAGAGAGCGATGCGAATCGCGGGCGTTGAAGAGAGGGAGAGATGCGTGTTCATCGATGATTCGACGAGCAACATAAAAACAGCGAAGAAAATGGGATGGCATACGATTTTATGTGGAACCAAAGGACGGGATTGTGGTTCTGTTTTGGTGTGCGCGGAAGCTAATCATATCATCGAAACTGCGCACGAATTTTCCACGGAGAAGCACGTGCCCCCTTCCGTGTTAGCCGACGATCAACCGAGTAAGTAAATAGCAGTTTCTTTTAGGATTGTCAAATAGTATTAGAAGTTAATGAGAGTCTATCTATCATCATATTGTCTACCCGTCCTCGCTTGCGGTGCGGAGCCTCTGCCGAATTGATTCGGTAAAATGCCCTGCGACGGCATCTCTCTCTGAAATTCCTCGTTCTTGCCGAATTGCGTTTTATGCGCGTCGTGCATTTGTGGAGGCTGTTGTTGTTGGTACATTTGTGGAGGCTGCTGTTGTTGGTACATTTGTGATGGCACTGATTGTTGATGTTGTTGTTGCGATTGAAACATCTGCGGAATCGGTGGCATCCCAAAATTCGAACTTCCCGGACCAAAGCCGCCCGCCGGACCGACGTTCCTGACTGACTCGTATTTCCCTTGATATTCAAATCCTTGACTCCTCCCTCCCTCAACTAAATCTTCACTAGTCGTTGCAA
>Ga0255751_10003803_pt1 | contig 13773 bp, 8 predicted proteins | sample 071ome_20_FD_179951 | JGI IMG/M metagenome (GOLD analysis project Ga0255751, IMG submission 179951) | Coastal salt marsh microbial communities from the Groves Creek Marsh, Skidaway Island, Georgia - 071412BT metaG (version 2) | ecosystem: Environmental > Aquatic > Marine > Intertidal zone > Salt...
TCTATAGCTGATTTAATAGTTAAAGCATCAAAAGATATCAACTTTGACAAAAACCAAGATAAAAAACAAGTTGCAGAAATAAGGCAGAAAATTAAAGTTAACGCAAGAAGCGCCAGGCAATTAGAAAGTGTCATGACTTGGGATGAATGGAGTGCAATTTATAATGTTATCAATAAAGACAAAGATCGTGCCATTGGGCTAATAGGTGAAGTCTTAAAACAGCAATCAATAGTTGATCAGGTTAACGAATCTTTTAGTACAACTACTGATCCTAATGACCAATCAAATATAATAGAGTTACAGGAAAAAACTAACGACGAAGAGTACAACGCTGTTTTAAATGCACTAAAAGCTGCCAGCAGCAAAAAAGAAAATAAAGAAACTTTATTAGCATCAGTTTTTGGAAAGCTACAAGGTTTAAGAAGCGATAAATTAGATCCTTACACATACAGTTTACATAGACTAGCAGATGTTGGTTTTGCAGGATTAAGTACGGGCGTAGGGCCCGGTCAGAGCTATGCTGTTACTGAAGAACAGATGCAAAAAGACCTTAAGGCGGCTTCACGTAATAGCGGAGATGAAAGCATAGCCACATTAGGCAAAATATTAATGAACTACGTAGGGTATCCTATGGCTAGTTCATGCCTTTACGATGAAGTACAAATGATATTCTATCCTTTGAATCACCACGCCGGTGGTGGCAGAGTACATACAACAGCCAGTTTGCCGATACCGTTAAACAGACTGGAAGACGCTATTGTTGAACAAGTTAATAAAAACACAGCTATTTCTGTTAAGTCATTCTTTTCAATGATAGAAAGAAAAATTCTTAATGATAGAAGCTTACCGGTTTATGGTTTTTCAAATTTGCTGTCCACGTTAAAAAATTTAGAAGATAAAAAAACAGATGATCAAAAGTTTTTTGCTGGGTTGGATCTTATTAAAAATAAAGGTTTAATTAGAGGCGAAGGTAATAGTGATACAGAAAAAGAAATAAATAACTATCTTAACAGGTGCTACGGCGACGATAATCAACTTAAACAAAAGTTTAGAGATGCTATTTCATCAGATCAGTCAAGAAAAGATTTTTATGATGGAATAGGGATAAGTAACGAAGCAAAAAAACTAATTGCTGAAAATTATTCAAAATACCTTGCAAAAGAAAGAGAAAAAGTAAGAGATGAAATTGAACAGGTCTGTATCGATCTTTACAGAAATGACGGACTGTCAAAAGAAATAGTTAGTGAACCTAAATTTGTTAGGCCTAACTTTACTATGTTGTTTGAATCTGTACCGGTAATTGATGTTGATCAAGGCGAGGAGCTTGGATTTTTGGCAGGATTAAGCGAAAACTTAATTCAAGGAGGATCTCTTGCTAAGATTAATGGTACAGGTATTAAAAATAACAAAACAATTCTAAGAATACATGTGTACGATGAGGAAGCAGTAGCTTCGCCTTCTGATTTAACTTTATTATCAACTTTAACAGACGGTAATTCTCGTACGCTCATAACAGGTAATCCGGAGTTATCTAATGAAGTTATTAATAAAATGACTTTTTTTGATGCGAAAGAATTTGTAAAAAGAAACTATCCAACAGTTATATATGGGTCAGCTGCTTCGACAGTAAAGTCAATTTCTGTTAGTTCAAATACTTCTGGTGAGCTTTCAAATGTATTAGCTATTGAAGCTTATGGAGATCTTAAGTCTGGTCAAGATGGTAATGCATACGACAGTAAATTTGAAGAGGTGGTTGTTTTTCCGAATACTGTTTCTTTAAATTTAGCCGGCATGCCTATGATGTCTAGAGGTCAAACGATATTTATAGATTTTGGCACAAATACTAGTTTAGATAACATATACACAGTTAAATCTGTCAATCATAATATATCTGCAGGAGAATTTAACACTGATTTAGAATTAGTACCTTCAAATATGGGTGCAATATCTTCATTTAGAAGTAAATTAACAAACGCAATAACTGACATAAATGAAAAATAATATTGTAAATTAAATTTAATTAGCTTATAAATTAACCATGAAATCAGTCTATAAGTCAATAAGCATCCAAAAAATAATTGTTACACAAAATTATTCAATAACAGGTAATAGTTTTGATATTATATTATCTGAAAAAGGTGTAACAGTCAGCATTAATAATCTTTCTGCAATAAAAGTTCTATCTAATTTAGATAAAATAAAAAGTGTAAAAGAATACTTTAATGAATTTTTTAACGTCTTAAACTTGGAAGATGAAAAAGTTGACTATAGATTAATTCTAGGAAAGTGCAAGGCGAAAGAGTATTTAGATTATCTTAAAAGTGAAATTGATAAAACTGTGCCTTTAGTTAATGACTACCATTTTTCAACATTTCTAGATAGGGTAAAATGTTATAAAAACCTTACATCAGTATTATTAAAAGATCAGATCTTAGATATTCCTCATTACGATCACTCTGGTGTTACCGGTAGAACTACTATTAAAAAGGGTTTTAATTTTCTTACTCTTAAAAAAGACAAAAGAAAAATTTTAAAAACAATAAGTGGTAAGACTTTAGTTGAGGTTGACTTTAAATCTTGCGAACCTTTTTTCTATCTAAACTCACAAAATATAAGTTTAGAAGGTGATGACGTTTATAACTGGATAGCAAAAAAATACAGCATAGATATTAACAATAGAGAATACACAAAAAGGGGTTTTCTCTCAATGATATATGGTGCTAATGAAAAAACAGTATCCAGAGTAATGAATATCAAAGAAAACAAGGTAAAATTAATTAAAGAAAACCTAGGTTTAACTAGTCTTAAACATAATCTTGAAAATCAATTTAAAGAAAAAGGTTATGTTTTTAATTACTATGGCCGGCCAATTACTAGCAACAATAATTTAGTTAATTACTGGATTCAATCATCAACTGTCGACTTTTGTTCTTTGGCTTTTAATAGTTTTGCCAAAAAATATAATTTGACTAAGCATTTTTTTATTCACGATAGTATGACATTCAGTGTAGATAGAAATATAATTGAAGTCATTTTAAAAGTCAAGTCTTTAACATGCCCGAAATCAGGTATATCAATTCCAGTGGAATTTAATATTATTTCTTAATAATTATTTATTATTGAGGATAGTATGAAAAAAGTAAATGAATTAGGAATAGGCGCATTTCGCCCTGATGGTGTTTCTTTTGGATCCCATAAGTCGGGATTAACGACAGGACCTAGGTCTGATGCAGACTCTAATTTTTCCAGAAGTCAACAAAGATTAGCCTACAGTAAAGAAGATTTAGTTTTCGAAGACGATGAAGAAGAAATATTGGAAAATAGAGTTCATAGAAACGGAAAGTTCTGTCTACTTGAAACATTATATAACTTAAACGAAGATCCAAAAGACGATTATCGAAGAATGGCAAATAAGATAAATAGACAAGCAGAAAAGAGATTAAATAATATCGATGATTTGGAAAGCTTAGATGATATGATTGATGAAATGTCAGCCGGTGGTGTCCCAGGTGTCGGCGCGCCAATGGGTTATACTAGCAAAGGAAAACCAGAAACTCCTAGTCAAAGAAAAAAACGACAAAAGTTTAACAGAGAAAAAAGTTATCCGCTAGGTGAAAGCTTAAATTCTAATGGTATGAATTTAATTATGGAAGGATGGCGCGAATTTCTTTCAACAATAACTGCAGGTAATATTGATCACCGAAAAAGAAAAGAAGTAGAATATACATCCAGCTTATCAGATGTTGCTCTTTATGTTGAAAAGAAAAGAGGCGGAAAAGAATATTCTTTCTATCTCTATAAACCGGTTGGTTTTAATGGCGCCACACCTGTTATAGACAATATAAATTTACCTGAGATGGTGGGTTTTGTAACTGTAAATAAACTTTCAAGTAATGAAAAGCCTTGCATTCCAATGACATATGATGTTTCATTTTCTGCTGTGGCCAAAAAATTTCAAAGAAAAGGTATGGGATCACTTCTTTACGATATCGCATCCACTGTTCTTAAGCAAGAGGAAGATGCAGGAATTACTTCAGATCATGGAGCTGGAACTTCTACGAGTGCCAGACGAGTATGGGACAAGATAGAAAAAAGTTTAAACTATATAAAGAAAACTACTCCAGATGGAAATGACACATTTGATTATTCAGGCACAGCTACTCCTTTTGATGATCAAGACGATTGTGTAACAGGATCAAGCCCACCAGCATCTGATCATAGTCATCAAATAATTATTGGCATTAATGAGAAGGTCGAATCCATGAGAAGACTAAACTCAAAATATATTCAATCAGCTGTAAGAATAACAGATAGAAAAATGAACAAACTATTAAAAGCATCTGCGAGTGATACTTTTTGGGAAGTATACTGAAGCACCTGTTAGTGAAATAAAAAAATTTTTTTTAATAAATCTTTCATTTACTGTCTATAATGTTATAGTTCAATTTAAACATTGCACATTGGACATTACAAGTTAAACATTAATGGAGGAAATAATGGCACTTGATTTTGAAGCAATCAAACGTAAACTAGACAAACTTAGCGGCAATACTACTAGTAGAAATGTAATGTGGAAACCTGAAGAAGGACAAGAATATAAAGTACGTCTTCTTTCTTTTCCTGATAACGACGGGCAACCATTTAAAGAATTGCAATTCTATTACAATATTCCCGGTCAACGAGGATTACTTGCACCAAGCCAGTTTGGTAAGCGTGACCCAATCCAAGAGTTGATTAATAAGCTTCGCGATGAAGGAACAAAAGAAAGCTATGAAATGGCCAAAAAACTGTATCCTAAGATGCGTGTATATGCGCCGATTATCGTTAGAGGTGAAGAGAGTGAAGGTGTACGTTTATGGTCATTTGGAAAACTAGTCTACCAATCACTACTATCAGTCATGATGGATGAAGATTATGGTGATATTACAGATCTTAAAACTGGAACAGACGTCAAGATTAAATGTACTAAGTCACCTGGACAACAGTGGGCAAAAACCGAAGTCTTGCCTGTTCGTAAATCATCACCACTTTCTAAGGATTCAAAAGAAGCCAAAGAATGGGTAGACGGAATTCCAGATATTAATGATATTTTTGGACTTAAGTCATATGACGAGCTTAGCAATATTATTAATAACTGGTTAAATGGCGAAGAAGAAGCAGAGAGTACTGGATCTGAATGGAATAGTAGTAATGAAACTTCCTCTAATTCTAGTGATGAAGATAGTGAAGGGAAAAGTTATTCTAGCCTAGATGATGCTTTTTCTGACTTAATGAGTTAATATACTAACTAGTCATTATTCTTAAACCCGGCATTATTGCCGGGTTTTTTTGTTTCTATCTTAATAATTAATAGCATAGATTAACGAGGAAATAATGTCAGCTTTAAACATGGAATATGTAATTGAATCTACGGCAAATAATTTAGACATAATTCAGTGGTTTCAGACCGATCATGATCAAATACGATCACTATATAATTATGCTTATGATGATATTTTGTTAGAAAGAGTAAAATTAGAAACGTTTTATAGAAAAAATAAGGTAATGATTGACAGTCTAACTGAATCAATAACAAATCAGCAAGGAGGCGTTTTGATTGGTGAGGGCCTAATGAAAGATCTAGGCGTCGACTTAAGTATTATGGCCGGAACTTCTGCAAAAGTGCTAAGTGCTGTTCCACTATTAGGACAAGCAATTGCCGCCGGCGGAACACTTTATTACACTGTTAGAGCAATTAACGCTTGGCGAAAAGGAGAAAAACTTACTGCTTTTTTTGAAACTCTCTCAGCAGCTATGACTGCTGGTACCGTCATAGGACCGGTCGGAGCAGCTCTATCAGCAATAGGCAATCTTTTACTTAAACCGTTTAAAGTATTTTTTGGTCTTTTTAAAGCTGAAGGATTAATAGGAAAGTTTTTTGCTAACTTTTTTAAAAAAGGACCGGCGGCAGAAAAAATAGTTGCTGAAACAGCTGAAACTGTCGCAAAAGCCCCTGCTGCAGCTAAAGCTGCTGATGGGGCAATGAAGTTTTCTGATAAAATTGATGATATTGTTAAGTTTTTTGAAACACCTGCAGGAAAAGAAATAGCTAGTAAAATACCGGGTTTTGAAATTTACTTAAGTTTATTGCAAAAACTAAAATCAATGTTAGGATTTTTTGGAAAGTTTACAAAGTCAGCTATTAAGGTCGAAGGTAAAGCTGCTTCTGAAATAACAGAAGAGTTAGCAAAACATTCTGATGATGCACTAAAATTAGCTGGAGAAGTAGGTGATGAAGGATTAGAAACTGTTATAAAGACTGCACAAAAATCATTTGATGACGCTGCCGAAGCTGCTGTTAAAGCTGAAAGAGAATTGGCAACTGTAGGGTCTAAACAAGCAAAAGTTGCCAGTCAACTTAAAAACGCAACACGTGTTCAGCAAGAATTAAGAGTGGCATTAGACCCAAAGAGAATAAACCTTTTGAGACAAAACGTTCTAGACGATATTGGGAGGTTAGCAGCTGAGTCGGGAGAAAACATTGCAAAAAGAGCTTCACAAGAACTTCCAGATGCTTTTAAAGCAATTAAACCAGACAAAATGGCTGCTTGGTTAAAAGGAATAGAAAATTTTTCAGGTATGCGTGCCGGAATGACAAAAGCGCTTAAAAATACTAACCCAGAACTAGCAGCAAAAGTTGCAAAAATGTCTAGTGAAGAATTTGCTAGCTTTGCTGCAAAACAATTTTGTGGTAACGGATCTAAAGTTGTTATGAAAAAAATGGTATCTAAAGGTGGTACTAAGGCTGGAGAGGTTGGCTTTGAAATTGTGGGCAAGAATGGTGCTAAATTTACAATGGACATGGCAGATATTGGATTAGTCTTTGGTAGAGAAGGAGGCGCAAAAATAATATCTAATATCTTAGGTCAGACTACTAGAAAAGCGCTAGAAAAAGAAGCTATTGCACTTGCAAAAGAAGCAGCTGAGCTAACTAAAACATTAGGTTTGGCAGACGAAGCTGCTAAAGCTGCCCAAAAGTCTTTAGAGGAATTAATTAGTAATCCAAAAGCTTTACAAAAATTAACAACTGAAGTAATTGAAGAAGTTGGACCTGAAGCTGCTAAAAATGTTGAAAAAATAATTGCTCCTGTAGCATCTGGCGGGTCAAGAGCCGCAGCAGGAACATCTAAAAAAATAGTAGAAGAAGTAACTGAAACTTATTTTAGAAATATCAAATCTAAATTAATTAATCGAATAATAGCATATGCTTCACCTAGTTTAGACAAATCTGACTTCGAAGAACTAGAATCAGGCGATCAAGACTATTTAAGAACAGACGCAGAAAGAAATAATCAAAGTTCTGACACTGAAATAATAAGACCGAGCAGTGGTGGTTCAGGAAGAGGACTAAGAGAAAACTATATGCTTGAAGACATCATTATGTATTCAAAAATCAATTCTAGTAGAATTAGGTCACAAAAATTAATTAACTTAATTAATTGAAAATTTAAACCCTCTTACATTATAATTCCTATATAAATTAGGAGTGAATAATGGGAAATGATGATTTTACCTCGCAACTTATTAAGTCATTAAACAAAGACTATAAAACAAAGGTTGCTTATAACCTTGCTGAAGACGAAAGTCCAACACAAGTAAAAAGATGGATTAGTACTGGGTCTAAATTATTAGACTATATCTGTGCAAATCAAGAAAATGGAGGATTTCCAGAGGGACGTATCGTAGAAATGTTCGGGCCACCCTCAATTGGAAAGTCGCATATTGCAACTCAAATTGCAAGAAGCACCCAGCAGATGGGTGGTATTGTAGTGTATATCGATACAGAAAACGCAACAAGTATTGAAAATTTAGGTAACTTAGGTGTAGATGTTTCACAAAGATTTGTATATGTAGATACACATTGCACTGAAGAAGTACTTGACTTGGCTGAAAAGACGATTCTTAAGGCACGTGCACTAGATAAGGATGTACCGGTTACAATTATTTGGGATAGTGTTGCTGCATCTTCACCAAAAGCAGAATTACTAGGTGACTATGACAAAGAAAGTATTGGACTCCAAGCTCGAGCTATTTCTAAAGGTATGCGAAAAATTACAGGTGTGATTGGGCAAACAAACAGTCTTTTAGTTTGCTTAAATCAAATACGAACAAAAGTAGGAGTTATGTATGGAGATCCTGATACTACACCCGGAGGTAAGGCAATCCCTTTTCACTCATCTATACGAATCAAATTGGGTGCGGGTCAACAAATCAAAGAAGGCGACGATGTTATCGGTATTCATGTCTGGGCTAAAACAGTTAAGAACAAAGTTGCACCGCCGTTTAGAAAAGTAGATTTTCAGATCCATTTTGGAAAAGGTATCGTTGAACATGAAGAAACATTTGATCTTTTAAGAAAACACGGAATGGTGACGCATGAAGACAGGACTTATCTTATCTCTGGAACGGGTGGTTGGAAAACAATTGAAATGATGGATGAAAATGGATCTCTGCTTGATTCTAAAAAATTTAGAAAAACTGAGTTTAATGAAATTCAAAATGACCAATTTTGGGGACCTATTGTTGATATCATTCTCAAAGATGCAATGACTAAAAAAATGGGAACTAGTAGTGGTGTAGAAATCGATCCTGAGTCATATGAGGAAGTTAAAGAAGTAGGCAACTTACTCTTAGACTTTGATGAGAGCGACCTGTAATGGTAAAAGACAGAATTCTTATATTTGATGCGCTTAATGTTTTTATGCGACATTATATAGCACACCCTGCAATGTCAGAAAACGGTGAGCAAATAGGCGGGATTGTAGGTTTCTACTATAATCTCGTCAATCTTATTGAAAAATGTAAGCCTGAAGGTGTCATTGTTGTTTGGGAAGGCGGCGGAAGCAAGCGTAAAAGAGACTTATATCCTGAATATAAAAAGGGGAGTCGTCCTGCAAAAATGAATCGTTACTACGATAAAGAAGAAATACCCGACACAGTTGAAAATAGAAATTTTCAAATTAGAAATCTGGTGGGGATACTTAGTAATCTGCCTGTTTGTCAAGTCTATATAGAAGATGCTGAGGCTGATGATGCAATCGGATACATGGCAAAGTATAAGCTTAAAGATAAAAACAAAGTTATTGTCACGGGCGATCATGATTTTTATCAACTAGTTGACGAGAATTGCATTCTGTATTCTCCAAATTCGAAATCATTTATTAATACGGATACTGTGCTAGAGAAGTACGGTGTTCATCCTCATAACTTCTGCCTAGCTAAATCAATAGTAGGTGATAAGTCTGATAATATTCCGGGTGTCCCGGGTGCTGGATATAAAACGCTGGTAAAAGAATATAGTGAGCTGTTTAAGAAAGAAGACTTTGAAAGTAACTCATTTCAGCTGTTTGTAGAGAACGACGTTAAACACCAGGATAATCCAAAGAAAAAGATATATAAATCCATTAAAGATAACGAAAAGTTGATAGAACGTAATATCAGATTGGTCAGATTGGATGTAGATAACTTAGTGCATATGCAAACCAAAAAACTTGATGAAAGCATTGAAAATTTCAAACCTACATGGAATAATATGAATGCAATAAAATACCTAAAAGAAAATAATATAAATAACATTGACATTCTTCAACATGGGTATCTCTTTAGAAACCTTAAACAAGGAAAAATTTTATAATGAACGCATCAGCAAATATTAACTACTTTTCAAAATACGGAAAAGATTTTCAAGAAAAGATTTTTCAAGCACTCTTAGATGATCATTCTTGGGCTTCACAAATGATGGAGGTGATGAAATATGACTATTTTGAACTCAAATACCTTCAGTTTCTTTGTGACAGATTTTTCAGTTTTCATGAAAAATATAGAAACTTCCCGACACTCCCATTATTAGTTTCTATTATCAAGGATGATTTATCTACTGGTGATGATGTTATTCTTCGAGAACAAGTAATTGAATATCTTTCTCGCATGAAAGCGAATCCTAACCTAACAGATCTAAAATATGTAAAAGATAAAGCCTTAGATTTTTGCAAAAAGCAAGCACTCCAACAAGCACTTGAAGATAGTGTAAGGGCAATTAAATCAGAAAACTATGAGTCTGTTCTTAGTATTATGAAAGACGCAGTTTTTAAGGGGAATTCATCAACAACAGGTCATGACTTTTTTGAAGATCATGAAGCACGATTCCAGCTTATTGATCGTGCAACATGCCCAACAGGTATTAGTCACTTGGACAAAAAAGACGTCTTAAATGGTGGTCTTGGCCGAGGTGAAATTGGCGTTGTAGTTGCTAATACCGGTGTTGGAAAATCTCATTACCTAGTTGCTATGGGTGCTGAAGCCTTACGACGTGGAAAAAATGTAGTTCATTACACTTTTGAATTAACTGAAACGGCCGTTGGTATAAGATACGACAGTAATTTGTGTAGTATTCCATCTTCAAATGTTATTCAAAATAAGGAAAAAATACTCGAAACTTATTCAGAAAGTGACTTTGGAAGATTGATAATTAAGCAATATCCCACGGGGGCGGCAAGCATCGTAACTATTAGAAATCATTTAGAAAAGCTAGCAATGAAAGATTTCAAACCGAGCTTACTCGTAATCGATTATGCGGATATTATGCGATCTACACGAACTTACGATTCACTTAGACACGAACTTAAATTAGTATACGAAGAACTTAGAAACTTGGCAATGGAAATGAACATACCTATTTGGACAGCATCACAGGCAAACAGAGACTCTGCAAAGTCTGATGTTGTTGGATTAGAAAATATGTCTGAGGCATATGGTAAAGCCATGGTAGCAGACGTTGTTGTTTCACTTTCGCGCAAGCCTATGGAAAAATCTACAGGAGCAGGTCGACTCTTTGTGGCAAAAAATCGTGCCGGTCGTGACGGATTAATGTTCCCGATCCGAATTGATACATCAATGTCAAAAATTGAAGTATTAGAAGACGTTGGAGAAATGTCAATTGCAGATGCAGTTGAGGCTCATAACGTTGGAACAAAAAATATGCTTAAATCAAAATGGAAAGAAATTACAGGAAAATAATCAGGGAGAATTAATGTACGATTATCAAAAGGTTTATGAGTCGTCTCTAGAATACTTTGGAGGCGATGAACTAGCTGCATCAGTTTTTGCAGGAAAATACGCACTACAGGATGAAGAAGGTAATTATTTGGAATTGACACCAGATGATATGCACAAAAGACTGGCAAAAGAATTTGCTCGTATTGAACAAAAATATGATAACCCAATGAGCTTTGCAGAAATTTATGGTCTATTCCAAGGGTTTCGTTTCGTAGTCCCGCAAGGGTCACCTATGAGCGGCATTGGAAATGATGCAAAGATTCAATCAGTTTCTAACTGTTTTGTTATTGCAGCACCTGAGGATAGCTATGGTGGAATCTTAAAAGCAGATCAAGAACAAGTACAAATTATGAAAAGAAGGGGTGGGGTAGGATTTGATGTTTCTACTATTCGACCTAAAGGAATGTTTACTTCTAATGCTGCAAAAACTACTGACGGAATTGAAGTTTTCTTAGAAAGATTTTCAAATTCATGTCGAGAGGTTGCTCAGGGCGGTCGACGAGGTGCATTAATGCTTTCAATCTCTGTTCATCATCCACAAGTAATGGATTTTATTAAAATTAAAAGAGACCTTACAAAAGTCACAGGTGCCAATATATCAGTTCGTGTCACAGATGAGTTTATGAAAGCTGTTAAAAGCGATACAGAATATATTCAAAGATGGCCTGTAGATTCAGATACTCCAGAAGTCCATGATCATGTTAGTGCACGTGAAGTATGGGATGCGCTTATCGAAGGCGCGCATGCATCTGCAGAACCAGGAGTACTCTTTTGGGATACAGCTACACGAATGACACCATCAGATGCTTATTCAGATGTAGGCTTCGGTTCTGTTTCAACCAATCCGTGTGGCGAAATTATCTTATCTCCATACGATTCATGTCGACTTATGCTTATGAACCTTACTTCTTTCGTAGATAATGCGTGGACAGACAAAGCGAGTTTTGATTGGGGTAAGTTTAGAAATTATTCACGAAAAGCTCAACGTTTGATGGATGATATGATCGACATTGAAATTGAGCAAATCGATAAGATCCTTGCAAAAATTGAATCTGATCCTGAACGTCATGACACAAAGACCCCAGAAAGGCAATTGTGGCTTAAGATTCGCGAGGTTGCCCGGGCAGGACGAAGAACTGGATTAGGAGTGACAGGTTTAGGCGATACAATTGCTATGTTAGGGCAAAGATACGGTGATGATAAATCAATTGAAACAGTAGAAGAGATCTATAAGTGGTTGTCACTTGCTTCATACGAAGAGTCAATTCAGCTAGCAAAAGAACGAGGAGCATTTCCGCTATTTAAATTAGAAAAAGAGGAAGATCATCCATTTATTAATCGGATAGTAAATGAACTAGTCGATCCTGTTCGGGATGACTATCGACAATATGGACGGCGTAACATTGCTAATACAACAACAGCACCAGCCGGTTCTGTTTCTTGTCTCACCCAAACTACATCAGGTATCGAACCTGCCTTCATGTTATACTACAAGCGACGCAAAAAAGTTCAAAACGGTGAAGAAGTAATGTTTGTCGATGATCTTGGAGATGAATGGACAGAGTTCAACGTATATCATCATGCTTTTAAGCAATGGTTAGATAGTGATCACGGAACAACTGCCTCTGAGGATGACTTAAGTCATGCAGTTACATTCAGTCCATATCACGGTGCCACCGCAAATGAAATTGACTGGCGTGCAAAAGTAAAACTCCAATCAGTTGCGCAAAAGTGGATCTGCCATGCAATCTCGAACACAACAAATCTTCCGGCTGATATTGATGTAGAAACTGTAAAAGACATCTATATGCTCGGCTGGGAACTTGGGTGCAAAGGAGTGACTGTATATCGAGATGGTTCCCGCTCAGGTGTCCTCGTGTCTACCGATGATAAAAAAGAAGAAAAGCAGAATTTTGGAGAACGACATGCGCCTAAAAGACCTGACGAGTTAGAGTGCGATATTTATCACACTTCAGTCAAAGGTCAAAAATGGGTTGTTCTTGTTGGTCTTCTTGATGGCAAACCATATGAAGTTATTGGTGGTGAAGCTTCACAAATTGAAATTCCACGTAAGTTTAAGAAAGGAAAACTCAATAAGCGTACTTTTAAAACTGCAAATTCAAAATACGATCTAACAATTGGGGAAGAAGACCCGCTTTTAGTTAAAGACGTTGTCAGTATGTTTGATAATGCAAACTATGCAGGCTATACTAGAACTATTAGTTTGGCACTTCGTCATGGTGCACCCGTTCAATATCTAGTAGAACAGATGCAAAAAGACAAAGAAGCAGATCTATTTAGTTTCTCAAAGGTTATTGCACGTTGTCTTAAAAACTATATCATTGACGGGACAACAGTTGACAAAACATGTCCGCACTGTGGCGCAGAAGATAGCCTAGTTTATCAAGAAGGATGTGTTACATGCAAGTCTTGTGGTAGTAGCAAATGTGGATAATATAAAATAGCTTCTAAAAATTAAGAGAGGTGTAATAACCTCTCTTTTTTGTTATAATAAAGATATAAATAATTAATAAAGGAGAGCAAATGCTTTGGAAATATAACACATCACCACTAGTCAAAGAATATGAATTGCACATGCAGCCCGTGATTGTAACAGTTAATAAATTTGATGAGGAAAGTGCAAAAGAGTTTAGAACAAAAATGGCCATGGCACACAAT
>Ga0255751_10003804_pt1 | contig 13761 bp, 10 predicted proteins | sample 071ome_20_FD_179951 | JGI IMG/M metagenome (GOLD analysis project Ga0255751, IMG submission 179951) | Coastal salt marsh microbial communities from the Groves Creek Marsh, Skidaway Island, Georgia - 071412BT metaG (version 2) | ecosystem: Environmental > Aquatic > Marine > Intertidal zone >...
AAGCTAAGGCTGCTGCTGTTTATAGCAGTGGCCTTTTTTGTTTTTTTCATTATTCTGATTAGACTTTATTTTATTCAAATTGAAGCAACAGATTGTTTTTATTTCAATAAAGAAACATGTAAAGAGAATATATTAAATGAAGCAAAAAAAAGACAAATACATTCAATAAAGATAGCAGCGCAGAGAGGCACTATATACGACCGAAACTATAATGTTTTAGCTATGTCATTACCGGCAAAAACACTTTGCATAAATCCAAGTAAGTTATATAAAAGTGCTGATAAATCTATATCAATACTTGCTAACCAACTGAACATATCTAGAGATAAATTAAATTCACTTATATTAAAAAATAAAAATAAAAAAGAGTTATATCTTAAAAGACATGTACCTAAAGAACTGTATATAAAAATTAAGCAACTAAAAAATCCTTACATATATTTTATAAATGAAAATAAAAGGTCATATTTAGGAGGTGAATCATTTTCAAATATCCTAGGGTTTACAGACATAGACGATAGAGGACAAGAAGGCATAGAGTTAATAAAAAATGAAACTCTATCTCCTGTTAATGGTCTAAAGAAAGTAAAACAAGACAATATTGGCAGGACAATTGAAACAATAAAAATAATAAAAAAATCTAAGTCTGGGGAAGATATTTTATTAACAATTGATAAAAGGATACAAATCATTGGCTATGAGATTCTTAGAAAATATATTAATAAATTTAAAGCTGAAAGCGGATCAATTATTTTAATTGAATCAGATACAGGTGACATACTATCTATGGCTAATTACCCATCTTTTAGTCCTGAGAAAAGAAACCAATTCAAAGGTAAAAATATTAAAAATAGAGCTGTATATGATTTGATAGAGCCAGGCTCCACAATTAAACCTCTCATAATTTATACTGCTTTAGATCAAAAAATTATTAATAAATCTACAGTAATTAATACTGCTCCTGGTGTTATAAAGCTTAAAGATAAGGAAATAAAAGACTGGAAATATTTAGGCTCAGTTAGTCCGGCAGACATTATACGTTTATCAAGTAATATTGGAGCAGCAAAAATCTCTAGTAAACTATCAAAAAAACAACTTTTAGATGGATTAAGTAATTTTGGTTTTGGACAATCATTGTTTATAAATTTACCTGGGTCAAAAACTGGCAGTTTACCCATCGTATCTGAATTATCTGAATCCGGCCATATGAGTCTCGGATATGGTTATGGTTTATCTATGTCTTTAATGCACCTTGCAAGCGCATATACAACTTTGGCAAATTATGGAAAAAGAGTGAATATAAATTATTTAAAAAATTCTAATAATGGTAATGATAAAGAAAGTATTCTTGATAATGTCAAAACTAAACAAGTACTCACTATGATGAAAGAGGTTGTTCATTCTCAAGATGGTACAGGAAGAAGAGCTGCTGTCCAAGGTTATACAGTTTATGGTAAAACAGGTACCGTGAGACAGCTGGTTAACGGAAAATATGCAAAGAATAAACATAATGCTATTTTTGTTGGCATATTAGGTGATCCGGAACCAAAGTATGTAGCAGCAGTAATTGTGAGAAATCCTAAAAATAGAGAAGGATCTGGAGGTATACATGCCGCTCCAATTTTTAGTGACTTCATGCAGCACTCCATGAGAATATTAAGTGATCAAGACTATGTCACAAGCAATAACTAATCTAGATCTTTTAAATAGGTTTATTACATTAAACGGAGATAATTCTAAAAACCTCTATGATAAAATTTCCATCGACTCAAGGGAAGTAAGACCGGGACAAGTTTTTCTTTCATTAGATATGAATCAACATAAGAATCTTATAAACGTTAAACATGCAATTAAAAAAGGCGCGTGTGCATTCGCATCTTCTTTTCAATTCACCAGAAAGCAACTAAATAGTTCTGTTCCTTATTTTATACAAAAAGACCTCAAAGGTTATATTTATAAATTATATAAAACCAACCTTGAAAAATTAGAATTTAAAACTAAAACTATTGGCGTAACTGGAACTAATGGTAAAACATCAACAGTTCTTTTATTAGCTCAATCAATAACAAATTTGAAGAAAAAAGTAGGAGTAATATCTAGTGAAGGAATAGGGCTTTATCCATTATTAAAAAAAAATGATTACACAACTCCGCCAATTGATGTTGTCTACAAAAATTACTCGAAATTTATAGAAAATAAATTTGATTACGTAATTATTGAAAGCTCCTCTCAAGGATTAGACCAGGGAAGACTTAAAGGAATATGTTTTGATTATTCATTCATATTAAATATTTATAGTGATCATTTGGACTATCATAAGAACATTAAAAGTTATGCAAGGGCGAAACTATCTATAATCCAACAATCTAAATGTATCATCCTCAATAATGATTCAGATACCTTGATGAAAGAACTAACTACCAAAGATAAAAAAAAATATACTTTCATTTCAAATGATGTTAGAAATAAACAAAACTGTCTGATAACTTATAATGATGAAAAAAAGAATATATATATAAGTAACAAAATTATCAAACTTACTGAATATACTATTCTTAACTTCAATATTTATTCATTACTCTTCATTTGTGCGTTTTTGTATTTGGAAGATTACAAGAATAATACTATTAAAAAAGCAATAAATAATTTAAATACCTTGCCCGGAAGAAGACAGATTATCAATACAAAAAAAAGAGGAAAATTTGTGATTGACTATGCTCACACAATTCAGTCATTTCATGACATATTCATGAATTTTAATTCAAATTCTAATATTACAACACTATTTGGATGTGGCGGTGACAGAGACAGGTCTAAAAGAAAAATTATTGCAAAGATAGTTGATAGCAACTCATCTTTTTCAATCATTACTGAGGATAATTCAAGGAATGAAAATTTTCTTTCCATACTTTATGATATTAAATCGGGGTTTGCTGATAAAAAAAGATATATAGTTATTGAGTCACGTAAAAAAGCAATTGAATATTTATTTAAAAATTCAAAAAAAGATAGTTTAAATTTCATATTAGGCAAAGGTAATGAAGATTATATATTGAAGAAAAACAAAAAAATAAGACATAATGATATCAATTACCTAAATTTATTAATTAACAAAGATGAATCTTAAAATCTCAGATATTGCTAATTATCTATCCAATACATTTAGCGGTTTTGATTTACCAATTAATAAGGTATCTATTGATAGCAGAGAAGTCACAGAAGGTGATTTATTTATAGCAATACCAGGTCATACATATGATGGTCACATGTTTATATCAGATGCAATAAATAATGGTGCAAGGTGTGTAATTTATAATAAATCTCATATCACCAATGAAAATAGGGTTACAACAATCAGTGTCGACAATACCATTGCTGCATTAGGTACAATAGCTCGAAATTATAAAAATAAGATTGGTTCCCCTTATACTATTGGTATAACTGGCACCAACGGGAAAACAACAGTCACAAAATTATGTGACTCCATATTAAAAGAATCTTTTAAGACAAGCACTACAATTGGAAATTTTAATAATGAGATCGGCCTACCTTTATCAATTTTAAATGCTTCAGAAGATACTAACAGATGTATATATGAACATGGAGCTAGTAAGCTAGGAGACATTAAATATTTAACATCAATATCAGAACCTAACCTAACTGCTTTATTAAACGTTTCTGAAGCCCATATGGAGTCATTTATGAATATGGAGAACTTGATCAAAACGAAAGAAGAGATTTATTCACATTCAAATACAAAGAAAGTAATCTTGAATGTAGATGATAAGCACTATCAACAATGGAGATATATTAATTCTAATAAAGAAATAGTAACTATCTCTCTGGAAGACGATGCAGACTATGTTCTTAAATCATACTCCGACCATAGTTACGAAATATCTGTTCATGGAAATGCTTTTGAAGTAAGTAAAAAAAATATTGAAAATATATTACCTATAAATATTTTATTCAGTGTTGCAATATCTATGGAATCTGAAGCAAGTAAAGATGATGTCATAAAAGGTTTTGAATCATTTTTAGGAGTAAAAGGACGATTCTATAAATTTATCGCGAAAAATAAGTCAATAATTATTGATGATTCCTATAATGCAAACCCGGAATCTATGAAAGCTGCTTTAAATCAATTTTCACAAACTAATCGTGAAAAATTATTCGTAATGGGTGACATGGGTGAATTAGGAGCAAGGTCACATGAAAGTCATGTGATGATATTTGAATTATCAAAAAAATTGGGAATTAAATATTTATTCTATATGGGAAAGTACATGGAAGATGCTAAATTAATATATGGTAAGAATTGTTATACTTCAAAAGATATGAACGAATTAATTAGACAAATAAAATATATCTCAAATAGTCAATCTTCTGTTTTAATCAAAGCATCTCGTTTCATGAATTTTGATACTATAGTGCGGGAACTCAGTTAACTATGTTATTACTCTTATTTGAATATCTTACCCAATATAATACTGGGTTTAATGCATTTTTATATTTAACTACTAGAATAGTGATGGGAGCTCTTACTGCGCTGATAATTACACTTCTTCTAGGCCCAGCTATTATCTCATTTCTTAAAAACAAACAATTTTATCAATCTATAAGAGAAGACGGGCCAAAAAGTCATTTAGATGATAAAAATGCTACTCCAACAATGGGTGGTGTAATGATTATATTTTCTGTAGTCATTTCAACATTATTATGGTCAGATTTAAATAACAATTACATATTGATATTGTTATTTGGAATACTTGGTTTTGGCCTAATAGGATTCTATGATGATTATAAAAAATTGATAAAAAAAAATAGCGATGGCATTAAAGGCAGATTAAAACTTTTTTTCCAAATAGTTATAGCATCCTTAATTACAATATTTTTATATACATATATGGAAACGGGATCAATAGAGTCAGTTGTTCCATTTATGAAAGATAATAGTTTTTATTTAGGAATACTTTTCATCCCATGGGCAATTTTTATATTAGTTGGTTCGTCAAATGCAGTTAACTTAACAGATGGTTTAGATGGTCTTGCTATATTGCCATGTATTTTAATTGCATCATCATTTGTTATTTTTGCATATGCGCATGGAAATATGATTATTTCTGAGTACTTACTTATTCCGTATATCCAAGGTTCAGGTGAAATTGCAATCTTTGCAGCTTCATTGGTAGGTGCAGGTTTAGGATTCCTATGGTTTAATTCTTATCCAGCAGAAATATTTATGGGTGATTGTGGGTCATTGTCTCTCGGTAGCTCTCTGGGTTTGCTAGCAATAATCCTAAAACAAGAACTTGCATTTGCTATAATGAGTGGAATATTTATTGCTGAAGTCATGTCTGTCATTTTACAAGTTCTTTCATTCAAATTCAGAAATGGAAAAAGAATATTTAAAATGGCACCCTTACATCATCATTATGAACTTTCAGGACTATCTGAGCCTAAAATCATTATGAGATTTTGGATAGTGACATTTATACTCGTATTACTTGCATTATCTACATTGAAGATAAGATGAATTTATCTAAATTATCGTTTCTTATACTTGGTAAAGGAGTAACATATAATAACTGTAAGATATTTTTTGATAAAAATTCAATTACTTATCAAGGGATAAATACAGAGGATATTTTAAATATTGATAATGACATTATACACACCAAAAATGGAATAATTAATATTAGAAGTATCAGCTATACAGTTATAAGTCCAGGAATTAAAAAACAAAACAAATATGTGAAAAAACTTCTTAATGCTGGCTGTAAATTCATAACAGATGTTGAACTTCTCCAAAGTCAATTGAAAGCTAAATATATTTGTGTAACAGGAACTAATGGAAAAACATCTACAGTGAATCTCCTTGCAGATATTTTAAACAATAATAACCAAAGAGCTCTTGCCTGCGGAAACAATGGAGTATCTTTATTCAAAGCGCTTGAAGAAGATTTCAAGTACATAATAATTGAGCTTTCAAGTTATCAATTAGAATATATAAAGAACCTTAACTCTTTTATTTCTATAATTCTCAATATTTCTGAGGATCATTTAGATAGACATGATTCCTTGAAAGAATACTTAGATATAAAATTGCAAATATTTAATAATGCAGATAACTGTATTATTAACTCAGACATAGAAGTATCAAAAAAATATCAAACATATAATATAAATAAAAATAAATTTTTTATTAATGGGAAAGCTTTAAAAGAAATCTCATTTATGGATTATAAATCTGTAAAGCTGAATAAAAAAATATTTAAAGTTAATGGTAAACATGAAGTAATGAATCTGTGTGCATGTCTTGCCATTTTAAAAATTATAGGACTTTCAACTAATGATACATTAATTGGTTTTTCACAAAGATTAGCACTACCACATAGGCTAGAAAAATTTTGTATATATAAAGCTACTAATTTTATTAATGACTCAAAATCAACTAATGCCAGCTCAACATTAAATGCGCTTGAATCAATTTCAAGTAGTGTAACTTTGATTATGGGAGGTGATAAAAAAAAGATCTCATACTCATCACTATCAAAAATAATAAATGATAAAGTCAAATTATTAATACTATTTGGATGCAATAAAAAGGATTTATATAACGAAATTCTGCCTAATGTTGATACAATATTTCTTAATAATCTGGAGGAAGTTGTCTCATATATATTTTCTGACTTTAGAAGAAAAACAACTATTCTTTTTTCACCTGGCACATCAAGTTTCTCTCTTTATCACAACTTTGAGGAAAGAGGTAATCACTTTAAAAATCTTGTAAATTATTATGTTAATAAAAAAGTTTAAAAATGCTTTTGATTTCTTTGATAATAGAGGTCTAGATTCACTCTTTCTTGCATGCGTTACCAGTCTTATAATTATTGGTCTAGTCATGGTAACTTCATCAACTGTCGATTTTGCTGCAACAAAATTTTCTAACCCACTATTTTTTTTTAAAAAACAACTGTTATTCATCATATTAGGTTTGTCTGTTCTTTATGTTGTTACTCGTATTAAAATTAAGTTCTATTATGATTATGGTCAGTATTTTTTATTATTATCCTTACTTTTATCCTTACTTGTCCATGTACCTGGTATTGGAGTTACGATAAATGGCGCAACACGATGGATCAATCTTGGTTTTTTTACCTTACAAGTCTCAGAAGTATCAAGATTATTATTCTTTATTTGGTTATCTGGATACATTGTAAGAAATAACTTCAATAAAGATTTTTTTAAAATATTTTTCTTCGCATCAATACTAATGTTTATCATTGTTTTACAGAGGGATTTTGGAAGCATGATATTATTATTTTCTACATTTGTAATTTATTCATTTATATCAAATGTTCGATTGTCTCATTTATTAAAAATATCTGTGGCAGCAATTATTCCAATTATTTTACTCATTGTCCTATATCCATATAGAGTTCAAAGATTTCTTGCATTTATAAACCCATGGAATGATCCACAAGGCAGCGGTTATCAAATAATTGCATCGCAAATAGCTTTATCATCAGGGGGCCTTTTTGGGCAAGGTTTGGGTTCAAGTATGCAAAAACTATTTTATTTACCTGAACAATACAATGATTTTATACTTGCTATCATAGGTGAAGAACTTGGTTTTATTTTTCTTGTTTTTATCTTGTTGCTCTATATTATACTTTTTTGGCGTATGTTTATCTTTTATAGTAATACTCGTGTGAATTCTGAGTTTTCGTCAAACTTAGTCTTAAGTATTATACTATTAATGATGATACAGACTCTAATACATGTTTTAGTCAACATTGGTTTATTTCCTACAAAAGGGATGGGTCTTCCATTCATAAGTTATGGCGGCACAAACCTTCTTCTAATGTTTACGTATATTGGTATTCTGATTAGGATACAAATTGAGAAGAAACAGACACGCAGCCAGGCAGTTCATAGAAGTATTAAATGACTAAGAAAATAATGATAGCATCAAGCGGAACTGGCGGGCATGTAATTCCTGCTTTAAACATATCTGAGTCATTACTGAGTAAAGGCTATGAAATTATTTGGATTGGGACAAAAAATGGTATTGAAAATAAATTAATAAAAAATAATAAAATTAAACTATTTCATGTAACATCAACAGGTATCAGAGGAAAGAATATTTTTGATAAAGTTAGAGGAATATTAAACTTTGTAAAATCTATCTTTCAAAGTATCAGGATTATAAGTAAAAATAGACCTCTTTTTATATTAGGATTCGGGGGCTATGTTAGTACATCTGTAAGTTTAGCTGGCTTTTTATACGGTTTACCAATTTACGCGCATGAATCAAATTCAATACCCGGATCTGCAAATAAACTTAATAATTTAATAACAAAGAAAACCTTTCAAACATTTCCAAATACATTTCCAAAACAATCTAAAGTTATATTATCTGGTAATCCACTTAAAAAAAATTTTAAAAATATAACTTGCCCTGATGAAAAATATCAACAAAACAGGCATAAAACCAATATCCTAATCTTCGGAGGAAGCCAAGGAGCTAAATTCTTTAATGAAAATATTCCTGCGTCTTTCTCATGTTTTTCAAATTCCATTCATATCATGCATATATGCGGTGTAAATAATAAAAATAAAGTTGAGGAACAATATAAAAAATTTAATATTGATGCTAAAGTAATCGAATTCTCTTATGAGATGGATATACTTTACGAATGGTCTGATTTAATCATTTCACGATCTGGATCTATGACTTTAAGTGAGATATCAATCTCTGGTAGAGCATCTATATTGATTCCTTATCTTTATGCAACAGATAATCACCAATTGAATAATGCTAAGTATTTGTCTAAAAAAAATGCTGCATTAATGGTAGAGGAAAACAATGAATTTAGAGAAAATTTAGAACGATGTATTAAGAGACTGTTATTGAATAAGAATGAATTACACATAATGGCAAATAATGTTAAATCTCTTTTTCCATTTGATTCTAGTGATATAATCCTAAAGAATATTCCGGAATTACATGAAAAACTCCATAACACATCATCTTAAAAATAAATCATTTTACTTAATTGGAATTGGCGGTGCTGGAATGATGGGCATTGCAGAATTACTCCATAATTTAGGATTTACTGTGCATGGTTCAGATATCGATAACACCTTATCTGTAAAAAGATTACGCAAGCTGAAGATAAAAGTATACATAGGCCATAATCCTAAAAATATAAATAAAGATGACATAATCATTTTTTCTAATGCAATAAAAAAAAATAACATAGAAATGTCATTTGCTAGAATTAATAATATGACAATACTTTCGCGTATGGAGATACTGTCTGAATTGATGAGATTAAAATATGGTATTTCTATAACTGGCTCACATGGTAAGACTACAACTACAAGTTTATTAAGCCATATACTTTATAAAAATCATCTTGATCCTACATATCTGATTGGAGGTATGCTCAAAACTGACGATCCGCATGTCAAATTAGGTAATAGTAGTTATTTAATAACAGAAACAGATGAGAGTAATCCAGATTTTACTAAACTAAAACCTCATCTTGTCGCAATTACTAATTTAGATGCTGAGCACTTAGAAAATTATAATAACTCTTTTAGTAACTTACTTTCCTGTATGCGTGAATTCATAAAATCGATTCCATTTTATGGAAAAGTCTTTATTAATGGAGATGATAAATACTCTTTAAACCTAGCTAAAAATATTAATAGAAATATTTTTACATTTGGATTTAAAAAAAATAATGATTTGTATGCAAGTAACATACTATATAGTAAAAACAAGATGAAATTTAATGTAAATTATAATAAAAAAAAATATTTAGTTTCAACTAAGCTTTTAGGACAACATAATGTTTATAATATATTAACTGCGATGGCTGTCTGTATATTTATAGGTATTAAACCATCAAATATAATTACTTCTCTTACGTCTTTTCATGGAGTATCAAGAAGATTTGATATACATGAGAAGATATCTATTAATAATAAGAAAGTGCTTACTATTGATGATTATGGTCATCATCCTTCTGAAATTAAATCTACGATAGGTACCATTACAGAAATATATCCTAACAAAAAAATCTTGATTGTATTTCAACCTCATCGTTACTCAAGAACAAAGTCCTCCTGGAGAGAGATGTTAAAAGTATTAAATGATACTGATAAGATTATACTTTTACCTACTTATTCTGCAGGTGAAAAAAAGACGATGTATGATTCAGAATTTTTATATAAAAAACTAAAAGCAAAAAATAAAATTTATCTAAAATCATTACGTAATGTAAAGAAAACAATAGAAGCATTTGTAGATGAAGATACAGTATTACTTCTGCAGGGAGCAGGTGATATAAAAAATATTATAAATTTATTTAATAATGATAAAACATAACTATCCTTTGAAAAATATAACAACTATTGGCCTTGGTGGTACCTGTAAAGAACTGATATGTCCGGCCACTATTACTGATTTATTAAAAATAAATAAATCTAGAAAACATATATATATAGGTAATGGCTCTAATATTTGTTTTATTACTGATTATTATAATGGGTCAATAATTAGCTTAAAAAGAATGAAAAGATTTATATCACATGATGACAAGTATATTTACTGCTCAAGTAATATTTCTTGTAATAAAGTATCTAGATATTTATATAACAATAAAATTTCTGGATTTGAATTCCTCCATGGAATACCCGGGACAATAGGTGGAGCAATTTATATGAACGCAGGAGCGTTTGATGATGAACTTCTTCGTCATGTACATTCTATTGAGCTGCTCAACAGCGAGGGGAATATATATATAATTAGTAACAAGGATTTACGTTATTCTTATAGAAAGTCTAATATCGATAAAAAATCTTCTATCATTCAAGTTACTTTGAATAATCAGGCTAAGGTATTTAATAGGAACATACTCAATAAGTTAAACTCTATTAGAAAAAATACACAACCTATAAATCAGCTTTCTTGTGGTTGTATTTTTAGAAATCCTAAAAATCAATATGCTGCAAAATTAATAGAAGGAGCAGAACTGAAAGGAACAAGAGTTGGTGGAATTTATATTTCAAGGAAACACTCTAATTATTTTATCAATGATGGTTCAGGAACATATAAGGAATTTTTGAAGCTTATCAATATCGTGAAAAATAAAGTTTTTACAAAATATAATATTGAACTTCAAGAAGAGGTAATCTTAGTTAAATGAAGTATAAAAATCCCAAGATTTGTATTTTAGGTGGAGGTTGGTCAAATGAAAGGTTAATTTCACTAAAAAGCGCTAATGCTGTCTTTGATTGTCTTAAATCAAATGGACATGATGTAATCTTCTTTGATATGTCGGTTGATTCATTTGAAGACCTAGAAAAAATAATTACAGAAAACTCTATCGATTTAGTTTTTAATCTTATACATGGAGAAGGTGGAGAAGACGGGACAGTTCAAAAATACCTTGATATGCTATCAGTAGATTACTGTGGTTCAGATGAAAAATCTTCAAAAATATCATTTAATAAATATGATACTAAAAAAATATGGCAACAAAATGGTTTTTTAATTCCTGAATATGAATTATTTACATCACAAGATTATGATTATTGTAATAAAAAATTTGGTGAACATTTCTTTATAAAAGATACGTGCTCAGGATCAAGTAACAATATATATTTAATATCAAATCTAATTGACTTTAATGATTTTATAAATTGTCATGATAAAAATCGACAATTTATTATAGAAGAAAAGATTACTTCTGATGAATATACTGCAGCGATTCTTCATGATAAATTATTACCAATAATCAAGATTAAGCCTGATAATGATTTTTATGATTATGATGCTAAGTATGCGTCTAATCTGACAGAATTTACTTTTCCAAAAATAAATAATGACCTTTTTTCGTCAATAAATAAAACTATTTTAAATGCATTTAATATTATTGGCTGTAGTAGATGGGGTAGAATAGATTTTTTTATAAAAAATAATGATATTATTTTATTAGAGTTGAATACAATACCAGGAATGACTGACCATAGCCTCGTTCCAAAGGCAGCAAAAGAGAACGGTATTGACTATTATAATTTAATATTAAATATCTTAGATATATGCCCAAGATAATAGTTTATATTATACTCTTTCTTATCCTGCTAATTACATATAAATCTGGTATTTTTACTTTTCCCATTGATGAAGTGAAAATAATTTCCTCTGAAAAGAACCATAATGAAAATAAATTAGATAGTCTTATTAGCTCTCTATATGGCAATGACTTACTTCTTATGGATATTGATATTATTCAAAAAAAAATAATGTCTGATAATCAAATTAGATATGCAGAAATTAAAAAATCATTTCCATCTACACTTGAAATTACAATATTTCATCATAAACCTATTGCTCAATATGGGAATAAAATACTGACAAGTAATGGAACTCTAATTGACCACTTACAAGATAAAAATAGATTCCCTGTAATAATAGACCATTATAATGATGCTACTTTTGCTAAAGATATATTCATGTTTTCAACAGAACAACTAGATATGATAAGACTTAACATAGATAAAATTGAAATACATCATTCATTAATTAGAATATATACAGACTCTCTAATACTAATTTCTGATAGATCTAATTTTAAAAAAAATATCAAAAGATTAATTTTATCATTTGATGAAATTCACAGAGTATATGAAAAGAAAGTCACCTCAATTGATATGAGATATTCCAATGGTTTTGCTATCAAATAGTAGAGCAAATAAGATATAATATCTTTAAATGAATACTATAAAAAGCACTGATACTCTTGTAGCTCTTGATATTGGGACATCCAAAGTGCTCTGTTTAGTAGCTGATATTGATGATAAAGGTGAGCTCAGAATTATAGGTATTGGCAATGAGCCTTGTGCAGGTCTGAATAAAGGTGTAATTTCAGAAATTGACGCTACTGTATCAAGTGTAAGACGAGCGAAAGAGAAAGCAAGCAGCATGTCTAGCTGTAATATTGAATCGGTAACTACTGGAATCGCAGGTAATCATATTCAAAGCTATAACGGTAACGGCGCTGTTAATATAATGAATGATGAGGTAACAGAAGAGGATAAAGAAAAGGTAATAGCTAATGCTCAAAATATTCAGATACCAAAAGACCAAGAAATACTTCATGTTATTGATCAATACTATACTATTGACGGCCAAACAGGAATTAGAGAACCAAAAGGAATGGCTGGCGGTAGACTCGAAGCTAATGTGCATATTATCACTACCTCTTCAACTGCAAAAAGGAATTTAACAAAATGTATCAACAATAGTCTTTTAGAGATTGACCATTTTGTTCTGCAACCAGTTGCATCAAGTTTAGCTGTCTTATCAGATGAAGAGCTTGATTTAGGCGTCTGTTTAATTGATATAGGTTGTGGCACGACTGATGTTGCTATATTCACTGAGGGAACAATCAAACACACAGCAGTAATCCCGATAGGCAGTCAGATGATTACTAATGATATAAGAATAATATTATGTACATCTCTAGATGCAGCAGAGCAAATTAAAATTCAATATGGATGCGTCTCATCTAATCAAGATATGGATTTGAAAATTCCCGTCCCTTCTGTTTCAGACAAACCTGATACTGAAACCAGTAAAACAATAGTGTCACAAATTATTACTGCCAGAATTAATGAAATATTTGATGCTATCCAAAAAGAAATCAATGACAGTGGTTATTCAAATAAGATAAGAGCTGGACT
>Ga0255751_10003806_pt1 | contig 13757 bp, 13 predicted proteins | sample 071ome_20_FD_179951 | JGI IMG/M metagenome (GOLD analysis project Ga0255751, IMG submission 179951) | Coastal salt marsh microbial communities from the Groves Creek Marsh, Skidaway Island, Georgia - 071412BT metaG (version 2) | ecosystem: Environmental > Aquatic > Marine > Intertidal zone >...
GTGTCGATCAGTGCGTTGTTGCCGTCGCCGTCGAGCAGCGAGAAGTTGACATGGACGCCCGATCCCGACACGCCGGCGAACGGTTTTCCGAGGAACGTGAGGTCGAGTCCGTGAGCGAGGGCAACCTCACGGGCCAGCACTCGAAAGAGGAAGATGTCGTCGACCGCCCGAAGTGCGTCGTCGTACTCGAGCGTGAGCTCGAATTGTGCTTCGTCGAACTCGGCGTTGATCGACTCGGTCCTGAAACCGCAACGCTCGGCGGTCCACATGATGTCGTCGATCACGCCGCTGGGATCGGATCCTGGGCCCGTTCCGTAGACCATCGAGCGAGGTGTTTCCCAACGCTTCCAGCCTCCGTCTCCGTCGGGTTCGATGACGTACGCCTCCAGTTCGATGCCGACCTTGACCGTGTAGCCCAGATCAGCCCAGTCGGCGACCGCCTTTTGCAGCGCATGCCTGGGGGCAACGGTGTACGGCGCGCCTTCGAAGTCGAGGTGGGCGACTGCGACGGCCGTGCGATCGTCCTCCCAGCTCGGTTTGATCGTGTCGGGATCCATCGTCGCCCAGATGTCTTTCAATCCTTCGAGCAGGTACGAGCCGGGTGCGGGAACCAGCGAGCGGTCGTAGCCGAGCGCAAAGGCACTGGCGCAGTGGCCGGTACCCTTCGCCGCGATGCGCGCCGGAAGGTACTTGCCCCGGGCGAGGCCGAGGTGGTCGGGCCACAGCACGCGATAGCGGTCGTAGGTGGTCATCGAGCCTCCTTCTGGGATTGCGCCGCAGACCATACTCGTTCGGTGCCGAACGGTCTCGGGCGCAGCTAACGTCGCGACGATGAAGCCACTGATCGGTCTCGTCGGGCGTCGCAAGAAGGGTCATCAGATTGTGGGGATGGCCGAAAACCTCCACGAGATCGACATCGACATGTACATGAGCGATTACGGCCGAGCGGTGCAGGAAGCTGGTGGTCTGCCGGTGCTGTTGCCCGTCGACATCGACCCGTCGGACTATGTCGGTCGACTCGACGGCCTAGTCCTGACCGGAGGCACCGACGTGGGACCCGAGCGCTACGGAAAGGCATCGGAGAGCGATCTGTTCCCGCCCGAGACCGAACGCGACGAACTCGAGCTCGCCCTGATGGGACTCGCAATCGACGGTACGTTCCCGGTGCTCGGCATCTGCAGGGGCTTGCAAATCGTCAATGTCCACGGCGGGGGCACCCTCCACCAGGACGTCCCACCTCACGCCCGATACGACGTGCCCCCGCAGGCCGCGGTTCATGCGGTGGAGTTCGCCGAAGGATCGGTGCTTGCCGATCTGTACGGCGCTCGTCGCGAGGTCAACTCGTTGCATCATCAGACGGTGGACGAGGTGGCCCCCGGCTACATCGTCTCCGGCCGTGGTGACGACGGCAGTGTCGAGGGTCTGGAGCACGAGTCGCTCCCGATCGTGGCAGTGCAGTGGCACCCCGAGATGATGACTGATCGGGCAAGCGATCCGATCTTCGCCTGGCTCGTCGAGGCTGCGATATCGTCGAACGCATGAGCTACGAGCGGATCCAGGTCGAGCGTGACGGCGCCGTCGTCACCATCACGCTCGCCAACCCCGAGAAGCGAAACGTTCTCGCCCGAGACACGATGCTCGAATTGCGGGACGCTTTTCGCGAGACCGGCCAGTCCGATGCGCTTGGTGTGATCCTTGCGGCTGAAGGTCCGGTGTTCTCCGCCGGCCACAATTTCGGTGACATGCTCGGGGCTACCGAGACCGAGGCCCGGGAACTCCTGGATCTGTGCACGGAGATGATGCTCCTCGTCCAGCAGTTGCCGCAGGTGGTCATCGCTCGGGTGCATGCGCTCGCCACCGCTGCCGGCTGCCAACTGGTGTCGATGTGCGACATGGCGGTTGCAGCCGAGTCGTCGGCCTTCCAGGCCCCGGGCGGCAAGGGTGGCCTGTTCTGCCATACACCGATGGTGGGCATCGCCCGAGCGGTCGGGCGCAAGCGCGGTCTCGAGATGGCGATCACCGGCGACCCGATCGACGCACACACCGCAGCCGAATGGGGTTTGGTCAACCGGGTCGTGCCCGACGCCGAACTGATCGACGCAACCGACGAGTTGATGCGCCGAGCAACCCGCGGTTCGGCCACCTCCAAGATGGAGGGCAAGCGGGCCTACTACGCCCAGTACGACATGGCGACGGCCGATGCCTACGACTACGCCACCGCTGTGATGGCGGCGGGGGTGGCGTCGCGTGACGGGCAGGAGGGCATTGCGTCGTTCGTCGAGAAGCGTCGGGCGGAGTTCGGCCCTCGCGAATGATCTACGAGCTCGCGCAGCTCAACATCGCCCGCAAAAAGTATGACGACGACGACCCGCGTTTCGCAGGGTTCATGGAGCATCTCGATCGCATCAATGCGCTCGGCGACGCAGCCCCCGGTGCCATATGGCGCTTCACCGACGGCTCGGGCGCAGCAATCGAGACGCAGGTGTTCGACGACCCGAACCTGCTCGTCAATCTGACGGTCTGGTGTGACGTCGAGTCGCTCTGGAACTTTGCGTACACATCCGAGCACGGCGAGTTCCTGCGGCGCCGCAACGAGTGGTTCGACGTCGAGATCGCCGCAACGACCGTGATGTGGTGGGTGCCCAAGGGTCACCGACCCACGCCGAAGGAAGCGATCGAACGGCTCGAACATCTTCGTGCACACGGTCCGTCGCCCTATGCGTTCTCGTTCCGCGATGCTCACGAGCCACCCCATGACTGAGCGCTCGCGGGTGTTGGCGTTTGCGCACGAGACCCGGCTTGTCGACATCCCCGACGATGCCGTCCGTCAGGGGCGACGGCTCCTGCTCGATCTACTCGGTGTGGCCGCCGCCGGGTCGACGACGGAACTCAGCCGTATCGTCCGCAACCATGCCGCTGCGCACTTCGGTGCCGGCCCGGGAGGGAGTTCGGCACCGATGCTGTTCGACGGTCGGTCGGTCTCGCCGGCCGGTGCTGCGCTGGCGGGTGGCATGACCATCGACTCGATCGATGCTCACGACGGCCATCGGCTCACCAAAGGCCATACGGGGTGCGGCCTGCTGCCTGCGTTGCTTGCCTTCCACGCCGCCGAGCACATCAATGACTGGGACGAGTTCATGGCCGCCCTGATCGTGGGGTACGAGGTGGGAACGAGAGCCGGCATTGCGCTCCACGCGACCGTGCCCGATTACCACACGTCGGGTGCGTGGATCGCAGTCGGGTGTGCGCTCGTCGGAGCTCGGACACTCGGCCTCGATGCGGCGACGACCGACGAGGCGATCGGTATCGCCGAGTATCACGGGCCCCGTTCACAGATGATGCGAGTGATCGATCACCCCAGCATGCTCAAGGACGGATCGGGTTGGGGGGCGATGGCTGGTGTTTCCGCCACGTACCTGGCGGCCGATGGCTTCACGGGTGCGCCTGCGATCACGATCGATTCCCCCGAGGTCACCGAGTTCTGGTCCGATCTCGGCTCCTCGTGGCTGATCGGCGATCAGTACCTCAAACAGTTTCCGGTCTGCCGGTGGGCGCAGCCGGCGGTTGCCGCTGCACGCCACCTGATGACCGAGCACACCCTGCGAGCAACCGATGTGGTCGATGTCGAGGTGGCAACGTTCCACGAGGGTGTCCGCCTCGCCGTGCGCCACCCGTCGACCACGGAACAGGCGCAGTACTCACTGCCGTTTCCCGTGGCAGCGACGATCGTGCACGGCGAGATCACCCCTGCCACGGTGACGACTGGACTCGATGACGAGGCGGTCAATCGACTGTCGGGCCTGATCCGCGTCGTGGAAGATCCCAGCCACTCGGCGGCGTTCCCGGGTCGACGCCTCGCCCGGGTGACGTTGACACTGGCCGACGGTCGTCGACTCGAGTCGGCTGACACCGAGGCACCGGGCGATCCGCACACGCCGCTCACCGACGCCGAAGTCATGGCGAAGTTTCGGTCGTATGCCGGTGCGGCCGCTGACGGTCTGGAACGAGCCTCGTCGGTCACCGAGATCCTTGCCCAGCGGGTGTAGCCCACCGGTCGATCTCGAGCCAACACCACTGCCTACGGTGCATACGAACGCTTCGCGACTTCTTCGAGCATGACTTCGGTGGCGCCACCGCCGATGGGCAGGATGCGGGCGTCGCGGTACATGCGCTCGATGGTGGACTCGCGCATGTAGCCCATGCCGCCGTGGAACTGAAGGCAGTCGTACATGATCTCGTTGACGACCTCGCAGCCCCAGGCCTTCACACCCGACATGGCCTTCACGTTGTCCTGGCCGGCGTCGTGCATCCATGCCGCGTGGTACATCGATGCCCGGACGGCATCGATCTTGGCCTGGTTCATCGCCATGCGTTGACGGATGGCACCAAGGTCGAACAGATGTCCACCGAAGGCCTTGCGCTCCTGGGTGTAGGCGTTGGTCAGATCGATCGCTGCCTGCGCTGCGCCTACCCCCATCCCGACCAGCACCATGCGTTCGTTCTGGAAGTTCTTCATCGTCTCGTAGAACCCGCGGTGGACCGTGCCCAGCACCTGCTCGTCGGAGACCCACACGTCGTCGAGTACGAGTTCTGCGGTGTCGGAACACAGCCAGCCGTGCTTGGTGAGTTTGGTGGCGACCTCGAACCCCTCGGTGCCGGCCGGCACGAGAAACATGGTGATGCCGTATTTGTTGTCGGGGTCGGTGCGGGCCGCGACGATGGTCAGGTCGCCGTAGACCGCGTTCGTGATGAACATCTTGCGGCCGTTGATTCGCCAGCCGTCGCCGTCCTTCACCGCCGAGGAGCGAATACCGGCAACGTCGGAGCCGGCGTCGGGCTCCGACACGCCGATCGAGAAGATTGCATCGCCCGACAGCATCTTCGGAACCCATTCGGCGTGTTGTTCTGGACTGCCGGAGTTGATCAGGTGGGGGCCGGCCATGTCGGTGTGGACCAGCACGGTGACGTCGAAGCCGGCGAAGGTCGACGCACCGAGCGCTTCGGAGAAGGTTGCCGAGGCAAGCATTCCCAACCCGAGTCCGCCGTGTTCTTCGGGTACTCGCAAGCCGAACATGCCGAGCGCTCCCATCTGGCGCAGCACGTCACGGGGTACCTTGCCGGCCTCTTCCCAAGCGTTGCCGTGCGGGTGTACCTCGTTGGTCACGAACTCGACGGTCTGGTCGTAGATCGCCTCGAGTTCATCGGTCATGTATGCGTTACGCATCGGGGTCGCCCTCCTCGAAGGTGACAAGAATCTGGTTGGTCTCGACTTGGTCTCCAGGCCCGACACGTACCTCGGCGACCACGCCAGGCCCACCGGCGGTGAGCGTGTGGAGCATCTTCATCGCTTCGATCACGACCAGCGGGTCGGAGCCGTCGACGGCTCGGCCTGACTGGGCGTGGACCTCGGCGACGACGGCGGGGAACGGCGCAACGACAGCGTTGGCCGACCCGTGAGTCCCGCCGGAGGTCGGCGCCCATCGTTGGGATCGTGAGATGGGCTGAAACGTGTGTGATTGGCCGCGAACGTTGACCACCCCGTCGACGGCGGTGCCGGGGACGGGGACGACGTCGAGAACGTCACCGTCGAGCGTGCGAACCGATGCAGGGCGATCGGCGCGATGGGGCGTGAATCGGCGGTCGCCGCCGGTCCACGGGCCGTCGCCGGGAGGGGAGAACGCAGCGATGGCCGCGGCTTCCGGGGTGCCGTAGTCCTCGGGAAGCTCGGTCTCGTCGAGGAATCGTGTGGTGATACGGCCGTCACGGAACTCAGGTCGGTCGATCAGCCAGCGGTGGAAACCACCGTTCGTCACGACCCCGCCGATCAGCAGGTTCTCGAGTGCTTCGCCGAGGTTGGAGATGGCGGCTTGGCGGTTGGCACCGTGCACGATCAGTTTGGCAACCATTGGGTCGTAGTGCGGTGTGATCGGGGTACCGACCTCGATCGCCGCATCCCAACGAGCGTTGGTCGGGGGTGACACGACGGTGACCGTTCCGGTTTGGGGGACGAAGCCGGAGGCGGCGTCCTCGGCATTGATTCGAGCCTCGATCGCGTGTCCCGAAAAGGCGATGTCTCCCACATCCAGGGGTAGCGATGCCGCAGCCCGGAGTTGGAGTTCGACGAGATCGAGTCCGGTGATCTCCTCGGTCACCGGGTGCTCGACCTGCAAACGGGTGTTCATCTCGAGGAAGAAGTAGTCGCCGGTCTCGTCGTCGACCACGAATTCGACGGTGCCGGTGGAGTCGTATCCGATCGACTCTGCAAGGCGGACGGCCGCTTCACGAAGCCCGGTCTCGGTCGATTCCGGCAGGTTCGGGGCTGGCGCTTCTTCGAGGAGCTTCTGGTACCGCCGTTGAACCGAGCACTCTCGGGTACCGAGCTCGATCACGGTGCCGTGCTTGTCGCCGACGACCTGTACCTCGACGTGGCGTGGGCGGGTGATGTATCGCTCGACGATGACGCGCCCGTCGCCGAAGGATCGCTCGGCCTCGGTGGTCGCCTCGGTGAGCGCAACGGAGAACTCCTGTTGTGTGTGCGCGATTCGGATGCCCTTGCCGCCACCGCCGGCCGCCGCTTTGACGAGGATCGGGTACCCGATGCGTTCGGCGGCCGCTTCGAGGTCGTCGGGATCTTGGGAGTTGGCATAGCCGGGGATGATCGGCACGCGGGCCTCGGCGGCGAGCCGACGCGCCTCGATCTTGGAGCCCATGGTGGCGATCGCCGCCGGTTTCGGTCCGATCCAGATCAACCCGGCATCGATGACCGCTTGGGCGAAGTCGGCGTTTTCGGAGAGGAAGCCGTAGCCGGGATGCACAGCGTCGGCACCGGTCGCTGTTGCAACGGCGAGGAGGCGTTCCGTCGACAGGTATGACTCGGCCAGGGCGGCCGGCCCGATCGGCTCAGCCCGATCGGCGTCGGTGGTGAACGGAGCGCCGAGATCGGGCTGGGCATAGACGGCGACCGTTTCGTGCCCGAGTCGCTTGGCGGTCCGGATCACCCGGCGAGCGATTTCGCCTCGGTTTGCGATGAGGATGCGCATCAGTCCGTCACCTCACATCCGGTAGACCAGGCCCGGTCCGGGCTCTGGTTCGTCGTGGCGGGCGGCCAGGGCCAAACACAAGCCCAACGCATCGCGGGTGTCGATCGGATCGATCAGGCCGTCGTCCCACAGACGCGAGGTGGCGTAGTACGGGTCGGACTGTTCCTCGTATTGCCCACGGACCTCGGCTCGAAGCGCTGCGATCTCTTCGTCGGTCGTCTCAGCGCCCTTCATTCCGGCAAGTCGGATGTCGACGAGCACGGTTTCGGCGGTGTCAGCGGCCATGGTGGCGATGCGCGAGTTCGGCCACGCGAAGAGCAGGCGGGGGTTGAAGCCGCGCCCGCACATGCCGTAGTTGCCGGCGCCGTACGAGCCGCCGACGAGCACCGTGTACTTCGGCACCGTGGCGTTCGCGACCGCAGCGACCATCTTGGCCCCGTTCTTGGCGATACCTCCGACTTCGGAGTCTCGTCCGACCATGTACCCGCTGGTGTTCTGGAGAAACAGGAGGGGAATCCGGCGCTGTTCGCACAGCTCGATGAAGTGCGTCGCTTTGAGGGCCGATTCGCTGAAGATGATGCCGTTGTTGGCGATGATGCCGACGAGGTGGCCCCAGATGCGAGCGAAGCCGGTGACGATCGACTGACCCCACTCGGGCTTGAACTCGGACATGTTCGACCCGTCGACGATGCGGGCGATGATCTCGGTTGCTTCGAAGGGGATGCGGTCGTCGGACGACACGATGCCGTAGAGCTCGCTCGCCGGATAGGCGGGGGGCTCTGGCTCGGCCCAGTCCATCCACGGCTGGCGGGCATCGACTCGTCGCTGGTTGGTTGTGGCGCAGATTTCGCGGAGCTTGCCGTACGCCTCGCGCTCGCTCGTCGCCATGTAGTCACTCACCCCGGAGAGCCGGGTGTGGAGTTCGGCACCTCCCAGGTCGTCGGGTTCGATGATCTCCCCGAGTGCGGCTTTCACGATCGGTGGGCCACCGAGATAGATGCGGCCGATGCCCTCGACCATGATCACTTCGTCGCTGAGCGCCGGCACGTAGGCGCCTCCTGCGGTGCAACCGCCAAGCACGACCGAGAGCTGCGGAAGACCCATCGCCGACAGTCGAGCTTGCCGGTAGAAGCTGCCACCGAAATGGTCCTTGTCGGGAAAGATCTCGTCCTGCAGGGGGAGGAATGCGCCACCCGAGTCGACGAGATAGATCACGCCGAGGCCGTTCTCCTCGGCGATCTCCTGGGCCCGGACGTGCTTCTTGATCGCAATGGGGACGAGCGAACCGCCTTTCACCGTCGCGTCGTTGGCGATGAACACCCACGGAACACCGTGAACGATGCCGATCCCGGTGACGATGCCCCCGCCTGGGACCTCGTCGCCGTACTGGCCGTAGCCAGAGAGCGTCGAGAACTCGAGGAACGCCGAGTTGCGATCGGTCACCATGTCGATGCGATCACGGACCATGAGCTTGCCCCGGGACAGGTGCCGCTCGATCGAACGGCTGCGGCCGGGCCCTCCGTCGATCGCGATCTGTTGGCGTTCGCGCAAGGTGGCGACGAGTTGTTCGTATGCCGCCCGGTTGGCGGCGAATGCGTCTCCACCGATGTCGATCCGGGATTCGATCTGTCTCATGCGGCGACCCCGTTCCAGAACTGGTGGGTGATCGTGTCGGCGAGTTCGTCGAGATTGCCACGGTCGGCGTCGAACCATTCGACTGTGGTGTTCATTGCGCCGAACAGAGCGAGGCGGCTGAGCCCGACGGGGGTGCCGTCGGCCAACTCGCCGTCTGCGGCAAGTTGCCCGAGAAACGCTGCCCACCGCGCTTCGTAGGCATCGCGCATCGGCACCACTGCGTCACGAACGGTCGACGGTGCAGTCCGAAAGGCGGTGACGTGCGCTGCGGTGTAGGGACCGTGATCGAACAGGGCCGAGAGGTGGGCGCGGATGTGGGCGGCGAGTCGCGTCCGAGGGCTCGCTCCCAGGGTGCGTTCGGCGGCTTCGTCCCACGCGTGCTCCATGACATCGATCCCGCGCCGGAAGACGGCTTCGACGATCTCGTTCTTGCTTGCGAAGTGGTGGTAGAGCGAGGCAGCCCTTATGCCGACCCGCTCGGCGATCTGGCGCTGGGCGACCCCGGCGACACCGTGTTCGATGATCAGCTCTGCGGTCGAGTCGAGGATCCGCTGTCGGGCTCCGTGTTGGTCGATTGAGGGGTCGGCAAGAACCGGCATTGCGTGACCCTACCGAACGTTCGTTAGGCACGCCAGTGGTGGAGGAGCGGAACTGTCGTGTCGGTCGTTTGCGCCTGCGAATGGGCTGTGGTGCGTCGAGTGCCGCTCGTCCGAGCGCATTCGGGCTTGTCAGGTCGGTTGATCGACATCCCACCAAGCGATGAATCCCTTCGAGGTGGACGCCGTGTAGCGGGTTGTCGCTGGTTGTCCATCGCCTGGTCGAGCGGGCGTCTGCTCGACGTCGATTCTCAAACCAGGCACCCTGCGCAGCAACGGTTCGATCCTGTCGACCTTGCCGACCGCAATGAGCCTCCAGACTGCGATGGCTACTGGTGCAGAGCCTCCACACTCACAGCGGGAGGGAGTGCGAGTACGCGCCGTATAGGCCGTCACGAGTTCGTCGTTGTCACAGGCCGGACAAACACACTCGACCGTTCCGTCACACGTGAAGTTGCGAAGCGCCTGCACCTGCTGGTTGAGGCGACGACGATCGATGTACCTCGCCTCCCTCTCCCGGAAGCTCGGGCAGCCGTACCGCTTCTTGTATTCCTTGTTCTTGGACAGGCGCCGTTGCCTGCGACCATCGATGTGAGACACGGGTCCTCCGATCTGGAGGCCGACCGGAATGGCCGACCCTTCGCCGGAAGATCACATCCACCACGTATCCGAACATCGAAGACCCCACGTCCACGCTTCCTTTCGCACGAGCAGTGAGTGGCGGGTCGACTCACCGCAACATCCGCACTGTACGAACCCGGTGTGACGCCGAAGATCCAGCACTCCAGCGATCCAGAACGACTTCGCTGATCGTCCTGGCTGGATCGGCTTGCGAATGCGGTGCTGTGGGAGTGGTGCACCAGACGGTCGAGAGCTTGCCTGCGAACGGGCGGTTTCGCTCGAGGGGATGGTTTCTCTCGAGGGCAGGCAGGCGTCTCAGAGGCAGGCCTCCCTTTTTCGGCGCTACGTTGATCGACGATGCGCTTTCGGCTCCTTGTGTGTGCGGTGTGCTTGGTCGCTGCAGGGTGCTCGCAGTCTCCAGACGAGCCTGCCGACAGCCCGCATGAGGCCGAGGTGGAACCCGAGTCGGCCGAGGTGGAACCTGAGTCGGCCGAGGTGGAACCTGAGTCGGCTGCGGCGCCTGAGCCCCAACTTCCGTCAGCACCCTGGGACGAAGCACCCGTGCCCCCACCTGCGTTCGTTTCCGATGCGGCAGGTGCATGGGCGCTCCATGTGGGCTGGTGCAACATGCTTGCCCCTACATCAGTCGATGCCGCCGGTCAGGACTGGCACATCGAGTTCCTCGGGGTGTTCAGAACCGGCCAGGCCGACTTCTCCATCTCGGGAGATGGCACTGAGATCGGTCTCAGTATCTGGCCGCTGGACGAACCTGAGGTGCAACGGTATTTCGAGCCAGACGTGAGCGAGCAACGGTACGCCGGCGGCAGTCTTCAAAAGAGCTTGGATGCTGAACACCGTCTGATCGCCATCCCTGGCGAAGAGTGCTTCTACGAACTTTCGCTGCGGGAGTGGAACATGGCGTCGTTGGGCATGTTCTTCGATTCGCTGCGAAGAATCGATGCCTAATCGTCGGTGACTGGAGCGAGCACCTCGACGGTCGTGCTCAGTCGGCATGCCTCACCTGACACAACGGCCCTTTCGCGCCGGTGAACGAAACGTTCGATTCAGTTCCCGAGTTGGCCTTGTTGTCTGGGAAATCGGTGTCACACCTCGTCGGTACTGTGAGCTACGAAGCGAGAGAAAGTTGATGTGTTTGAGCGACTCGGATGCCTTCGATACAGCGATCCAACCCCCGAGGATCTGTCCGGCGTGTGATCGGCGGACGCTGGTGGGGCTTGTCTTCGGGATGCCGGGCCCGGATCTGGTTGCTGCGGCCGAACACGGCGAGGTGGTGCTTGCCGGTTGTTGCATCGAGCCGGGACTTGCGTGTGATGCACCGACTATGACGTGCACGAGCTGTGACTGGACCGGTTTCGAGGCTTATGACCGACTGTTCGAGCAGAACGATCTGGTTGGGGTGATGAACGCCCATGCGCAGCGCGGCTCGGGTTTGTTCTTGCGGGGTGCCGGTCTTGGTTTCTTCGTCGTCGACGACCGGCTGCCGCCGGGTTGGGCAGAGATGCTCACAACCATGGAAACCGCGTTCCGTGCTCTGATCGAACATGCTGCAACCGTTCATGACGTCGCAGGTGACGGCGATGTGGGTGTCGGTTGGTTCGATCACCCGTTGCTCGGTCACCCACTGGCTGAACACATCGGTCTTCGGCACGAGGCCGAACAGTGCCTGCAGGTGATGCGGGAACAACTCGTCGGGCTCGCTTTGGCTGTGATCGGTTCGTACGCGTCATCGGGCGATGCGGTGACGGTGGAGATGGCAGACCGTGCCGCGTCTGGTGTTGTGAGCGACCACCTCGACGATGCGGCCGTTGCGATCGAGACGGTGCACGCAGCAACCCTCGAAGCGTTTCGGGTGGAGCTGGCGGGAACGGTCTGTGGGCTTGTCATGATGCACGACAAGGTGGTGACGCTCACCAGCCACAGCGGCGATCATCTGCATTTCGGATGGCGCAGCGATCCGGTCGGCGAGTGGGCGCTTGCGTTGTGGCAAGACGGACACGAACCCGTCCGCACCTGGGACGACCCGCTGCATGCAGGAGAGGTCGTCGACGAAATCGTCGAGCGTCTCGATCTCGACGACGAGCAGCCCGTCGCTACGGTGAAGGTACGACCGCTTGCGAGCCTGTTCGCAAGGCGATGATTGAGATGGGCGACACCGAACCTGATCGCAGCAGCCAACCGGGTCCTTTGGTGCTGACCCGGTTCGACATCGACCGCATCTTGCATTTCTTTCATCCGATCCCGCTCAAGCACGGCTGGCATCAACGCCACCTCGACGATCACTATCCGGGATGGGAGTGGAACGCGATGATCGCCATGCTGCGAAACGCCGAAGTGCTCATCGCTCGAACCGGTGGTTCGCGTTGTCACTGGAAACTCAAACACCTCACCTACACCTCCCCAACAGACGTGCAGGTCGACTGGGATCCGGACGTGACAGCCGACGACGGCCGCTTCTACTCCCAGGGTGAACACACCGATTTCAGCTCACCGTCGCTGAGCAGCATCGTGGCACAAGCCCTCGGAATCGATGACGACGGCGCGGCGGCCGACTCCGCCCTCGTCCACATCGACCGACCAGGCGCCGAGGCTTCCTGACGTCGTTGCCGCAGAGGTGATGCTGTTGACGCCGGTGAACAATGAATCCACCATGGTCGTGCGTCGGGTGCGTGACCCGGGCCTGTCAGGAGCACACATGAGTTACCTCTACGTCACCGCACTTACGGCGACCAACGTCGACGGATTCGCCGAAGCTGGGGCCACCTGGGCCCAAGACCACTACAAGGCGCTCGGGGCTGTCACCACCACCGCCAGCCAGATCATCATGGGCGGCGAGATGGCCGGAACCATCCTTGTTGCGTTCGAATACGAGACAGTGAATGGCGCAATGAACGGCCAGCAGGCGTTTTACGCCGATGAGGCACTCGTACGACTGATGCAGGATCATCAGGTGCAGATCAGCCGACGGAGCCTGATGCGAGTCCAAACCGAGTTCGGTGAACGGACCGGCGAGTATGGCTCGGTGCTGTACCTCTCGACCTCACCGATCGACGATGCGTCGGCCCAGACCAATTTCGCCAAGAACTGGGCGCACATGCAGCACGGAGCACATGGCATGACGGTCCTCGCAAATGTTGCGGCGGGTCCGTCTCCCTTCACCCACACCGTCGTCACGTGGGCGGACTCACTCGACGATCTCTTGGCTGCCTCGGCACAAAACATGGCCGACCCCGAAGTGCAACAGATCATGGCGGAGTGGAACGTGAATCTCCAGGGTCGCGTGCTCTCACGCCGGCTGTTCTGATCGACCGACCCGACCCTGTGCTACCGGTGCCGCCGTCGCCAGCGTTGCCATCGGCTCTGCCAGCTTCGGCTTCGTGATCCAGGCCTGAGCATCCGCATGGCGAGGCGCATGTCCTCCATGCGCTCCCGCAGTTGATCGCGCTCCAGTTCGGCCAGTTCGGCACGGTGACGCAGGGTGACCAGTTCGTCTTCGAGACCCGGTTTTCGTTCGTCGATCATGTCGCGTTGCTCGTTGGTCGCTCCGGACAATGATTGACCAGCACGCGTCCCGGCCGCAACGCTCGACATCGAGCGATGGGCCTCGTTCGACGTCACTTGGGTCGGCTTGGTTCCTGGCAAGCAACGTCCTACGGTTAGCGCTATGAAGCAGCTGGCGATGTGTGTGGTCCTCGTCGTGGCGTTGACGGGATGTGGATCAGGTTCCTCCGAGGCGCCAGGAGTGAACGACCCGACAACCTCGACCGACACGGGTGAACCGACGACCTCGACCGACACCGGCGGCTAGGGAGCCGAATGCTCCGAACGTGACGTCGGGGCTCTCGAC